>Ga0207048_10010_pt1 | contig 64372 bp, 58 predicted proteins | sample Alteio_BWMinCont_65_FD_153301 | JGI IMG/M metagenome (GOLD analysis project Ga0207048, IMG submission 153301) | Enriched cells from forest soil in Barre Woods Harvard Forest LTER site, Petersham, Massachusetts, United States -... | ecosystem: Environmental > Terrestrial > Soil > Temperate forest >...
TCGCGGACCTTTTTTATGTCGACGCCGTACTCCCAGGTCGTGCCCGGAATTTGATCTGGCCATTTGGTTTCTGCCAAGCGGCGCCGAAGATCGATCAGAACCTGGTCGGAAACATGCACTTTGAACGGACGAATTGTGGCAGGCTCCGGCTTGGCCGGTAATTGCGCTTGTCCAAGCGCAGTTGACGGGAACACAAGCAACGCGGCCAGCAGAAGCCTCCCGCACTGCGAGACAGTCCTTTCCCCTCTCTCGAACCCAGTTCTCATCACGCCCTCACACTCCAGTGTTGAACGAACTGATGAGGAAAAACTCGGGCAACGACACCCCGCATTTCTCCCCATGCGGCGTTCTACATCGGGGCCGCTGTTCCATCCGACCACACGCCAGTGCCCATCAGGAACATATACATGGGTTCAGGGTTGCCTTTGTACGTTGGAGCCAGTAAGAGTGGAGATCCCGGGAACGGTTCTGACACATTATTTGAGGAGTCCACCAGATTTGCGCCCCATACCGTACCGAGCGGCATGTAGAACATAAGATGGGCCATGTTGTGCCCACCCTTATCAGTCAGATACGCATCCTTGGACATCATGTAGCTCATGGCGCCAGCCTCGAGAGCCGGCAATTCCTTTTTCTCAATCGCGGCCTTGACACTCTCCTTGACTTCTTCTTTCGATTTTCCAGCCAATACCAATTTTGTTCTCATCAAAGTGATGGGCAGCACCGTTCGAGCGGCGGGTGGATTTAAGCAAATCGGACTGCGATTTTTAGGGTTCCAAAACTCCGGACTGTCGAATGGATTCATCCACGCGCGTTCGACCATGCAGACAAAGCCGTTCTTGCCTTCGACCGCGGTTTCATAGCCATGGCTTCCGAGGACCATTACTTTTGCATCGCGGGAAATCGACGGCGGGGCCGCGGTCCGTGCCAGAACAATCTCAGCGTTTCGATCTACTATCAGATACTGATCCAGCGCGGCCATGCTCGGATACGGCACTTTAGCTTCCTGTGGCTGCACTTGCCAAGCGCCCAGCACGAAGGCACCCAATGCGACTGCCTGAATTACCGTTGGATTCATCGATTTTCCCCTCGACGCGGATTTCAAACACAATGCGGCCTTGAAACCTGTGATGCGGCCGTGATCGTTGAGAGTTGCCTTTAAATACCGACCGGTATGTATGTTTATATTGCAAGACATGCGCGTTAGGGCGGCCAAACCATCTGTCGCTCGCACAAACCCGCGTGATTGCACATTGCCGGTCCCTGAGGAGGCATTGCCAAGCATGGTACGACCCTCAAAAAGGACGGCGGCCCAGTCTCAGCCTCGCGTTCGCGTCCGACCGCGTACCGGGACGGGGCGCAGCAACTCCAAGTGGCGACTCACGCTTCGTTTTCCTGATTGCAACATCCGAGGATCCTGCGAATTCTTTCCTAAAACGGCGTACCCCTCCCACGCCGCGATCAGGAACGTAGCTGTTTCATTCGCATTTATGTCACTCCGCACTACCCGGCGTTTCTGTCCTTCGCGCAATGCCTCCGCCATGGCGTCGTGCCAGTCCTTATAAATTCTCGCCGTCCTTTTGCGGAATCCCTCATCAAGACCTGACATCTCTTGAGCCAGGTTAAGCAATTCGCAGCCACGCTGAACGTCTTCTCTTTTCTGCGAATGGGACTGAACAATGCGGATCAGAACGTCGATGGGGTTCTTGGCGTTTTGTAAAGGCTGCACCCACTTCTGGCGAACCCTACTCGCGATGATTTCGTCTGCCACCGCATAGCCGAGTGCTTCCTTGTTATCGAAGTGGTAATACAACGCGCCCTTGGTCACGCCCGCGTTGGCCAAAATGGCATCCAGGTCGGCGCTTCGAAATCCTGAGTGGTGAATCTCTTGGAAAGCAGCCTGCAACAAGCGCCCGCGCGTGCGCTCTGGATCGCGCGGTTTGGCCCCGCTGCGACTCCGTCTTTTTCTAACTGCTAACATACCAGCTAGTATGCGTGTTATGGTCGCGGCTGTCGAGACAAACCTTCCACGGACGAGCCCACGGCCTCCTGACCCTTCAGGCCCGATGCGCAAGGCACGGTCACTTCCGCTGCTACGCCGTCCCCGTAGTACGAGAACCGAGTTCCTGCGAGAGCGAGCCTTTCTCACTTCCCCGCCAACAGGTCGGAGGTCGTTAAATCCGCCTGGACCGGAAAGTTGAGAAACCGAACGGTAGTTAAAGCACTCGCAAACCTGTGATGCGATAGCCGTCGTTGGCCGCTCCTATAATACCGACCGGTATGTATGTTCGAATAACCTGAATCACGGTCGAATATGAAATCGCGAAGTCTGACTCTGCAGCGTCTATTGAATTGTGTAGAGAGTCGAGCGATTCGTGACTGAAATGCGCGGCGGACGCAGACGCTGCACACATCGCCGTGTGATTAAGTGTCCGGCAATTAACTGTTTCGCTCCTCACCAACAGTCATTCGTCACAAAGACACCGATTCTATGTTTTTTGGATGACTGCGTGCTCAAACTAGCCTGTCAGAGCGCCGAGGGCGCGCAGCGTGAATACCACTCATCTCGGCGCCCAAACCTTGCTCGGACGAAAAGGAGAAGACATGAGCGCAGTAAGACGGTTGCGGAATTTCTGGGTACTGTGGGTTACGACGGTTGTTTTGGCTTGCTTCAGCAATGCAGTCGCTCAAGCGCGCTACAGAGTCACCGATTTAGGCAGTGAGGGGAGTGACAATCTGGGTTGTGCCATGTCCGTCAATAATGAAGGCTGGACGGAGATCATGGCTGGGAGCCTGCCACCGGGCGAGGTGGATAACATATTCGGGACACTTCTAAACGGTCGCGCACTGATAGATGTCGACGGATTCAAGCTCGACCTCGGCACGCTCGGAGGAACCAACACTTGGATGAACTGGGGCGAGATCAACGATTTCGCCCAGGTAGTAGGTTATTCCGAAACGAGTGTTTCGGATCCGAACGGCGAAGACGTTTGTGGCTTCGGCACGCACCTTGAGTGTCAGCCGTTTCTTTGGCAATTCTTCCACATGAGCGCTCTCCCGCTGCTCGGCGGAAATAACGGGCAGGCAAGCGCGATCAATAACCTCGGAGAAATCGCAGGATTTGCGGAAACCGCTACCGTGGACCCGGGATGCCCGCCCAATCTGATTAGAACGCCGGTGTTGTGGAAAAACGGCAACTCCCAAGCCCAAGCTCTTCCTACCGTGGACCGCGATCCAGACGGGGACGCATTTTGGATCAACGATCGCGGCCAGGCTGTAGGCGACTCGGGCAACTGTACGGGAACGATCCTTCACGCCATATCGTGGGAAAACAACACTGCCACCCAGCTTCCTGACTTCGGAACTGGCGCTGTCGCCCAAGGCATTAACAACCAGGGCCAAATTGTTGGGACCGTCGGCAGTCCTGACAACAGAACCCAATATGGCGCGCTTTGGCAGAACGGCGTACTCACAAACCTCGGCCTTCTGCCGGGAGATTTTGGCGGTCTCGCCAGCGGCATCAACAGCAAGGGCCAAGTGGTGGGAAGCAACTTCGACTCCAACTTCAACTGGTCCCATGGCTTTATCTGGCAGAACGGGGTGATGACTGATCTCAACACGCTGATTCCGGCCAATGCCAACCTCTTCGTAACCATGGCTAACAAGATCAACGATCGCGGACAAATCTCGGGCATGGCAATCGTCCTCAGCGGGCCGGACGCGGGCAACATCCACGCCTTTCTGGCAACCCCTGCACACCAAAGCATGGGCAGGTCGGTTGCAGAGGTCGCCCTTACACACCCGAAATCCAATATGCCTGCGAATGTTGGCGAACAGCATTTGCGGAGATTCGGACTCGTCCACTTCGGCCGATAACAGGATTCGGGGCTGGCCCACCTTTACGTTGCGTGTGAAGGCGGGAACGATGAGGTCGGCCGTCACGGGTGAAAAATCGGGACGCAGACTGCATCAGTCCCCACTCTTGCAAAAGCCGCAAAGGTGGGCCAGCCACCAACACTTCAAAATCAACACAGGAGGAGCTATGAATCGACTGCAGCTTTGGAAGGTAGTAAGTGTCGTACTTCTTGCATGTGGTTTGGCGAGCGCTCAAACCATTACCACATTTAGTGCACCGGGCGCGGGCACCGGCGCCGGCCAGGGCACCGGGGGCTTCGGCATCAACCCGCAGGGGACGGTCGTGGGATCCTACCTTGACGATGGCAACGTGTTTCACGGCTACCAGTGCGTTTCGGGGTGTGGTACGGCCAGCACTTTCACCACATTTAATGCTCCGGGCGCGGGCACCGGCGCAGGCCAAGGCACGATTACTTTCAGCATCAACGTTTTCGGAGTGATTACAGGGTTCCTCATTGACGCAAATAACGTATCCCACGGCTTCGTGACTACGGCTCCGTTCAAGCACTTCACCATTTTGAACGAGCCGGACGCCGGGCAAGGCGCCGGCCAGGGCACTATCGCGGGCAACATCAAGCCCGAGGGAGGGGAGATCGCCGGGTCCTACGTTGACTCAAACGGTGTATCTCACGGTTTCGTCACCGCTCCGCCTTACCGCACCTTCACCTCATTCGATCCCAAGGGCTCCGTATCCACGCTTATCCCAGTGGCAAGCGCCCTTGACCAGGAGGGGGAGGTCACGGGAACTTACCTTGACGCGAGCGGCGCGCTTCACGGCTTCGTGCGCGCTGCGAACGGCACCATCACCGAATACAACGTCAAGGGGGCAGGCACCGGCTCCGGCCAGGGCACCTCAGGCTCAAGCATCAGCGACCTGGGGACAACCACGGGAAACTACATTGATTCGAACGGCGTGAATCACGGCTTCCTGCGCCGTCGGTCCGGCCACGTCAGCACATTCAACGTCTTGGCCGCAGGCAATGGCTCCGGCCAAGGCACCATACCTGAGGGCATCGACCTGCTGGGGGAGATTACGGGACAATACGTCGACTCGAGCGGCGTGAATCACGGCTTTGTGCGGAGTCCCTTGGGCGACATCACCACCTTCGACGCTCCGGGGGCGGGAACGGCCTCTGGTCAGGGCACGATTCCGGCGACCCCCAACCTGTTTGGGGTCATCACCGGGCAGTATATTGACTCGAACAACGTGCATTTCGGCTTCCTATGGAACCCGTAACCCCGCTCCGAGGTAAACAGCCATCAGCAGTTGACGGTTAATTCTGCGACACCGGGACGCAGGAAACCTGGATGTCCGGTTGGAGGAGGGAGGGGCGTGTCATATCACTGCCTCTCCCGACCTCAACACGCTGCTTCCTACAAATGCCAACCTCCCTCGCAACCATGGCTAACAAGATCAACGAGCGCGGACAAATCTCCGGCATGGCAATCGTACTCAGCAGGCCGGAAAAAGGAAATATCCACGCATTTCTGGCAACCCCTGTAAACGCAAGCATAGGCAAATCGGTTGCAGAGGTCGCACCTACACGCCTGAAATCCAATGTGCCCGCGAATGCTGGCGAACAGCCTTTGCGGAGATTCGGACTCGTCCGATTCGGTCAATAAAGCGTATTTTCGAAGCTTCCGCACCATGCATTCCGGCCATATGCCGCGCGAAGGCGCAAGGCCGGAGATTGTGCGGGACAACATGGGTCACGCGAATATCGACGTGACCCAGAATGTTTACAGCAAGAGCTGGCCGGTGGCCCACTCAACCCGGTTTCAGTGGGCCACCCGACCCAGACACTAGTAATGGATCGCTCTACAACCGCGCTGAGATAGCCGAAGCCATGCAGCGCTTGCCAAGGTGCGAGTGCAGAGATCCTTCGTTAGGAGTCCCCGGCTTTGCAGTGGACTGCGCTGCCTCAGGATGACGTCGGAGGAAGAAGGTGGGGACGACGAGGTCGGCGGTCGCAGCTTTCTGTGCGTGATCTCGACGCGATGGCGAGGGCTGCCTGCTCCTGCCGGTCAGTGGAATAATGGAACTCATGAGTGGAAATCGTTGGGGAGCTGAGGGTCCGCCTTTAGAAGCTTATTCGCGGGTCACGGACGCGGAGCGATTCGGATCCCTGCACCGGGTTGCGGCAGAGTTGCTGGACCGATTGGAACTGGAGTTCGAAGCCGAGCGCGCGGAGGGGTATGGGCTTGACCCTGAGCTGGAGCAGGGCTTCAAACTGGCGCGTCCGAGCGTTAGCCTCGTGCCGAGAGACGCCGGTGCTGCGCCCATCGTGGTTGCGTTCTCGACCTTTCCCGGGATCGTCGCCCGCTTCGGTCGCTGGTGCACGGCCGCTTTCCCCACCTGCGGATGCGATGCGTGCGATGAAACGGCCGAAGGCGAAATCGAACGTTTGAATTCGATGATCGACAACCTGACCGCAGGCCACTTCCGGGAAGCGATCCGGATCTCCGCAGAAGGCACCCCGTGGCAAGAGTGGGAGTTCGGGTCCGATAGCGGGCGCTGCGCAAAGTCGCGGCTCGATCCGGATCGCGCTCGCCAGCTAGTTGCCGCAGGGGATCGGTCCTTGTACGAGTGGGGGCCGTGGCCCAAGCGGAGATAAGTAGAACGGATCCGGTTAATCGGAAAACAGTCCCAGGTCTCGCACTTTACTGGTTGACCTATCGCTCCGGGACTTCCACACGGGGTTCACTGAGAGATTTCGCTTTGTGCGTCGCTAGCTTTGGGCCTGCCCAGACTGCGATCCGGTATCCGAGCAGCACCGTCAGAACAGCAGCGTACTCTAGCGGCAGGTGGACGTCGGCCTTTACCAGCCACCAGTAATGAATTACTCCGGCAATGGCGCTGAAATAGATCAGGCGATGCAGGGCTTGCCAGCGTTTCCCGCCGAGACGCCGGATCCATCCCTTGGTCGACGTGAGCGCCAGTGGGATGAGGAGGACGAATCCGGCGAATCCGACGGTAATGAATTTTCGTTTGGCGATGTCGTGCAGCATTTCGTGCAGGTCGAAGAATTTGTCCAGCCAGATGTAAGTCAGGAAATGCAGCGTGGCGTAGAAGAAGGCGAATAAGCCGAACATGCGGCGATAGCGAATCAGCCAAAGCTGGCCGGTCAGCTTGCGAATCGGAGTGACCGCCAACGTGATGAGCAAGAACCTCAGAATCCAGTCACCGGTCGCGTGGGTGATTACTTCGATGGGGTTCGCGCCCAGCGCGTGGTTGTAGGCTTTCCATCCCAGAAGCGCCAGCGGGATGAGGCACGCGAGAAAAACTACGGGTTTGAACCAGCGGATCATGGCGCGATCAGTGCTCTTCGATTCACCAACTTCAGGATTCGTATCAGGGTATGCCTTTAGGCATACCGCCATCGGAGAGAAGTAGATTTGGCTTCAGCCATGCTGTCCTAAGATTCGAGGCCCTCCTCAGCGGCTGAAGCCGGTCGGACTCGATTGCAATTACGATATGGCTAAAGCCATATCCTGATACGAACCTGTGCGTTTTTCGTAGCCTACTTGCCCTGCGGCCGCTCAGAAATTCTTTTTCAAATCCATGCCGGTGTACAGGCTTGCTACCTGGTCGTAGCCGTTGAACATCAACGTGGGGCGCTTTAGAAATTCACCCAGACGGCGTTCTTTTGCCTGACTCCATCGCGGATGATCCACATTTGGATTCACGTTCGCATAGAAGCCGTATTCATTCGGAGCCATTACGTTCCACGTGTTTCGCGGCTGGCTGTCGGTGAAGCGGATGCGCACAATCGCTTTGCCGCTTTTGAATCCGTACTTCCACGGCACCACGACCCGTAGCGGCGCGCCATCCTGATTGGGCAGCGCTTCGCCATACATGCCGAAGCAGAGGAGAGCCAACGGGTGCATGGCTTCGTCCATGCGCAGGCCTTCGACGTAGGGCCAATCGAGCACTCGTCCTCGCTGTCCGGGCATTTGTTTAGGATCTTCGATGGTGGTGAACTCCACGAATTTCGCTTTGCTGGTGGGCTTGGCTTTGTTGATCAGTTCGCTGAGCGAGAAACCCACCCACGGCACGACGATCGACCAACCTTCGACGCAGCGATGCCGGTAAATCCGCTCTTCGGGCGCAGCCATCTTGATAATCGTGTCTACGTCGAGTTCCTGCTTCTTCTCCACTGCTCCATCGATGGTTACAGTCCACGGACGCGTTTTGAAGTTCTTGGCCAGACCTGCCGGCTCGTACTTGTCCGTCGAGAACTCGTAGTAGTTGTTGTAATTGGTAACGTCTTTGAATGGCGTAATGGTTTCTTTGGTCGAGAACGAGCTTGGCTTGATGCCGTCGATTTTGGCATTCGCCTGCGCTGTCATTGAAGGCGACGCGACTTCACGAAACTTTAGGCCCACAGCAGCCGCGGCGCCGGCGAGCGCTGTGCCTGCGAGAAACTTACGGCGGTTCAGATACAAACTCTTCGGAGTGATCTCGGATGAAGGAATGTCAGTGGGTTTCTTAATCAGCATGAGAACGTCCTTACCTTAAGTGTACGAGAACCAAGCCTCCACGGATTGGCGGCTGGCCGGACACTCTACTGGATAGGACGCGCAATAGCTGGAAAAGTTGCAATGTTACGAGTCGCGTTCTACGCCCAGACGTTTGCAGGTAACGTCTCTAGCCCCACAAACTGGCGATCGAAGGCTCGGCTCAGCCGCGTTCGCCTAGAACTTCTCGTACTTTGCGGGACAGCATTTGGAGGGTGAAAGGCTTTTGCAGGAAAGCTGTATGGGGATCGAATACGCCTTCATGTCCGATGGCGTCTTCGGTGTATCCGGAAAGATAGAGCACCTTGGTCTGGGGACGCGATGCGCACAACCGCGCGGATAGCTCACGGCCGCTCATCCCCGGCATCACGACGTCGGTTATCAGCATGTCGATCTTGTCCGAATAATTAGAAACGATCCGCAGCGCTGCCTCTCCGTTGTCAGCCTCGAGCACTTTGTATCCCTTCGACTCAAGGGTCTCACGGACTAGCTGGCGCACCGATTCTTCGTCTTCGACCAACAGCACAGTTTCTGACCCGCCGTTCTGCGACGACGAAGTTCCCAGCGTACCCGCGGGTTCCAACGCATCTTCAACGCGCGGCAGATAGATCCGGAAAGTCGTACCCTGCCCCGGTTCGCTCTGGACCAAAACGTACCCGCCGCTCTGCTTGATGATGCCGTACACGGTCGAGAGTCCCAGGCCAGTACCTTTTCCTTTTTCCTTGGTGGTGAAAAATGGCTCGAAGATGCGCAGCTGGGTTTCTTTGTCCATGCCCTCGCCGGTGTCAGTTACCGAGAGCACAACGTAAAGACCAGGGTGAATGTAGGAGTATTCGCGGCGAACGTCCTCATGGTTCAGCCTGGCGTTAGCACTCTGAATGGTGATTTTCCCACCATTGGGCATGGCGTCTTTGGAATTGACCACCAGATTCATGAGGACCTGCTCGATCTGGCCGGCATCGGCACGGGTTCGGCCGAGATCGGGTGCGAGCTGCGTTTGCAACTCAATGTTCTCCCCGATCAAAGGACGCAGCAGGCGCTTTATGTCCTCCACGATGAGGTTCAGGTCCACAACCTTGAGTTCCAGCAGTTGCTTCCGGCTGAACGCCAGGAGTTGGCGAGTGAGGGTGGTTGCCCGATCGGTCGCCTGGTGAATCGCTTCAATCTTCGGATACAGAGGGTCGTTTTTCCTGGTGTGCTCGAGCAAGACTTCCGCGTAACCGCTGATTACCATCAGCAAATTGTTGAAATCGTGGGCCACCCCTCCCGCCAGACGTCCCACCGCTTCCATCTTTTGAGCCTGCCGGAACTGGTTCTCCAGCACCCGCCGCTCCGTGATATCTTCAGCGATAATTTCCACAACCTCGGCAGTCTCCTCCGGGTTGTTAACAACGCGACCACTCAAGCGCACCGTAATCGCGCTTAGATCCTTGCGCTTCCAGCGGACTTCCACGTTGTCCAGGCGTGCTCCGCGTCGAAACTCCGCCATCACCCGCATCTGTTCGCTGGGATCAACAAAGACATCCAATTTCGGATCCAGGGCAAGAACCTCTTCCGCGGAATCGTAACCAAGCATGGTGATCAGGGCCGGGTTCACATCGAAAAACCTGCCCTCGAGGCTGGACCGGTAAATTCCATAAACCGCGCTCTGCACCAGCGACCGGTAGCGGGCTTCCGAACGGCGCAGCGCCTCCTCGTTTCGCTTGTATTCAATGGCGCTGGCGAGTTGTTGCGAGACGAACTGCAGAATCTCCTTTTCTTTGTCACCAAATCTTACGTTGCCGCTGTAGCTCTGCACCGCCAGGACGCCGAAGCTGTTATTCCCGACTTTCAGCGGCACCCCCAGCCAGTCCAGCGACGGAGCCCCGATCGACTCCACTTCTCCCTGCCTCGCCAGACTGTCAAACACCTCGGGAGTGCACAGCAGCGGCTCCCCGGTTCGCAGCACGTACTCCGTCAAACCTTTGCCCAGCTTCTTGGCTGCGGGCCTGGAATCCAACTCATCCTCAAAATAGGGAAAGGTGAGCAGTTGGGTCAGCGGATCGTAAACTGCAATGTAGAAATTGCGGGCATACATCAACTCGCCCACAATTCCGTGAACCGCGGCATAGAACTGCTGCAGATCGTCGGCCGAACTGGTTTTTTGTGTGATGCGATACAGCGCCGAATGCAGTGCCTCCGCGCGTTTCTGCTCCGAGATATCGCGATAAAGCACGCACATCGCGACCTGCCGCTCATCGATCACAATCGGAGCCGCGGAGATGAAAACGTCCAGCAGCGAACCGTCCTTGCGCTGACGCTTGGTTTCGAGGACAACCTTCTGCCCCTTCACCAACAGTTCCGCAATCCAACGCGTCTCCGCGCTTCGGTCCGGCGGGACGATCAGCGAATCGATCCGTTCCCCCAGCGCCTCCGCTGGACTAAACCCGAAAATGCGGGTGAACTCACCATTGAGGCGGGTAATCCGGTACTCCGGATCCAGAATGCTGATCGCTTCCGGCGCGCACTCCACCAACTGCTCGAGGTAGGCTCGTTGCAACTCAGGGCTGTCGGTGGCAAAGCTGGGAGTGATCGCTTCAGTCGCAGCGGCGTCCGAGAGTGCCAGCGTGCGGCGCTGAAGTGCCTCCCGGAGAAACTGCGCGCGTGAAAGCTCAGCCGACGTCGCTGGCTGGGTGATGTTGTCACCCATTGATTCCCCCTCGCTGCAAAACCAGAGCTAATTTCTGGATGGTAGATGGCCGGCCAGTTACTCGAAAGTTACGGAGGTAATTCTGGAAGGAAAGAGCGGCACAGGATGGATGAAAACTCTGCTACTGCCCGGTCGCCAGCATTTCACAAACCCGGCGAAGCACGTCGCGCTGTTGTTCATTGACCGCGAGAAATTCAAATCCATGAAGCAGGCCAATGCGGTAGCGCACCAGCGCGCGAAGCTTCAGCGGATAGGCCGCTAAAGGCAACGCCAGTTCCATGGAAACCACTTCGCCAACCTCCAGCTCTCCGGTCATGGTTCCGCCGACTCCATCCTCGCCCAACTCATTCGAACGTCCCCACAAGGATGTGGTTTCGCTCGAGCGAAAGATCTGCACCGAGAGCCGCATGTCGACTTGATAGCGTGGAAACCGACGCGCGCTATGTTTAGCAGGTTTCGGATCGGGGATAAAAGCCTCCGCTTTGTTTTACTGCGAAGTTCTACTGCGACGCCACTAACTCTAATTTCCGTGCAAAGGGTATCCGGGCTCCAGCGGCAGCTTTCCGCCAACTTTCAACACTGTCACTCCTCCGCTAATCGAGTACACATCCACCAAGCCCACGGCTCCCGGAATCGATTCCACCTTCTTCACCACTGCCTCATCGGACTCCACTACGATAATGGCCGGATGGTCGGCCCTGCCGTGGTTGGCGCTCGCGATGGTCGCCTTCACTTCGTCCTTCGACATGCCGTAGACCTTCTCCAGCAGCAGCTTCATTTCTGGCGCCGCCGGATCACGTGTTATGAAGCTGACCGGCTTGCCATCCGACCACCGGCTCACTTGCCCTTTGCATACTTTCACCAGTTCAGGCAATGTGATGGCCACCACCTCGTTCGATTTGTTGGAAATCAGGGCCAGGTCCTTGCCCTGGGCCAGCGCTGTCCAGCCCAGCATGACCCAGCCCAGCATGACCAGTGCCGCCGACAGCAAGCGTCGCGAATGCACGTCCCCTCCAATCCACTGCGCCTTTGAGGTTGACTGTCTCCGATTCTCGTCGAAGTCGTCTAGCCGCTCAATCACAGAACGAATGGGTACCACCGGAGACAACAAGCGCGTGGGGTAGCGCCACCGTTTCCTCGCGCGCTCCAGGCTGCGGTAAACTATGTACTCCGTGCATCGTCTGGCTCAACCTGATCATCCTTAGTAACCGAAGGAGAATACAAATGGCGCATCAGCTACCCGATCTACCGTATGACTATTCTGCTCTGGAACCCGTGATCGATACTCAAACCATGAAACTGCACCACGACATGCATCACGGGGCCTACGTCAAGAATCTAAATGCTGCTTTGGAAAAATATCCCAACCTGCAATCCAAGAGTGCCGAGGACTTGATCCGCGATCTCAACGCGGTCCCTGAGGACATCCGCGGCGCCGTCCGCAACAATGGTGGGGGACACGTGAACCATTCGATGTATTGGAAGATCATGAAACCCAAAGGCGGTGGCGATCCCAGCGGCGCAATCGCCGAAGTCATCAAGAAAACATTTGGCAACTTCAAGGATTTCCAAACCAAGTTCAACGATGCCGGCGCAAAACAATTCGGCAGCGGATGGGTCTGGCTGGCCGGAAAGCCCGGCGGCGAAGTGCAGGTCATCAGCACGCCCAACCAGGACAACCCCATCTCCCAGGGCCTGTTCCCCATTTTCGGCAACGATGTCTGGGAGCACGCCTATTACCTCAAGTACAACAATCGCCGCCCCGAATACCTGGCGGCTTGGTGGAATGTAGTCAACTGGGATGAAGTCAACAACCGCCTTAAGACATTCCAAAGCCATCACGAACCAGCGCTCGCGGGACGCTAAGAAAAAAAGGATAGTGGGCCGGGTCCAGGACCCGGCCCTGTTTTGATCGGCGAGAATCCGTGAAGATCCGTGGCTGGTTTTCAAAATCCAACTGCGAACTGGGAATCGAGAAACTGCTTTTCTGCATTTCCTGTGCGCCGTCTGTGGAAATTAAGATTGATCGTGACCAGAAAAATTTCTTTCCCCAATTTGATTTCTCAAAAAAATCGCGACGCAACATAGCCGAATCAGTCCCCTCCACTGATTTTCTTGATCCCGATCCATCGCATAAATTCGCCCTGTGCAATTTGGCAGACTGCACCAAACTTTGGTAATTGACCTCGACCCATCTCGCGCGTAGATTCGTCCTCGTCCTCGATCACATTTTCAGCCAACAAAAAAACTAACTACGCCTCCGGCAACGAGGCTGAGCTGGAGAGAGCAGAAATCGAAATCGGCAGTCGCAAAGCGAAAGCGCCTTTTCATTCTCCCTCCCCCCGAAGGGTGATGAACGTGAGAAAAACGTCCGCCGCATGGAAAATCTATCGCACGCGTTTCTTGATCAAAGCCCGCCAACTCACCCAGCCGCTGCTGTTCGTCGATGCACTTGGGCGGGAACATTGTGGCCAGCCTGGCGACTACCTGGTCGAGTCCTCCGACGGCGCCCGACGCATCGCGCCCCGGCTGATTTTTGAAGATGTCTACGTGGCCATGGGCCCAGCGGATGAGCATTGGCCCTCTCGCCTGGAGCCAACCGTAGCACTCCCGGCTCCAAAACGTCGCCTGTCCACCAGACCCGCAGCCACTGCTTAGCAGGAAAGGTGAGGGGTAAGTTAGGAAAGATTGAAAGGTCACGCAATAGAGGACGGGCGTCCGAGCCCCGTCAAAAGAGCAAAGCTCCGCACGCAATCGCGAAGCACATGTAGCCCCAAACGGCTCGTCCGGGGACCGAGCGAAGCTAGGCCGAAGCGATTCGAGGCGCAAGTTCTCAAAAGCACGTCAAGAACCATCATTTCCAGTTGCTCGACGCAAAGCGACCAGTCAATCGAAAAGACCGGGTAGACGAACAAAGGCAGCGCCACCAGGCACCAGCCCCGCAGGGGGCGACCGATGGCAGCCCAGGACGGTAGTCCTGGGTAAATTGGAAAGGAGACTCAGACGACGCAAAGATACTCATCAGTCAATGCACAACGCGGCCCGAACAATGTAATCCCCGCTGCGAAAAACCGTCCTTGTGGAAAACCGGTCCGCCAAACCCGCATCTGCACAGTCATTGCTTTGAGATACAATATATAGTGATTACCTCTTGACAGCCACAACGGGCGGGAGTACTGTTGCCATCCCATAGGGCTGTAAACGCCTCCGGAAACGGAGACGGAGCGATGCAAAGGTAAGAGCAAGTAAATGTAAGAAAACAGGGGCGGACGTCGTGGCCGAGGTGACCAGCGCCGCCCCGCCAACTCAAACTAGGGGTCAAAGCGGCAGGAATTCCTGAAGCCAGACACCTAAAAGTCTGAAAAAGTGCGGTGGCCGTTTCCCGGTCCGGTTTGCCCGGACATCCCCACGGGAAGCGACAACAGTTTGACAACCAGGTTGTGGAAAATGCCTCGCAAAGAGGGCTCGCAGCTCTCTTCGTTCGAGGTGATATCGAGGAGCCCAAATGGAAGGTCTGGCACATCTGGTAGCTGAATCCCTGGTTCGCCACGGCTTTGAGCCCAGCTTCGATCACCGTCGTCTGCAGTGGTCGAACTGGTTTCGCTGCCAGGACAGTTTTAGCCTTGTGCTAGCTCCCTGCAAGCCGGGTATTTTCGCTTTGGGAGAAGAAGTCATTGCTCCCGGCGAGCTGGCCGTCGGCGAGGGGAAAAGAATGCTGGCACTGTTCCAGATCTCAGAAGCTGAGGACGTCGGTATGGCGCTAGGCCGCCTTTTTTTGTCCGGCAATCCCGCCCGCGAGCGCTTTGCGAGCGGACGCTGCTTCGCCCGCTACGTAGTAATAGAAGACGCAAACCAACGCCGGACCGCACTGACCGCCCTCCAGCGCTGGATGGCCTCTTCGTCGGAAGCAGTAACCGGGGTCCAGCAAACAATCTCAGACGACACTCACGTAGCCCAAAATAATGACGCACTCCGGGACGCCCACGTAACCCCGGACGCCCCCGTCCGGGGAGCCGAGCGAAGCTCGGCCAGTTCAACATCAGCTCACGGCTCGGAAGACACAAGGTTCGGATCAGGGCACGACTTCAGTCGTGCCGAAAGCTCAACGATATCAACCGCGGCTTTAGCCGCTGCCCCGGCAGATGCGTCGCCGCAACCTGAATCATCAAATAAACAGGCCCAAATCGGGCCACCATCGCCAATCCCCTCCGGTTTCTAGGCATTTCCGGACCGAGACTGGAGTAGAAGTGTTTGCAGGAAGAAAAATTTCGATGGAGGACGGGCGTCGCGCAAGTAAATCAGCCGCGAAGCGGCGGAAGCTAAATCCACGGCGAACCTTGGCGAAGGTAAGAAATCAAGCCGCGTAGCGGCGAAATAATGCAGCCCACGGCGCAAGCCGTGGGGTAAAGATAGGAAACGGACAAGCCCCAGCGGGGCGAAAGAGTGATTAGATTTCACCGCTGCAAGAAGCTCTTGGGTGCCGCAGCGCTGCGATTCAGGCCAGCAAGCCGAGGCAGCAAGGATCTTAAATAACAGCGGAGCAAAGACTCCGCAGGAGAAAAAAGAAATGTCGGAAGCAACTGTAAAAGGAGCCCATACCAGCACTGAGACTCAGGTCGCCACCGCAAAGAAAGCCCCGGGCTTAACCTTCCGCCGCTTCTTCACCAAGCCCGGCGTCTCGCCCTACGACGAGATCGAATGGGAGCGCCGCACAGCTCAGATCACGGACGCCCAAGGCACCACGATCTTCGAGCAAAAAGATGTCGAAGTTCCCAAAGACTGGTCGATGACCGCGACCAACATCGTGGCCAGCAAATATCTCCACGGCACCATCGGCACGCCCGAGCGCGAATCCGGAGTCCGCGCCCTGGTAACCCGCGTCGCTGAGACCATCCGCAACTGGGGCATGGCGCAAGGCTATTTCAAGACGCCCGAAGACGGCGCGACGTTCCATGATGAACTCAGCCACATCCTGCTGCGTCAATACGCCGCCTTCAATTCGCCAGTGTGGTTCAACGTAGGCTGCGATCGCATCGAACCCGATTCCGACGCCCGCAACTGGCACTGGAATCCCGTAGCCGGCCGCGTCGAATTCGGCGTCACCGGCTACAGCACTCCGCAGTGCTCCGCCTGCTTCATCAACTCGGTGCAGGACTCGCTCGACTCCATCCTCACTCTGGCAAAAACCGAAGGCATGCTCTTCAAGTGGGGATCAGGTACTGGCACCAATCTCTCTCCACTGCGTTCGTCGACCGAAGGTCTAAGCGGAGGCGGCATAGCCAGCGGCCCGCTCAGCTTCATGAAAGGCTTCGACGCCTTCGCCGGAGTAATCAAGTCCGGAGGCAAGACTCGCCGCGCCGCGAAAATGGTCATCCTCAACATCGACCATCCCGACATCATCGACTTCATCGAGTGCAAGTCCAAAGAAGAAGCCAAGGCGCACACCCTGGTCGCGGCCGGATACGATGGCTCCTCGCCCGACTCGGAAGCCTACTCGTCGATCTTTTTCCAGAACGCCAACAACTCCGTCCGCGTGACGGATGACTTCATGTACGCCGTCCTCCGCGACACCGACTTCAGCACGAAAGCGGTGCGCGACGGCCGCCCGATGCACACGTTCAAAGCCAAAGATCTGCTCTACAAAATCTCCGACGCCACCTGGCGCTGCGGCGACCCCGGCATGCAATTCGATACCACGGTCAACCGCTGGCACACCTCAAAGAACACAGCTCGCATCAACGCCAGCAACCCGTGCAGCGAATACATGTTCCTCGATGACTCAGCCTGCAACCTGGCCAGCATGAACTTATTGAAGTTCGCGCCCAACGGAACCTTCGACGTGGAAGCCTATCGTCACGCCGTCGATGTCCTGATCACGGCCCAGGAAATTCTGGTCGACAACGCCGGCTACCCCACAGAAATGATCGGCAAGAATTCCCACGACTACCGCCCGTTGGGATTAGGCTACGCCAATCTCGGAGCATTGCTGATGGCCGCCGGCCTCCCCTACGACTCCGACGCCGGACGCGACTACGCCGCCTGCGTTACGGCAATCATGTGCGGCCAAGCCTACCTGCAATCCTCCAGGATCGCAGAACAATGCCCGGCGTTAGTCCCAGCAACCGAGCCCACAAAAAAGGGCCTGGCTGAAACCAATCTCGGCTCGAACGTAATGCCCGGAGGAGCCTGCCCCGGCTGGTACATCAACCGCGAGCCATTCCTGGACGTGATCCGCATGCACCGCGCCTCCGTCAACAACATAAATAAAAACAATGTCCCACCCCCGCTCTACGAAGCCAGTAAACAAACCTGGGACGAAGCCCTGGCCCACGGCGAAAAACACGGCTACAGAAATTCCCAGGTAACAGTCCTGGCCCCCACAGGCACAATCGGCTTCATGATGGACTGCGACACCACAGGTGTCGAGCCTGATCTCGCGCTGGTTAAGTACAAAAAGCTGGTTGGCGGAGGGATGATTAAGATCGTGAACAACACCGTGCCTACGGCTCTGTTCAAGCTGGGGTACTCGCATGATGAGGCGGACAAGATTGTCAGCTACATCGATGCCACCGGCACTATCGAAGGCGCGCCTCACATTAAGGACGAACATCTTGCGGTGTTTGATTGTTCGTTCAAGCCGGCCAAGGGGACTCGGTCGATTGCTTACATGGGCCACCTGCGGATGATGGCGGCTACTCAACCGTTCATCTCCGGCGCGATTTCTAAGACTGTGAACTTGCCGGAGAATGCGTCTGTCGAAGACATCATGGAAGCGTATCTGCAGGCTTGGAAGTTAGGGCTCAAAGCGGTCGCCGTCTATCGCGATGGCTGCAAGAAGTCGCAGCCGCTCAGTGCGGCTGGAACTTCGACTGCGCTTTCGAAAAAGGGCGATGCGGCTGCCGCGTCCGCGCCACACGAGGAACCGAATCTCAACGGTCCGCCACGCGCAGTACGCCACAAACTGCAAGCTGAGCGGCGCTCGATCACCCACAAATTCAACGTGGGCGGACACGAGGGCTACATCACCGTCGGACTTTATCCCGACGACAGCGTAGGCGAAATCTTCATCACCATGGCCAAAGAGGGATCGACAGTGAGCGGCCTGATGGACAGCTTCTCCTGCGCCGTCTCCATCGCCCTGCAACACGGCGTCCCGCTGAAACTGCTGTGCGAAAAGTTTGCCCACACCCGCTTCGAGCCCAGCGGCTGGAGCGGCAATCCCGACATCGGCTTCGCCAAGTCGATCATGGATTACATCTTCCGCTGGCTCGATCTGCGCTTCTCCACCGGCCAGCAGCAAATGCTATTCGAGAACCTGCGCCTGCGGCCGTCAGCTGTCAGCTCTCAGCCGTCAGCACCAGGAGAGCTAAACGGTGTGTCGGGTCCGATGCCCATGGGTTCCGGACCAACGACGAACGACCAACGACCAACGACGGGTTCTGTCCACGCCGCCGACGCCCTCGCCGGAATCATCGACCTCGGCGACGCCCCAACCTGCTCCTTCTGCGGATCAATCATGACCCGCAACGGAAGCTGCTACAGGTGTGGAAGTTGTGGCAGTACGAGCGGATGCAGCTAGGTGAGGATGGCACGAAGGTGCCTAGGCAAGATCGTTTTGCAAGAGTAGAACTGATACGACTCTGAGGGGGGCCGCGGCGGAAGCCGTGGCCCTTTCCTTGTTGGCGCTCACGACGGGTTCGAGGAGATAGGGATTGAAGTCGAAGACCGACGCTGAAGTCGATGTGTGTAGCCTACACGCTGCACACCCGCTGATACGGGCCAAAGACTGGTGTTCCCCTCTCGTGCTCCGTCTGCTGTCGCCGGACAGTTATCGCGACGGCAGTCGCGAAATGCGAGACAGCTTCCGCTCCGACGGCGCCGAGCAACCTGCCGACGGATCCCTGAATCTGCGGTGGAAGGGCCTCAGGCAAGACTGCGACCAAGTGGGGCGCACGTATCAGGAGCCGGTCATAACGGAATTCGCCACATTGGGATTAGCTTGCATACTTGTTGAAAACCGGGCCAATCTCGAGATCACGGAAGTCACACGTCGCGGGGAAAAGGCCGACTATTGGCTGGGGGACAAGGAACTTTTGCTTGAGGTCAGCGGACAACAGTCGGGAGATCTGGAGGCGCTTTGTCTGACTAAAGCTCAGCAACTCCTCGAAAACCCCTTTGACAAGTCTGGTTTCGTTTGTGTCGCTATTTACGAAAAAAAAATTGCCCGACTGTGGTTTTATTCGCGTGAGGATGGGGACTGACATGCAGCTGGTTCGCGACTTGATCGAGCAGAAGAACAGGCTTCTCCTGGATCTCGACGACGCAAAGCGCTCGAGCAATCGTCGCAGGGCTTCGGAGTTAGCGTCCTTGGCCGCAGGCGTCGAGGGGAGGATTGCTCGCGAGTTGGTCATGCTCGACCGGAGCGACGACGCAGCTATCAACTTCGTGAGCCAAGCCAGTTGCTTGAGGGATGCGAACCGGCTGATTGAAGCAAAGCGTGTTCTGGAGGCAGCCTTGGAATTCGGGACTTCAGAGAGGGCTAAAAAATGGGTAACGGAGCAGCTTCAGGAAATACCTGAGAAGTACGTTGATCCGTCCTGGGTCTTTAGCGGCCTTAAGCCTTATATTGATGGCAATCCCCAGCTTCGCAGGCCGCAGACCGAAGCCTATTTTGCGGCTGCCAAGCACTTCGATACTTCCAGTGAACACGCTATCATCCAGTTGCCCGTCGGATGCGGAAAAACCGGAACGATTTCGTTACTTCCATTTGGGATATCGACGGGTCGAATGTTGGTCGTAGCTCCCAATCTGGAGATTCGACAAAATCTTGCGAAAAACCTGGACTATACGAGCCCAGCGAGTTTTTTACGAAGTCGGGGGGTGTTGAATAACGGTACAGGCCCGCATTGCGCTGTCCTCGATGAGAACGCCAACATCATAGACTGCGACGAGGCGGCTATCGTCGTTACAAACATACAGCAACTTGTTGCGGGCAACGCCGAAAGATGGCTTGGCAAGCTCTCGCCAGATTTCTTTGACCTCATAGCGCTCGACGAAGGGCACCACAACGTCGCCCCGACGTGGAAAGGGACTCTTGAGCGCTTCCCTGACGCCAAGATAACAAGCTTCACGGCCACTCCGTTGCGGGCAGACGGACAGAAAGTCGAGGGCACCAGGATCTATCGGTTCCCTATCGCCGACGCTATAAGGGAAGGCTATATCAAGGACGTCGCTTCACATCGCTTGGAGCCTGTCGAGCTTACCTTCACGTATAAGGGCGAAAAGCGGCGTCACACCTTGGAAGAGGTTCTTAGGCTGAAGGACGAGCAGTGGTTCAGCAAGGGGGTCGCGCTAGCGCCAGAGTGCAATCGCAGCATAGTCAACCACTCTATCCAGTGTATGGAGGAGCTTCGATCGTCTGGAAAAGCCAAACATCAGATCGTGGCAGCAGCTTGCACGATCGATCACGCCAACGCTATCCGAGCTCTTTACGAGGAGCGCAATTGTCGTGCTGAGGTCATCCACAGCAACCTGGACCCTGAACGTATCGCCGCCATACGCCAGGAGATTCAACAGCAACGTCTAGATGTCGTGGTACAGGTGCAAATGCTCGCAGAGGGGGCCGACTATCCGAGCTTCAGCGTTGCTGCTATTTTCCGTCCGTATAGACATTTCGTGCCTTATGTGCAGTTTATCGGTCGAATCATGCGGGTGCTAGCTCCCGACTCGCCTGGCAATCCCGATAATCGAGGTTACGTCGTTTCGCACGTGGGCCTCAATGTTGATCGCTGGTGGGACGAGATGCGCCAACTGGACAAGGATGACGAGGCCTTCTTTGTCGGCCTTGCGAACAGTGAGCGGGATTTCTTGGTCCCGGAGGTCGGCCTTGGGAGCCCGTCTGACGTGGGTCCACGAAGGCGTTTCAAGCCACCGATGGTTGTGCTGGAGGAAACAATTGCACACTACGTTAAGGACAGGTTTCTCCCAGAAGATGCCTCGGCCGTTCTTGACGATCTAATCAATGCTCTGTCCTTGAGAGGAATAAGCCTGGATGAACTTGGCGTGACCCGCGATGAGCTTGAAAAGCGAATCGGAGAAACCGCTGGCCGAGAGGCCAGGGGCAAGGTCTTGGAGCAGTCCGTTCAGCCTCAGAGAGCCCGCCAGCAAGCCCGCAAGAGGCTCGAAGAGCGCGTCCGGTCAGCGAGCAAACAGCTTCTCAACGAACTGGAAATGTCGGTTGTTGGCTTCGATTTACCAAAGAGGTTTCCGCAAACCGGCACAACGAATAACATCGCCGCTGCAATAATCCTGCTGAATATGCAAGTCATGGAGTACCTCAAGGTTGGTCCCGACGAGAGGGACTTGCTGACGACCGAGCAGTTGATTCAGGCGCACGACAACATCGACGCAATCATAGATGCAGTGGCAGCGAAAGTGCGGAACAAATGAAAGGAGTCCGGGGATGGCTCGTTATAAAACACTGCTTGTACCACACCGCGTTGTGGCCGCGGGCAAGAAAAGGAAGTGCTTTCACAGCGCAGAACACCAGGTACTAAAGGGCGACATCGTACTTGAGATTAAGGAAGTGCGACAGTGGAAGGGATACTGCCTCCCTTGCGCGAAGGAGATCATGCGCCAAGCCTATGAGCAGCTTCGTGTGGCAGAGACGGGTCTGTAGGCGGCGAGGTTGACCGCCTCACCTGGCGGCCTATGTTGCGGGGCCTGGTGCTCCCAAGCGGTGCCTCAATCTACGTTGACACCTTGCAGCACGACTAGGTCCCGCCGTGATTATTTTCAAACTTTAGGCGTGGCTGTAGTAGGTCGTTTCAGCGAGGAACGCCCGTGTCGGAAGAGGTGGACGAACTGATCGAAATGGCGAGAACGATACGGATGACGCCGGAGCAGGCTGAACGGCAGCGGCGCAGCTTTGCCTACGGCAACGTCAAGATTGAGAATGATTCCATCACTTGGGAGATGATTGACAGGGCGGCGGAGCGATTGGAGAAAGAGAACTGAGCGGGCGGAGTGCTTTTTGGCTGGTCTGGCGGGGTTGCGGTGCCTGAATCTTTTTTCTGGGGCTTGCGGCACGACTGAAGTCGTGCCCTTCCACGAACCGTCGCGGGTGAGGGCGCCCGCGCCAAACCGGCTATGAGTTCCGAACCGCTTGGGGGCGTCGGTTATAATTTAAAGACGATGACGCAGCCCATCAAAGTGCGCAGCCGGTTTGCTACGGCGTATGACACAGCCCGCGTTCTGGGCGTGTCTTCCTCGCGGACCAGGCAGCTGATTGCTGCGGCCAAGAAGTACGCGACGCGGGTTGCGCATCGCGATGACCTTGCAGGTCGATTCGTTCGCACCAAATCCGACGGGACCCCGGCTACTGCGGTAGGAAAGAATCGCAGGCCCGCGCCACGCTAGCATGAGCCATTCCGCATCACGTCCCGAAACAGGAATGCCTGCTCAACTTTCTCACTTCTGCGCTTTACTTTGCCGATCCCGACAAGCTAATCTTATTGATTATCATTTAGCTCAGTGACAACAGAATAGCCCCTAAGTCCTTTGTCCGGAATATTTTGCGTGTAAGTCCTTATTCCTCAAAGATTTTGGTGGTAGTGTCGCCCTAACTCCATGATTCCAAAAGATCAGGGGGGAGGGGGGTACCCGGTAGGTGGGTACAGACCGGGAGCATCCCTGACAAAACAGACCGGGAGCATGCCTGACACTGGGATCGATTTGGTAAGGCGTGTAGAAGAACGACATGCCTTGGAAAGCGAGCAGTGAGATGGAAGAGAAGGTGCGGTTTATCTTTGAGTATGAACGGGATGAGCGCACGATGAGTGAGCTGTGCCAGAGCTACGGGGTGGCGCGAGAAACCGGGTATGTGTGGCTGCGGCGGTACCGGGAGCGAGGGTTGGCAGGGCTGGTGGAATTAAACCGGGCAGCGCGGCGGCATCCCAACCAGACGGCACGGGAGGGCGCGGCGGAAACGGCGACGGACGGCGCCTTAGACGGAGCCGCTGGCGCACGCCGACGGTCCCAACCGGGTGTGGTGCGCGGATTTCAAAGGCTGGTTTCGCAGCGGGGACGGGGAGCGCATCGATCCGTTGACCATCTCGGATGCGCACAGCCGCTATCTGCTGCGCTGTCAGGCGGTGGAGAAGACGGACACGGAGCGGGCGCGGGGAATCTTCGAAGCGGCATTCCGCGAGTACGGGATGCCGGAGTCAATTCGCACCGATAACGGAGCGCCGTTTGCATCGCATGCGATAGCCGGGCTGTCGCGGCTGGCGGTGTGGTGGATGAAGCTGGGGATCGTGCCGGAGCGGATTGAGGCGGGACATCCGGAGCAGAACGGGCGACACGAGCGCATGCATCGCACCCTGAAGCAGGAGACAGCCGAGCCGGCGGCGGCCAACCGGCGGGCGCAGCAGCGGGTCTTCGATCGCTTCCGCCAGGAGTACAACCAACAGCGTCCGCATGAAGCGCTGGGCATGCAAACCCCGGCGGCGGTGTATGAGCCGTCGCCGCGTTGGTATCCGGCGCGGGTGCCGGAGCCAGAGTATCCGCCGACTATGCTGGTGCGCAGTGTGCATCATCAGGGTCAGATCCGGTGGAAGCAGCACGAGATCTTTCTCAGTGAGGTGTTGTGGGGCGAACGGATCGGCCTGCTGCCGGTGAATGAGCGCTGGTTTACGATTTACTTCGCGCAGTTTCCTATCGCCCGTTTCGACAGTGGTAAGCTGCGGGTGCTGGCGTTGCCCCAGGAGGAAGATGGCGCTACGAACGATGCAAGGGAAGGGGAAGCTTCCCCTTCCCCTGCACCCCATCCCCTCACGGCAGAGGAGGAAAAAGTGTCAGGGATGCCCCCGGTCTAAAATGTCAGGGATGTCCCCGGCCGTTCAGATACCAATGAGTAAACAGGCCTCTGGCGGGGGATGGCTCTGCTGCGGGGCGAGGCGTCGAAATACCAGAGGGGATCGGGTTCCGGGCTAACCGGCTGGTTATAACTTGGGTGATCGTTTTCCACAGGTTGTTCGGAAAATGGAACAAGAATGATTTTGTTGTGGCGGGGGCTGGACGCGGGTGTAAGAAGAGGACTCCGCATAGACGGGGCCCTGCATTACGGCTCTCCCCCATCCAGTGCCAAGGGCCCCGAACTCTGCCGCTAGTCTGGTTTGCTCCTCGTGATTTGCCCATCGGTTTGCCAATTTTTGCTGTCAGGTTTGGAGTTATAATTCGGCTTATTGGAGGAACCTGTATGCGAATTTCCTGCCTCCTGATGGTTCTGCTGGTTGGATTGGTTTCGGTTTGTGCTGCCGGCGATGGGGCGCGGCAGAGTTCGTCCTCGCAAGCGGCGGTAAACTCCTTTGACTCAGAATTGATCAGTCCTTCGGCGATCACGCCTCAGGATTCGGTCCGGGTCCCAGCGGATCGACATTCTTCGCGCTCCGACTCGGCGCGGGATGGAGATGTGACTTGCTTCACGATTCACGCCTTCCTGGTGAAACGCGAGAGCCCGCATTCCGATGTCTTCGAGCCAGCGGGGGAGGCGACCTGCCTGTCCGGGCCTCGATATAGCGTGCGGAAGGTGGAAGAGTCGGGCAAGGCTCCGTCGCGTTGAGTTCTGATGACACGAGGCGAGTCTCGGCGGTTGTGGGGTCGGCCTTTTTTCTTCTGATTGCGCCCGGGACTGTGGCTGGGCTTGTGCCTTGGTGGATTTCTGGCTGGCGCATGCGCGCTCCGCTGCTGCATTTTTCTCCTTTTCGATGGCAGGGAGTTTTGCTGATTTTGGCGGGCCTTCCCCTGCTGTTGGATTCTTTTGCCCGCTTTGCACTCAAGGGATTGGGAACGCCGGCGCCGGTTTTCCCTACGCGGCATCTAGTGGTTAGCGGGTTGTATCGCTATGTGCGGAATCCCATGTACCTGGCGGTCGCAGCGGTGATCGTGGGGCAGGCATTGCTGTTTGGGGATGTGCGGGTCCTCGAGTATGGAGTTTTTGTGTGCCTTGGTTTCCACATGTTCGTCTTACTCTACGAGGAGCCGGCGTTGCGTCGCACGTTTGGAGCCGAGTATGAAACTTTTTGCGCCAACGTTGACCGCTGGATTCCCCGCTTGAGAGCATGGCACGTCGGCTAGCGTTTTCCTGTCCAATAAACTATTCTGCGTAACCTTTCCGGCTGGCGACAGTTTCTATAGTTAGAGGCGCGATGGTCGTTCGAGCACCGGCATCGAGGCGGTCCCCGGAGCAGGCGGAGGAGCGTCTGCTGGTCGAGGCTGCGCAGAAGGATCCCGCCCGGTTCGCCGAACTCTACGAAATCAACTTTGAGCGGGTGTATGCATTCGTCGCGCGGCGAGTGGGCGATCGCGATGCGGCAGAGGATTTGACCTCGGAGGTATTTCACAAGGCGTTGAAGAATCTTCGGCGTTTCGAGTGGCGAGGTGCGCCTTTTGCGGCTTGGTTGCTGAGGATTGCGGGCAACGCGATCGCGGATCGGGCGCAGCGCGTGGGGAGAGAGTTGGCGGCGGACGACCCTCCGGAAGTCGGTGCAGAGGCGACGGCGGAAGTCGATCTCGAGGAAGTGGAACATCGGGCGCGGTTGTTTCGTTTGGTGGACGAGCTTCCGGCGGATCAGCGGCGCGTGGTGGTGATGCGGTTTGCGGAGGAGAAGAGTATTCGCGAAATCGCGCAGGCGTTGGGGCGGAGTGAGGGTGCGGTGAAGCAGTTGCAGTTCCGTGGACTGCAGAATCTGCGGGAGCAGATCAAGAGCGGGAAACCACTAAGGACACGAAGTTATACAACGGAAAGCGGAAAGCCAGGTGGCAAGAATGCCTAGGCGTGGTTTGATCGAGCAACTCGATGAGGCGGTGCAGGGGTTGATCCGGAATCCCGGGGCGCCGCTGCCGCGTGGGGAGGCACGCATCAGCCCACTCGTCCGCATTGCCGCCGAGTTGCGTGATCTGCCGCGGGGAGATTTCAAAATTCGTTTGAAGAATGACTTGGAAAGGAGTATTTCGATGGCGACCATGACAGCACCTATCACAGCAACTCGCACCTTCGCCGCGCCCAGGCTCACCTACAAGAGTGCAGCGAAAGCGATCGAATTCTACAAGCAGGCTTTCGGAGCAAAGGAAACCATGCGCTTCGAGATCGAAATGGGAATTCCGCATGCCGAGGTTATGATTGGGGATTCCGTAATCATGTTGACCGAGGAGTGGCCGGAAGGTGGACGGTACAGCGCGGAGACGATGGGCAGTTCGCCGGTTGGCATGGTGATCCGCGTTCCCGACGTGGATGCCTTTGCGGAGCACGCCGTGGCGGCTGGGGCCAAGCTGACAGCACCGATCTCAGATCAATTCTATGGATATCGCGAGGCCAACTTGCTCGATCCTTTTGGATATTCCTGGAACGTCTCCACGGTAAAGGAAGAGATGTCGGTCGAGGAGATGCACCGGCGGTTCCGGCAGGTCATGTCGGAGGGACACGCAAAAAAGCCCGCCGTCGACCCGATTCCTAAAGGCTTTCGCACGGTGACACCGTATCTGATTGCGCAGGATGGACCGGCCCTGGTGGAGTTTGCCAAGCAGGCCTTCGGCGCGGAAGAGACATTCCGCATCATAGGATCAGCAGGCGGACTGCACGTCGAGGTGCGAATTGGGGACTCGATGCTCATGATCGGCGGTGGTATTCCGGGGCGGGAGTTCCGCTCAACGGCGAACACTCATTCGCTCCACCTTTACGTTCCCGATTGCGATGCGGTTTACCAGCGGGCGCTGCAGGCGGGCGCAACGTCTCTCGACGCGCCCAGGGATCAGGAATACGGTGAGCGCTCGGGCGGCGTGAAGGATCCGGCGGGGAACCTCTGGTATATCGCCACGCACAAAGGGGAGAGCTACACACCCAAGGGACTGAACAGCGTCAATGTTTATATGCTTCCTCGGCGAGCCGAGCCCGTAATCAACTTTTTGAAGCGGGCTTTCGGGGCGCGGGAGATTGCGAAATTCGCTTCGCCAGATGGTGTGGTTCATCATGCACAGATACGCATCGGTGACTCGGTGGTGGAGATGGGCGAGCCCCCAGAGAAGTATCCGCCCATGCCGACAATGTTCTATCTGTACGTGCCCGATTGCGATGCGGTCTACCAGCGCGCGTTGCAGGCGGGTGCGACTTCGATTTCCGAACTGGTCGACCAGCCTTACGGCGACCGCAATGGCGCAGTGAAGGATGCTTTCGGCAATCAGTGGTATATCGCGACGCACGTCAAGGACGTGGCTTCGTAGAAAGATCGATGGGGCTCAACCTTTGACGATGTCCACGCGACGCTACGATTTTGCTGATAAGCGGGTCTGCCAACTACTCATGACGGCATCCGACCAGCTTGGCACCTTGGTAACTGTGCCTCAGCCCTGGTAAGCGGCGAGAATAGATCCGCGTATGGATCTGGAATCCAAGGCTGGAACTCGCGCATGCGCGGTCGCAGTTTGGCAGAAGGCACGCGGACAATTTGCGCGCCTTCCAGCGACTGCTCGGGTCATGCTGGGCCTGTTTTTGCTCGCCGCTCTGCTCATGGCCGTGCATACAGCTTACTGGGGGAAAGATGCCGGCCTGCGGCTCAAGGTCCAGCACAGTTTGCGCAGTGGGCAGATTTCCGTCTGGGTGGATGGTGAGTTGGCGTACTCTGGAAATCTGGTCGGGAGCAGCAAAAGAAAGTTCGGTGTGATTCCTGTTGTGCAGGGCAGCCTGTCAGAGACGCTACCGGTAGCGACCGGCACACATCAAGTAAAGGTCCAAGTCGTTTCCGACAGTGGCGCGCGAGAAAGCACCATCAGCGGTGACTTCGCTCACAATGGGCAACGAGGCTTATCGGTGACTGCCAGCCGCGATGATCTGTCTTTGAACTGGCAGCCTTTGAATTTGCAACCCCAGCCCGTGGGGGCTGAGTCATCTGCCACTGGCCAGGGGTGGTTCAGTCGCTACGCCGGCACACTCGTGATGACCGTTGCTGGCTCGATCATTTCCGCGTTAGCCGGTTTCGCTCTGAGGGAGCTACCGAAGCGCATGGTCTCCCGCCCAGGAGCAGTTCCTAAAAGCTTAAACAATCAGGCCAGCCAGAGCTAAGGGCTTCTTGTGGGGCTGCTCCCGAGGCGCCCTTTCAAAACCACTTAAACCGGTTGTAATTCCGCCCATTAGAAGGGGAAGCGTACCGAAAAAATCGGAATGTGGTTGGTCGGATGGAAAGACGTCGTGGCGATTTGGAATCCGCCTCCGACGGTGAATGAGAGACGATCGTGCAGGCGAAATCGGCCGAGCACGAGGCCGGGAGTGAGATATACCGATGTTTTGCCAGGATGGCTGGTCGGGACAATATTGCCGTTCCCGCCGTAAAAGTGGTTGAAGTTCACTTCCAGTTCCGGCCAGAATTTCTTGTAAACATGGTACTGAAACGTGTTATTCCACGGCAGAGTGTGTCCAATGACCGAGACGTTTCCGGTGGGCAAGCTGTAGCCTAATGTTCCCTGAACGTCGAAATTGCCGAAGCCCTTTCCGTAGGCGATCGTCGGTGTGATTACCGGACTCAGCGCGCCTTGCTGGTACTCGCCGGTGGGAAGAGTCATCTGGTAGAAGGCGGTCAAGATGTAGTTTCCGTGCTCTTCGTTTCCTGCGGCGATTCGATATTTCACCAGGAACTGCCAGTCGCCGAATCCATTATTCGCAGAATCGGGGTTGTTCACGATGTAGGGAGGAACGGCGAGAATGACCTCCCAATTCTTTGCCGGGATAATTTCCAAACCCTTACTGACGCCATAGTTGTCCGTAGTGACGCCGCTATTGTGGGTCTGCCATTGAAGGTCGTAGCGGAACTCTTGTTCGAGCCGTGGGGTGGTCGTGTTGAGCGGGGTGATCCAGTGAGGTTGTGCCGCTTGCGTTGCAGAGACCATGTTGAACCAGTCGGAGAAAAATCCGTCCTGGGCAAAGGTCAAGGTCGGTGAGAGGAAGACAAAGGCCGCCAGAAGAACCAGATTGATTGCACGCATCTCGCCTCCGATAAATCCGTTGTGTTAAAGAAGCGAAAGTGTATATCAAATGTGTTTATGCTGTCTAATGATGAGCAGTTTAATGCTGTTAAAGCGGAGACGGTGGCCGTATACTAATGAAGCAGCTGGCAGCAGAGCAACTTCGAAGCGCTACACGCGAGATCCTTCGCCCCGCTGGAAAAGCGCGGGGCTTCAGGATGACGGTAACCTGTGTGGCCGGTTGGAAGATGCGGGGCTTCCTGGGATAACGGCAGCCTATTCGGCGAGTTGACCTCACCGCGCGTTGACGGTAGGATTCGTTCCCATGCAGAGGAACGACAAATCTGAACGGAAGATTGAAGAGCTGCTGAAACTGCGGGACGCGGCTTTACAACTGGGGATCAGCTTTCCCACGATCAAGCAATGGATCTATAAGAAGAAGATTCGCAGCATTCGGACGGCTGGGGGACATCACCGCATTCCGGAAAGCGAAGTGGACCGGCTGCTTTTCCGAACCAGAGGGAGAACGGAGAAGGAACGCAAGCTGGTGATCCGCCGCGTGAGTGGACGAAACCAGTTGGTGGGACGAATCGATGCGGTTCGCATTAGCGGCCTGATGGCGGAGATTGCGATTTCGATTGGGGGCCAGCAAATCACTTCGATTATTACGTCGCGGTCCGCGCGCGAGATGCAGCTCAAGCCGGGGCAGACTGCGGCTGCTCTGATCAAGGCCACGGAAGTGATGATTTTGCGTGTGTGACATGAGAAATCGCCGTGTTTGTTTTGTCCCGGCCGTTGTCCGAAAACCGATCCTGATTGGCGTTCTGGCTGTAGGCTTCGTTTCTCATCTATGTTTCGCGCAGGAAATCACCGTCGCTGCGGCTGCGGATCTTCAGTTCGCCATGCAGGATGTGGCCGCCCGATACCAGAAGGAGACGGGCAAGACGGTGAAGCTCATTTACGGTTCGTCGGGAAACTTTTTCCAGCAGATTCAGAATGGCGCTCCCTTTGACATGTTCTTTTCGGCGAATCTCGACTACGCGAAAAAACTGGAAGCAGCGGGGTTGACCGAGCCTGGGAGCTACTACGAATATGCGAGGGGTAAGATCGTGCTCTGGGTTCGAAGCGAGTCGAAACTCGATCTCAGTTCCGGGATGAAGGTGCTGCTCGATCCTTCGGTGAAGAAGATTGCTGTGGCGAACCCTCAACATGCTCCGTACGGGCTGGCGGCTGTGGCGGCTATGCAGAAGGAAAACATCTACGAAAGAGTCAAAGACAAGTTTGTGCTGGGTGAAAACATTTCACAGACAGCGTCGTTCGTGGTCTCCGGATCGGCGGATGCGGGCATCGTGGCCCTGTCACTGGCTTTGTCTCCGAACATGAAAGACAAAGGCCGGTATGCTGAGATTCCAGCCGACGAATACCCGCCGATTGCACAGGCGTGCGTCATTCTCGGCTCTTCCAAGAATAAGGAGGCTGCTCGACAGTTTTTGTCGTTCGTGAAGACGGCTGCGATCGGCGATTTGTTGAAGAGCTATGGCTTCGACGTGCAAGTTGGTGCGGCCAAGTAATCTGCGGCTATGCGGACTGCATCTGCGTTCAGGCGCGCTGGCGTTTTCGAGGGAGTAGTTGCGAGTAGCGGAAGCAGGTGGTCAGGTGGTCGTTCACCAGGCCCGTGGCTTGCATGAAGGCGTAGCAGATCGTGGTGCCGACGAAGGAGAATCCGCGCTTCTTCAGGTCTTTGCTCATCGCGTCCGATTCTGGGGTGCGGGCGGGAACTTGCTTCGACGAGCGGCGCGAGTTCACAATCGGCGATCCTCCCACAAACTGCCAGATGTAGGCGTCGAATGATCCGAAATCGTCCTGCACTTTGAGGAAGGCTTTTGCGTTTTGTACGGCGGAGGCAATCTTGAGACGATTGCGAATGATGCCTGCGTTGTTCATCAGGCTTTGGATCTTGCGGCGGTCGTAGCGCGCAATCTTCTTGGGATCGAAGTTGTCGAATGCCGCACGGTAGTTCTGGCGTTTTTTGAGAACGGTGTCCCAGCTCAAGCCGGCCTGAGCGCCTTCGAGAATGAGGAACTCGAAGAGGATGATGTCGTCATGCGTGGGAGTGCCCCACTCTTCATCGTGGTAGTGGATGGAGAGATCGTCGCTTGGCCAGGAGCAGCGGGTCAGAGTTGCGGGGTTTGAATTCATCGTCATTCGTCGAGCTGGGCTCGAACGTGGACGGGTCAAAGACCCGTCCAACATTCATTTCTGGCAACAGTCTACTGCAGCGATTTTGGATCGGAGAGATTTTTTGGGGACTTCTTATCCAGGAGCGCGACCAGTTCCGCGGCACACGCGGGAGTCTTTACTTTTCCGTCGCGGATGATGTCTCTTGCACTCACCTGCTTTCCATATAGCTTCTCGTTTGCGCTGCCGTCGGAGCGGAGAGTGGAACCTTCGAGCGAGATTCCGGCGAATAGTCCTTTGTTACGCGAATAGGAAAGGATTTCGGCCGTCATCACGATATCGGTCGCTCCCTCGGCGGTGCGGCCTTTGGGTCCGGCTGCGGCAGACGCGTCGGCGCCAAGCTTCACTTTACTTTTCAGCAGCGATCGCGCTCCGGCTGGGTTCATCACCAGAAGCACGAAGTCCGTAGCCTGACCTCCGAGCTGAAATCCAATGCTGGCGCCTTCCAGGGCATAAAGTGCTGGGGGTCCCCAGGGCCCGGTGTAGGAGATTCCGCCGCGGCAAATCATGACGCCGCGGCCGTAGCTGCCACCGACGCCGAACGCAGCCTTTTTCACCGAGGGCAAAACGATGATGCATTCGGCTTTGTCGAGCAGGTCTTGAGGGATGTTGTCCGGGATGTTGAGGATTTCTTTTAGAACGTGACCGGAGTTCTCAACCCGGTCGACTTCCGTGCTATCGTCAACCGCGAGAGCGGGCAATATGAGAGCGCACAGCAAGAACAGAACTAGCAGTGATTTCATCGAGTCTCCTAATTTTCGGGTCGTGGTGCTATTTTAACCTTGCGGTTGGCTGTTGAGATGCCGAACCGGAACTTCCGAGTTGCGAGGCGGGGTCACCTAAGTTAAAGAGACCCATGACCCAACGAGTGCTCCTTTTGTAACTTGGCATATGCTTGAGGGGCTCCTAGAGTTCTAATGAGTAAAAGCGGCATCTGGCGGGTTCTTCGGCCCCCTACGTGCATCTAATGAGCTGAGACGAACGGGTTAGGCCGGGGACTAAACGCCGTAAGTCGGGATTGGATGTGGAATGAAGTACACGGGGAAGTATTTTTTGCTCGCTGGGATTCTTGTGGCCGCGGCATGGCTGCCGCTGCGGGCGCAGGTGACTTATCTCGCCCCGAGCAACGCCTTGGTGTCAGCGCCTTCCTCGATCCCGGATGCAGGCACGCCTGACGACTCCATTATCACGATCAAGAAGCGGGTGGATGAAGTCAATGTGCTGTTCATTGCGACCGACCGGCATGGCAAGTTCGTGCGCAACCTCAACGAGAAGGACTTTGCGATCCTCGACGACCACAAGCCGCCGCAATCCATCGTAAATTTTCGCCGCGAGACTGATCTGCCCATTGAGCTTGGACTCTTGATCGATACCAGCGGTTCCGTGCGCGGGCGCTTTGACTTCGAACAGGATGCCGCCGTCAGTTTCCTGCAGAACACCGTGCGCCCAAATTTTGACAAGGCCTTCGTCGTAGGCTTTAACGGGCATAGTCAGATGATGCAGGACTTCACTGATAATGCGGCATTGCTCTCCGCTGCAGTGCACCGGATGCAGGACGGGGGAGGAACGGCTCTGTACGATGCCATCTATCGAGCCTGCCATGACAATCTGATCAAGGATCACGAAGACCATCCTTCGCGACGGGCCATCGTCGTGGTGAGCGATGGTGAGGACAATCAGAGTGACTTCAGCGAGGCGCAGGCGATTGAAATGGCGCAGCGGGCCGAAGTCATCATTTATGCGATTTCAACCGATGACAGCGGCCTGATCCTGCGGGGCGATAAAGTGCTGCAACGCATCGCTGATGCCACCGGTGGAAGGGCATTCTTCCCGTACAAAATGAAGGACATCAAGAACTCGTTTGCGGCCATCGAAGACGAGCTGCGGAGCCAATACATCATTTCCTATCACCCGGCTGATTTTGAGGCGAACGGGCACTTCCGCCCCATTGAGATCACTGCCCTCAAGAAGGATCTTCAGGTGCGCTCCCGCCGGGGCTACTACGCCCCGCGGCAGTAGGTTCAGGCCTCGTCCGGCGGTAGAGGCGTAGCCATCTACGTCTCCACGATTACGGCGCGGAACTGGCGGGCGGTGCTACAATTTGGATGGCTGGATTTATTTCTACGAATTTCCGCAAGACCAGCCGGTACGGGCGTTCCCATTGCAGGTGGAGCATTGAGGCCAAAGTCTATCTTCGTCGTGAGTCTCGCCTGTTTGGCTCTGGGACTGCCTTGTCTTGGCCAGAAACGACACTCAGCCGCTGGCCAACCCGTCGCGCAGGACGCTCAGCCTACGCCGGCAGGTCCGCCTCCAACGCTGGCACAATTGCCGGCAACTCCTCCGCAGGTTACATTCCAGGGCGGCCAGCTGACAATTTCCGCCCAGAATTCCACCTTGGGCGACATCTTGAAAGCGGTTCGGGCTCAAACAGGTGCGACCATCGAGCTGCCGGGTAATGCGTCTGAGCGTGTCGTGGGACAGTTCGGTCCGGCTCCGGCTCGTGATGTTCTCGCCTCGCTGCTCAACGGATCGCACTTTAATTACATGCTGTTGGGGTCGGCGACTGATCCCAATGCTCTGGACCGGGTGATTCTGATGGCCAAGTCGGGTGGCGGAGGAGTCGATAGCGCTCCGCAGCAGCCGACCCAGCAGGCGGCCGCCTACAACCAAGCCGTCTATAACCGGCCAATGGCAACGCCAATGGCAGCTCCGGGTGGAAACGTCGTTACTGTCGAAGGTCAGGACGCCGAGAATCAGGACGACGCGACGGATGACTCTGCCGATGCTAGCACTGATGACACGGCCGATGATCAAACCGACCAGACTGACCAAACGGATGACCAGGCGGCAGCCGACGACCAGCAACAGCAACAAGATGGACAGCAGCAGGTCAAGACGCCGGAGCAACTCCTGCAGGAACTGCAGCAACGGCAGCAGCAGATGCAGCAGGGAATTCAGCCGGGAGTCCAGCCCGGCGTACAGCCTGGCGTACCGCCCGGAATGCGACCGTTCCCCAATCCTGGGGTGCCGAACCAGCCGGGTGGCGACGCAACCCCGCCTCACTAATCAGCTTCAGAATAGAGTGCTAAGTCGAAGATGCTAGCGTCCGCCAGCGTGCGCCGCACGGGCTTGGCCGGACGCAAGTACAGGCTTTTCAGCAGTGCCTTTCCGGGACTGGCTGGCGAAGGTGTGAAGAATTCCGATGACGGAGCCGTAAGCGGATAAAATTCCAATTGCCAGTACGCTAACCACAGTGAAACAAAGGATGCAAACGCTCAATAGCCCGCCCAAGCTCCCCACCTTCCAACGAATTGCCCGGTCGAATTGCCCGGTTCTGGTGATGTCGCCGCTCCCTGAGAATCTACCTGCGTTGACGCTTGCCACTGTTAGCAAATAAGATACGTGAGTAGAGCTGCGCACCTCCACTTTCCAACATCTCTGTGGACCCGTCCACATTACGGAAGGTCACTGAAGGGCCTCTCTTTCGCTTTTTATGGCTATTACCAAGATTTCGGTGCGCGGGGCGCGGCAACACAACCTCAAGAACATCGATGTCGAGATTCCCCGTAATAGCCTGACGGTAATCACGGGCCTGAGCGGATCGGGCAAGTCTTCGCTTGCGTTTGACACGATTTATGCTGAGGGCCAACGGCGTTATGTGGAAACGCTCTCGGCATACGCCCGCCAGTTTTTGGATCAGATGGAACGGCCGGATGTGGATGCCATCGATGGCCTCAGTCCCGCCATCTCGATTGAGCAGAAGACCACCAGCCGGAGCCCGCGTTCGACGGTGGGTACGATTACAGAGATTTACGATTATCTTCGTCTTTTATTCTCTTCCATCGGGGTGCCGCATTGCCCGAAGTGCGGGCGAGCCATCAGCCGACAAACGGCTGACCAGATCGTGCAACGTGTCATGGCCCTCACCCCTGAGGACCGAGTCATGGTGTTGGCGCCCATCGTGCGCGGACGCAAGGGCGAATTCAAGAAAGAGATGGAGAAGTTGGTTCAGCACGGTTTCACCCGTGCCAGAGTGGATGGTGAGCTGGTTAACCTCGACGACGACATTCCGCTGGACAAACGCAAAAACCACACCATTGAAGTGGTCATTGATCGTCTGCTGGTGAAACCGGGAATTGAGCACCGTCTGGAACTTTCCGTGGGACTGGCGATGAAGCTGGCGGGAGGCTTGGTTCAGGTTGCAGTCGTCGGCGGGGAAGAACAGCTTTATTCCGAGCGTTTGGCTTGTCCGGATTGCGGCATCAGCGTGCCACAACTGGAGCCACGGTCATTCTCCTTCAACAGTTCCTATGGAGCCTGCCCCGAATGCCACGGATTGGGTAGCCGGTATGATTTTGATCCGGCAAAGGTGATTGTCGACTGGTCGAAACCGTTGCTCGATGGTGGATTGGGGCCGGGCTCAGCCTCGCAAAATCTGATCCACATGCTCCAAATCGCAGCCACGGCGTATGGTTTGGATCTGAGCACACCTTTCGAAAAGTTTCCCGAGAAGGTGCAAAACCTGCTGTTGTTTGGGGAAGCGGGCAAGGGAGGCAAGACTGGCTTCGGCGGAATTTTAGCTTATCTCAAGCGGGTGTTGGAGGAGTCCACATCCGAAGGCTACCGCGATTTCTTGCTCGATTATATGTCGGCTACGGAATGCCCCGCCTGCCACGGGCAGCGGTTGCGCCCGGAAAGTCTGGCGGTGAAAGTGAACGGTCTGTCGATCGCGGACTTTACTGAGCTGCCGGTTTCGCGATCGCTGGAGTTGGCAAGGAAGATCAAACTCACTGGCCGCGAGGCTGCGATTGCGGCACGGGTGGTGCATGAGATTGTCGAGCGGCTGCAGTTTCTGAATGCCGTCGGCCTGGGCTATATCGCGCTTGATCGCTCAGCCGCAACCCTTTCTGGAGGCGAGGGGCAGCGCATACGCTTGGCCACACAGATCGGGTCAAAACTGAGAGGCGTGTTGTATGTCCTTGATGAACCTTCGATCGGCCTGCATCACCGCGACAACGCCCGCTTGCTGAAAGCGCTCGAAGAGTTGCGCGATCTGGGCAATACCGTGCTGGTGGTTGAGCATGATGAAGAGACCATCCGCCGCGCCGACTATGTGATCGACCTCGGCCCCGGAGCAGGCCGCCACGGAGGCGAACTCGTGGCCCACGGAACGCCGGAAGAAATTATGGAAGTGCCGGAGTCGCTCACCGGAGCTTACATCTCGGGCAGAGTCCAGATCGAAATGCGGGCGGAGCGGCGGCCAACGAACGGCGCGGGCATCACCATTCTGGGCGCGCGCGAAAACAATCTGAAGAATCTTGATGTCACCTTTCCGCTGGGTGTGATGACGGTGGTGACCGGCGTCTCCGGGTCGGGCAAATCCACCCTGGTGAATGACATTCTTTATCGCGCGCTGGCGAAGACTCTGTACCGCTCGCGCGAAGAAGCTGGCGCCCACAAAGGGATTTCAGGTGCGGAGAACATCGACAAAGTTATTCGCATTGATCAGTCCCCGATCGGCCGAACGCCGCGCTCGAATCCGGCGACCTATACAGGAGTCTTCGCGCAGATACGCGATCTATATGCCATGCTGCCGGAGTCGAGGGAACGGGGTTACAAACCGGGAAGGTTTTCCTTCAACGTGAGCGGGGGACGCTGCGAAGCCTGCCAGGGCGAAGGCCAGCGTCGCATCGAAATGAGCTTTCTACCCGATGTCTATGTGCTTTGCGAAGTCTGCGGCGGCCGCCGCTACAACCACGAAACTCTGGTTGTAAAGTACAAGGGATACTCCATCGCGGACCTGCTCGAAATGCCGGCTTCGGACGCGTTGCCGATTCTCGAGAACATTCCGCAGGTGAGACAGAAACTACAGACGCTGGTCGATGTGGGCCTGGGATACATCCATCTGGGACAATCGGCGGTAACGCTCTCGGGCGGTGAGGCGCAACGCATCAAACTGGCGCGCGAGTTGAGCAAACGGCAAACCGGGAAGACTCTATATCTGCTGGATGAGCCCACGACCGGGTTGCACTTTGACGACGTCAAGAAGTTGCTCGACGTTCTCCATCGCCTGACCGACCTGGGGAACATGGTCGTGATTATCGAACATAATCTGGATGTGATCCGCAATGCCGACTGGATCATCGACCTCGGCCCGGAGGGCGGAGAAGAGGGTGGACGCATCGTTGCTCAAGGGACGCCAGAGCAGGTCGCAAGGAATAAGAAGTCCTATACCGGGCAGGCGCTGGCGCAGCACTTCAATGGGACCTCCAAGAAAGCGTCGACGGTCGAATTGCTGGCTTGATCTATGCGAGTAGCCGTTCTCCGCGCTCTGCGATTCAAGGCTCAACCCCTCGAAAGCTCTTGGCCGATGCCGAGACGAACAACTATCCGGCAACAGTCTGCACTGGTTTTCTTTTTCGTGTAGATTCAAAATGTCGAGCTGATTTCCCTGTGTCCTCACCCGAAAATCCGTGGACTGAACCTAGCTTGGCTCCCATCCCAGGACCGCCGGCGCCTATCACCGAAGTCCCTGCCGAAGATCCGGCATGGAGCGGGTGGGACGTGTTGCAGATTGCGTTTCTTACCTTCGGTTCGGTTGTCATTTTCCTGCCATTGGTAGCCCTGGCTGCACAGCGACTGTTCTACCGCAAGGTTGCCTTTGTCGAAGTCGTTACCTTTCCGCTCGTGACAGTGGTCGGGCAAGTGTTCGCTTACCTTATGATTCTCGCCTTCATGTTTTCGATTGTGAAGCGCGCGTCCGGCCAGGATTTCTGGCAGGCCATTCGATGGAACTGGCCGAGAAACGGGTCAAGCTATTTGCTCATCGGGATTGCGCTGGCTTTTGCGCTGCAAGGGATCGCGCATTATCTTCCCATCCCGAAAGAAGTACCGATGGACCGTTTCTTCCGGACCCCAGCGGAAGCGTGGGCAGTATCGCTGTTCGGCATAACCTTCGCACCATTGCTCGAGGAACTGTTCTTCCGTGCTTTTCTCTATCCGGTGCTGGTTCGCCGGCTCGGTGTCACCGTTGCAGTTCTTGCGACGGCAGCAGGCTTTAGCCTCATTCACGCCCCGCAACTGGGACGCGCGTGGGCTCCGGTGCTGGTGATATTCATGGTTGGGCTAGCGCTGACTATCACACGCGCCGTGACCAAGTCAGTCGGCGCCAGTTTGATTACACACATGGCATACAACGGCACGCTGTCGGTTTTGCTATTCATCGGAACTGATGGATTCCGGCATCTGGAAAGACTGAACCAGTAATCCGGGCTCAGGCTTTAGGCTTCAGGATCGAAAGACCTGAGGCCTGAAGCCCGAGGCCCGCTTCATGCTATCTTAGATTTTCCATGTCTTCCGCGCGCCAGGAACTCTTGTGTCTGTTGGCAACCAAATCTTTTCGTTTGGGAGAATTCAAGCTCTCGTCGGGCGGTACCAGCGACTATTACGTGGATTGTCGCGCCACAACTTTGGACGCGCGCGGTTCGCAACTCACGGGCCAGGTGTTCCTCGAAGAAATTCGGCAGCGCGGATGGCGGCCTCAGGCGATCGGCGGCTTAACCATGGGAGCGGATCCGCTGGTGGTGGCCGTAGCCGTGACCAGCGGTGAGATTCATGGTTTTCTCGTCCGCAAAGCTGAGAAGCAGCATGGCACGGGTCAGCGGATCGAAGGCTTTCGAGAGAAGGGCGCGCGGGTCGTGATCGTGGATGACGTCTGCACTACGGGGGCTTCTACAATTCAGGCGATCGAGACGGTACGCGAATTTGGATTTGAAATCGTCGGCGTGATGTGCCTGGTCGAGCGCGAAGAGGCGAAGGGTCGACCAAATGTAGAGAAGGCTGCCGCCCCTGCGCCGTTTGTTTCGATCTTCACCGCAACGGACGTGCGTAGAGAACACGTGAAACTCAAGGAAGAGGCCCTCCCACCGATCTTCGCGGTCGCTGCCGATTGCGAACTATGCGGAAGGCCCGCGGTGACGAACATGCCGCGCAACCGCTGTGAAGTACACAAGGCATGATGAACCTGGTCCATCGCAAGGCGCCAACGACCAACGACCAAGGACCAACGACTAACATCTATGATTCAAACCCTCGAATGGACTGACAAAGGCGTACGCTTCATCGATCAGACGAAGCTGCCCACCGAAGAAACCTACGTGACCTGCAAAACTTACGAGCAAGTTGCTGATGCCATCCGCAACATGGTCGTGCGCGGCGCCCCAGCCATTGGCGTCGCTGCCGCTATGGGTATCGCGCTGGGAATGAAAAACTCGAAAGCCGAAACCGGAGGCGATCTGAAGCGGGAATTTGACGAGATCTGCGACGTCATCGGCAAGACGCGTCCGACTGCGGTAAATCTTTTCTGGGCCATCCGCCGCATGCGCGACAAATTCGAACTGCTGCGAGTGCGCCCGCTGCCGCAGATCAAGCAAGCTCTGGTCGAGGAGGCGCAACGCATGCACGCCGAAGATATCGCCGCCAACCAGGCTATGGGACGCTTCGGCGCAACCCTCATGCCCGCCAGCGGAGGCGTGCTCACACATTGCAACGCTGGAGCGCTTGCGACTTGCGGCTATGGCACTGCGCTGGGAGTAATCCGCGCGGCGGTTGAGCAAGGAAAGAAGATCAACGTCTATGCCGACGAGACTCGTCCTTTTCTGCAGGGGTCGCGGCTGACCGCGTGGGAACTGATGAAAGACGGCATTCCCACGACCGTAATCTCCGACAACATGGCGGGTGCAATCATGAGGCAGGGCAAGATCGGAGCAATTGTGGTGGGTGCAGATCGCATCGCGGCCAACGGCGATGTCGCGAATAAAATCGGAACTTATTCCGTTGCCGTGCTTGCCAAAGAGCACGACATTCCCTTTTATGTGGCGGCGCCATTGTCGACCATCGATTTCGAAGCGTCAGACGGCAGCAAAATTCCCATCGAGCAGCGCAACGAAAAAGAAGTCACGCACATCGCAGGCAAACAGATGACCCCCGACGGCGTACAGGTGGAGAATCCCGCCTTCGACGTGACCCCCGCGAAATACGTGACTGCGATCGTGACCGAACGCGGTATTGCGCGGGCACCGTATGAGATGTCTCTGGCGAAATTGGCCGGGGCTGAGCGTGTGACGACGAGCATTTAGCACTTGGCATTTAGCAATTGGTCCTGCTCGGAATGTTGCGAGTCCTTTCTGCAGCTCAGTGACCAAGTGCTAAGTGCCAATTGCTACCTTTCATGTATTCCATCACTCAATCCCAACTTTCATTCCAGAGCGGCGACAAAGACATTCGTCTGGATTGCTTTCTGCCGGCCGCTAATGGGCAGCGCTTTCCCGCGGTGATCGGACTGCATGGCTCCGGAGGCGGACACGCGTCTATGGCCGCTCCTGCCACTCTTTTGGCTGAGCAAGGTTTCGCAGTATACGTGCTGCATTATTTCGACCGCACCGGTACCACCGAGATTGATGGCCTGCAAACCATCTTCCGCCACTTTCCAGTCTGGATGAAAACGCTGTGGGACGCAGTCAGCTTCGTGGCCCGACAGCCGCAAGTCGATCCCGGGCGTATCGGACTGTTGGGCTTCTCTCTAGGCGCTTATCTTGCGCTTTCGGCTTCTGCAATCGACTCGCGCATTCGGGCCGTGGTCGAGTTCTTTGGCGGCATGCCCAAAGAGATGAGGTTTTTTACGCGTCGACTTTGCCCGGTGCTGATCCTGCATGGCGAACAGGACAAAACCGTCCCGGTCGAAGAAGCCTACCACTTGCAGCAAATCCTCGAAAAGAAACAAATTGCCCACGAAATCCAAATCTATCCCGGAGTAGGCCACGGTTTCAATGGCGAAGTCTGGCGCGACGCCGGTTTACGCACGCTGGCGTTTCTGAGGAAGTTTTTGGTCGATAAGAACTGCGCCGAACCGAAAGCCTGATTTCCCCGAACTTTTCGCCATCAATCTTCGTAAATTACACTAGACGACAAGGGAGCCTGCGATGTTCACTTTTCTCCTCTGGTGCCTGCTGTTCGTGTTGTGCTGGCCGCTGGCTCTGCTGGCGCTGGTGCTTTACCCGATCGTGTGGCTGCTGCTCCTGCCCTTCAGAATCGTAGGCATAGCCGTACACGGAGTGCTGGAGTTGGTCTGGGCGGCGGTGATGTTGCCGGCGAGACTTTTGACTGCGCCGTTCCGTCTTTGAATGTAGACGCGGGCCTCCTCGCCGTGCTTCCTGGCGAAGATTTTTAATCGACACCTTTCGCCGGTATCGTCAAGCCCAATTCCTTCATGACCATCTGCAAGTCTTTCCAAGTCTCTTTCTTCTGACGAGGATCGCGCAACAAAAACGCGGGATGATAAGTGACGGCAAGCTCGGTGCCGCGGAAATCGAACCAGCGGCCGCGAAACTCGGACATGGGCGCATTGATTGCCAAAAGCGTTTTTGCCGCCACTGCGCCCAGCGCCACGATTGCCTTCGGTTTGATGGCCGCGATCTGCCGCATCAGAAATGGAGAGCAGGTTTCGCACTCATCGCGCTCCGGCGTCCGGTTTCCCGGAGGGCGGCACTTGATGATGTTCGCAATATAAACATCCTCACGCCGCAGGCCCATGGCCTTGATCATGTTGTTCAGCAACTGTCCTGCGCGGCCTACGAATGGCTCACCCTGCTGGTCTTCATCCGCGCCCGGAGCCTCGCCGATGAACATCAGATCAGCGTTTGGATTGCCCACGCCGAAGACAATCTGCTTGCGTCCCTGTTTGCTCAGACGGCAACGGGTGCAGTCGCCAAGATCCTCGCGAATCAAACGCAGTGCCTGGACGGGATCGGCCACGCCCGACTCAGCATTGGGGATCGCCACTTCGAAAATGTTCTCTTCCACCGGTACCGCGATCGCGGCTTTGGATCTCGGGGTCATCAAGTCTCGCTGTTCTGGCTGGATTGAGGGACTCTCGTAAAGTTCCGCGTCTCGCCTCGTGCTGGGGTCGGCTATGGCAGGCTCGCGGCGGTAGAAATCGTAAATGCCCAACTCGTTGTAGTAGCGGACACGTTCAGCCAAAGCGCGCTTGAGTTGCGGATCGAGCACGCCAGCCATTCGTTATTTCCCAATCTTTGCAGGGACGTTTTGTGGATTCCGCAGCCGCACCACCTGGTCGAGCACGCGTTGCGCGACCTCCCACTTCGTGGTTTCCGGGACTTCAACGACTTCGTGTTGAGTAATAATCGTGACCGCGTTGCGATCAGAATCAAAGCCCACGCCTTCGCGCGAAACATCGTTGACCACGATGGCATCGAGCGACTTCGAGGCAAGCTTTTTGCGTGCGTTTTCCAGCGCGTTCTGAGTCTCGGCAGCGAAACCAACGATGAGTTGCGACTGTTTATGGCGCGCAATCTCGCCAAGGATGTCGGCAGTAGGCTCAAGCTCGAGCATCATGGGCCCGCCACGTTTGATCTTTTGCGAGGCCAAAGACTTTGGGCGATAGTCAGACACTGCGGCGGTCTTGATCACGATGGTCGCCTGCGGCAGCAGTTGCAAGACTACTTGCCGCATTTCTTCGGCGGATTCAACCCGCGTAAGTTCGGCAGCTCCCGGAGGAATTAACGCGGTCGGTCCACTCACCAGCAATACTCGCGCACCACGCCGAAGTGCTGCTTCCGCCAAAGCGTATCCCATCCTGCCGCTGGATCGATTAGACAGGTATCGCACCGGATCAATCTTCTCACGTGTTGGGCCGGCCGTAATCAAAACCGTCTCACCAGCAAACTCCTGCGAAGCGCCAAGCGCCTGCAACGTGGCCGCGACAATCGCCTCGTTTTCCGCCAGGCGTCCCGGACCCGTCATGCCGCAGGCCAGGTATCCAGTGCCCGGTTCCACGATCCTCACCCCGCGCTTTTTCAGAATCTCAAGATTCGCTTGCGTCGCCGGGTGGTCCCACATGTTGACGTTCATGGCGGGAGCGACTACAACCGGGGCTGTGGTTGCCAGATAAAGCGTGCCAAGAAAATCGCTGGCGATGCCTTGCGCGAATTTGGCGAGAACGTCCGCGGTTGCCGGCACCACCAGCAGCGCATCGATCGACTGCGCCACCGCGATGTGCTCGACGGCCGACTCAATATTCGGATGCTCGCCCGAGCCCGCACCGAACATGTCGGTAATAACTTTTTCGCCGGAGAGTGCCGCAAAGGTGAGAGGCCGGATGAACTCCTGCGCGGCTTGGGTCATGACGACCTGCACGCGGACGCCGCGGTCCTGCAGCAAACGGACAATTTCCGCCGCCTTGTAAGCCGCAATCCCGCCGCTGACGCCAAGAGCGATTTTCATGATTGCCGATGGTCATTCCCAATTGCCGATTGCGTGAACTCCACGCCATCGCAAAGCAAACCGGAAATGACTACTCTTGCCCCAGCGCCTTGTCGAGCATTTCGCTGACGACCTCGACGGTCGACTTCGGCGTTTCCGGGATCACCCACTTCACCTTGCCAGCCTTGATTTCATCCTGCGCAATGCGGCAGGGTTTGCGGGAGTGAGTTTCGATGACCGGCGGCGCACCGCCTTGCAATTGACGTGCGCGGCGAGCGGCTACCAGAATGTATCGATAGTTGCTGTCGAACCCTTCAATCAACTTCATTGTGTTCTCCCTGTGGCTAGCGCCCGCCTGAGGTCGCCGCCGTGGTAAACGAGGCCAAGATCGGCCGCAGGCGTTCCCGGATGTTGCTCAAGCGGCAACCTTCGGCCTTAGCCAGAATCTTTTCATCGTCAGCGGATCCGTGAACTCCCGCGCGCTTCAGCCGTTCCGCAAGCAGGATCGCCGTCAGCGCTTGGATAGATTCATCCAGACGGTCGTTAACCAGAATATAGTCGTATTTCTCATAATTCTCAATCTCACGACTGGCCGTGACCAATCGGCGCTGGATCACTTCTTCCGCATCCAGACTGCGTTTTCGCAGGCGCGCCTCCAGAACCTTGCGATCCGGCGGCATAATAAAAATGCTCACCGCTTCCGGAAGCTTGCGCTTGATCTGCTCCGCGCCCTGCACATCAATGTCGAGCAGCAAGTCATTCCCACTCTTCTCAGCCTGATGCAGGAAGCGCTTCGCCGTACCGTAGCAATGACCGAACACGTCCGCATGTTCGAGAAACTCATCTTTCCGCACCATCTCCTCGAACTCGGAACGCGGCACGAAAAAGTATTCTCGTCCGTTTTGCTCTGTACCTCGTGGCGGCCGCGTGGTGTAAGAAATCGAAAACTCCAGCCCCGGAACGATTTCTCGCGCTTTGTCCACCAGCGTCGATTTGCCCGAACCCGAAGGCGCCGAAATAATGTAGACCGTACTCATTCGAGGTTTTGCACCTGCTCACGCGCTTTTTCGATATCGGCTTTCATCGATAACCCAAGCTCCGTGATTTTCATCGCTTCGCCGGCCAGGCCCGAAGTTTTGGAAAGCAGGGTATTGGCCTCGCGATTCATCTCTTGCAGGAGAAAGTCCAGCTTCTTGCCCACTTCTCCACCCTGATCGAGCAAGCCCAGAAGATGTTTCACGTGCTGATCAAGCCGCACCAACTCCTCCTGGATGTCGCTGCGATCTACCAGCAGCGCCGCTTCCTGCAGAATTCGCTCCGGCTCAATTTGTGAACCGAGCAACTCCTGCAGGCGTGTCTTTAATCGATCGGCATAGGTTTGCAGGGCGGCCTGGCGATGCTTTTCCACTCCCTCCCGCGCCAGTTGCACATGCTCCATGCGCTGCCTCAATTCGCGTTCCGTGCCGCGCCCTTCCTCTTCGCGCATTTGATTGAGTCGCGCGAGAGCCTCTTCCATCTTGGATAGAACTGCCGCTTCCAGGCCGTCCTCAACCGGCAACGCTTCCGACTCGAGCGCGCCTGGAATGCGGAGAATCGCATTGAGATCCGGCTCGGCCGCCAACCCGAATTCCGCAGCGGCGGCGCGAAATGCCTGAACGTAACCACCCACCAGAGCGCGATTGAGCGAAAAGCCTTCACTGGCAGCGCGTTCCATATTCAGGGTCAGCTCCACATGGCCGCGCGCCATCTTCTCCTTCAACCGCCGGCGCAGCTTCATCTCCAGGTCGTCGCTATCCGACGGCATGCGGAAATGGATGTCGAGAAACCGATGGTTCACCGACTTGAGCGACAGGGTGAAACCGAACTGGCCGTTGACCTGCCCTTTCACCTGCGCGAACCCGGTCATGGAGCGGATCGACATATTTCTACGCTGTCATCCTGAGCGAAACTGATTTGCTCGCGTGCGAGCAAATGAGTGCAGCCGAAGGATCCCTATTCAAGAACGGGTGCCCCGTTCTTGTCGCGTTCTTTGCGACAGGGCGGGGATTCCCGCCGCGTGACTCCTCACTCCGCATGCACTTCCGGTCTCGCCGGTTCCACTTCCGCAAATTGCAACTCATACAACCGGCGATACGTGCCCAGCTTCTTCATGAGCTCCTCGTGCGGCCCAATATCCGCAGCGGTCCCATTTTCCAGCACCACAATACGATCCGCACGCCGTACCGTCGAAAGCCGATGCGCAATCACCACCACGGTCCGCCCGGTCATGAGATTCTGTAGCGCCGACTGTACCAGTGCCTCGGATTCGCTGTCCAACGCCGACGTAGCCTCATCGAGAATCAAAATCGGCGCGTTCTTGAGCAGCGCCCGCGCGATGGCAATTCGCTGCCGCTCGCCGCCCGAAAGCCGCACCCCGCGCTCGCCAATCACCGTCTCGTAGCCGTTAGGCAAATCCATAATAAAGTCATGCGCCAGCGCTGCGCGAGCCGCGTCCTCCACCGCTTTTTGCGGGACGCCTGGCTGTCCATACGCGATGTTGTTCCGCACCGTATCGTTGAACAGCACCGTGTCCTGCGCCACCACCCCAATCTGTGCCCGCAGCGAAGCCAGCGTGGTGTCGCGCACGTCGCGGCCATCAATGGTCAATCGCCCAGCAGTCACATCAAAGAATCGCGGAATCAAATGCACCAGCGTGCTCTTGCCCGCGCCACTCGATCCCACCACGGCGAGAACCTCGCCCGCGTGAACTTCGAGATCAACGTCGCGCAGAATCTCGCGTCCCCCTTCGCCTTCGGGTCCGCCTCGCGACTCATAAGAGAAGCTGACTTTCTCGAACCGGATGCTGCGCGAAAACGGCGGCAACGGCTGCGCTCCAGGCTTCTCTTTTACATCGTCTTCCGTATCCATGAACTTGAATATCTCGGACGACGCCCCCAGCGCCTGCTGAAAATTGTTATTAAACAGCGCGAACTTGCGCACCGGATCGTACAACTTGAAAACCGCAACGATAAACGTCAGAAATGTGCCGGAGGTGAATACGTGGCGATTGATCTGTTCACGTCCCAACAAAAGAAGCAAGGCAATCGCGATCGCACCAAAGATATCCATCAACGGAGAACTGATCGCCATCGCCGCCACCGACCGCAGATTGGCGCGGAACAAGCGTTGCGCGGCTTTGCGGAATCGCGCAATCTCCCACCGCTCCATGCTGAACGCCTTCACAATGCGGTTGCCGGTAATGGTCTCGTGCAGAATGTTCTGAATGTCGGCCAGCTTGTCCTGACCGCGCCGGGTCGTATGCCGCACCCGGCGCCCGATTCGACCCGCCGAGAAAATAATCACCGGCACAAACAGAACCAGAATCCAGGCAAACTTCCGCCCCAGCACCACCACCACCAGCGCGGTAAAAACAAAAGTAAAAAACTGCTGCAGGAATTCGGCCAGCACGCTCGACATCGCATACTGCACCCGCTCGACATCATTGACGATCGTCGAAACCAGAGTGCCGGTCGTATGCCTGTGAAAAAATGCCGCCGAGCGCTGCAGGATAGAATCGTAGAGGTCGTTGCGCAGATCGGTGATCATGCCGAATCCGGCGTAGTTCACCAGATACGTTCCCGCGTAATCGCAGATTCCCTTCAAAACCGTAGCCGCCACCAGCGCAAAGGCCACCACCGTCCACGGATTCTGGAAGTGCGACGGCACGAACCGCTGCAGGTAGATCGCATGTTCGCTGCCCGGAATCTTAAACAGTTGCATCTCGCGAGACTGCGAACCCGGATTCAGCACCCGGTCGAAGATAGGTCCAATCAGCAGAAGGCGGAAAGCATCCAGCAACCCCACCGCCGCCATCAACAGGACGGACGCCCCAACCGGCCACCAATAGGGCGCCACGTATCGTATCAGGCGTGTCAGTTGCCGCATCGAGGGCTCCCCATGCGCAGCCCGACCCGGCCTGCTGCGGATGAATTCGGCATGCGTTGCAAGCCTTTATTCTACTTCAGTCGTTGGCCGTTGGTCTTTGGTCGCTGGTAGCGCCAAAACTCTGTCATCCCGAGCGAAGTCGAGGGACCTTGTGTTGATCTTGACCAACGGCTAACCACCAACGACCAACCGCCGACCCTACCCCGGACTATCCCGATGCACCACCTTCACCCGATACCCCGCCGTCCGCAACCGTTTCGAGACATCCTCAGCAATCATGACCGACCGGTGCTGCCCGCCCGTACAGCCAAAAGAAATGGTCAGATAACTCTTGCCTTCCCGGATGTAGTGCGGCAACAGATAGACCAGCAGCTTCGAAATCCGGCTGATGAATTCCTTGGTCTGCGGAAACGACCGGATATACTTCGCAACCTTGGGATCGCGTCCAGTCAGCGGACGAAACTCCGGCACAAAATGAGGATTCGGCAAAAAGCGAACGTCAAACACCAGATCCGCGTCCTCCGGCACTCCATGCTTGAAGCCGAAGCTCACGCAGGAAACCAGAATGTTGTTGCTGCCCGACTCCTGCTTCTGAAAACGCTCGGTAATATGCGACCGCAATTCGTGGACATTGAACTTCGAAGTATCGATCACCAGGTCGGCCATGGCCCGAATGCGTCGCAGATGCTGACGCTCCGCAGCCAGTGAAGCCTTTACCGTAGTATTCGTGCCCAGGGGATGGGGGCGCCGGGTTTCACTGAAGCGGCGCAGCAGGACGGAATCCGCCGCCTCCAGAAAAATCATTTTGGTGGGCAGCACCCGGCGGACCGATTTCACGATCTCCGGCAGAGCTTCTAATTGCGTGCCCTCGCGAACATCGACTACCAGCGCGGTCCGCTCGATTTCGGAAGACTGCCCCGCCAACTCCGCAAATTGCGGAATCAGCCCCACCGGCAAATTGTCCACGCAGTAGTAGCCCAGATCCTCGAAAGCCTTGAGCACCGAGGCTTTCCCCGACCCGCTCATGCCCGTGATGATGACCAGTTCAGCCCGCGGCCGCCGGTCCCGCGCAGCTCTCCCACGTCCAGCTTTGCGCTCTCCCTGCCCAGTTTTTCCCGCCCGCTTGCGAGGTGGCATTTACAGAAATGGTAGCAGGGACAACCCCCACCCGCCAGTTACCCATGTAGGCGCGGGCGCTCCGCGGGACACTAGGCACACCCGTGTTTCCAAAAATCTGTCATCCCGAGCGAAGTCGAGGGACCCTGTGTCTTGCAATCCCCCTAACTGGTCGGTGACCCACCCTCCGCGTTCTTTGCGGAGGGCGGGGATCCAGAAACCTTCGCCTGTCCACGGAACAAAATCCAGGAAACATGGTGACGTCCGTCGTCGGCTGCAACAGAGTCTGCCGGTTTGCGGCTGGGGCAATGCAGGCGCCGGACGCTTCGAATCCAGCACCTGCCCCACACGCTAGCTCGTCCCCAAACTACTTGAACGCGATCACGCCGAACAAGCCATCCAAACCATTGTTTGGTCCCGCCGTAAAGTAAAGTTGATTCTTCTTCCCGTTGTTCGCAGTCCCACCACCGAACTCGATCGCCCAAAGCTGGTTGATGGTAATCGGCTTGCCCTTGGAGTTCTTGAGCGTGCCCACAAACGCGCCGGTCGTAAGATTGAAGCCATTGATCGTGCCGGTGTTGGTGTTGTTTGAAATCAACAGCGTATTGCTCAGCGGACCGAAATTCGCCGGAGCCACGGCAAATCCCCAAGGCTGGTTCAGTGGTTTCCCGTGGATCAGCGTCTTCACAAATGTGCCCGCTTCCGTAAAGATGTCAATGTATCCGCCCGGGCCGCCGGCCGCATTAGCATAGGAAACGTAAACTTTTCCTTTGATGTCCTGAACCCCCAACACCGTAAAGCCCTTTGGAATTTTCGGATCCGTGATCTCTTTCACGAAGTTGAAGTTTCCGTCATACATGTCCACCAGGTTTCGGACCGTGTCCGCGGCATAAATAAAGTTCCCCGAGGTCTTGCTGGTGATGGCCAGGCCCGTATAGCTGGCTTTATTGGCCGAGTTGTTCACCGCAATAAGCGTTGAGGAAGGATTGAAATGCGACCAGCCTTGGATGGTCCCATCCAGAGTCGCGAACAAAAAGAGGGACGTCCAACTGTCAATCTTGAACTCAGTCGAGCCATTGTAAACAAGTCCCGTGGGCATGCCCGGCCCGCTGCCGCTGGCCGAAGGAACGATCACCTGCAGGCTTTGTGGCACTCCAGCGCCATTGTAAAGGGTGGACCATCCGTCATTCTCGTCACTGATCCAGAACGGGTTGTTGGGAGCGTAAGCAAGTCCCCACGCATTCTGCAGCAAGCCGTCCATATGTTTGGCCTTGCCCGACTGATTCGAAGTCAGATTGGTTACCGTATATTGTGCCAGGGCTGAACTGGAAGCGAACCCCAGCGCCAGCGCAAGCCATAAAGTCAGAGCAGTACCGCGAACCAAAAGACCTTGCATGCTGATTTCTCCTTGAAGAATATGGTTAGAGGGCGGGGGAGGTCCCAATATCCTGCGCGGGTGAGAACGCTGACGCGTCTGTCCCGCTGGTGCATGATATTAGGGCTCATCCGGGCGCTGGTTGTCAATAGAATGTCACGCTTTTGTACAAATTTTCCCTAGCGGCAAACCATCGCCCACCACGGAAAGCAGACCTCCAGCATGTAAGTGATTGCTTTGAGGCGTTTTTCTCGTATATAGCTATTAGCTATCATAAAGATAATAGTGTTCCACGTGGAACATAACGTCACTCGCCACCACCCGTCGACACGATGTTACGATGCCAATCAGCCACTCCCATCCGCATGCCTGACTTCTGCGACGTCGCGCTCCCCGTCCCACTCGACACGGCCTTCACCTATCACATCCCGGACGGGATGCTGCCAGTGGTCGGCGGGCGCGTGCTGGTTCCGTTTCGCCAGCAGCGCATGTCAGGCGTGGTGACCGCACTGCATGATCGCGCGCCCAAGGTGCAGGCGAAGAATGTGCTCAGCGTCCTCGACGCCTCGCCCGTGCTGGATGAGCAGCTTGTACGGTTGGGGAAATGGATTGCCGACTACTATCTCGCGCCGCTCGGCGAAGTGTTTCGTACTATGCTGCCTCTGGCTGCGGAATTCAAACGGACGATTGGCTATCGCATCGCGAGCGATGGACAGATGGCGCTGCACCTTGCGGGAATGTCCGGCTCATCAGCCCGCTCGCGCAAGACGCCCGACGAACAACTGGCGGAGGTTCGCGTGCTCGACTACCTCGCGGAGCGCGAGACGGTGCGCGAAGAGAGTTTACGCAACGCGACCCGCGTTGCAAAATCAGTGCTGGCTGGCATGGTGCGCAAGAAATGGATCGTGCGTGAAGATTTATCGGATGCACGCGACGCGACTCGCACCATGAAGGTCGCCCGGTTGAAGAGCGCGGAGGGAAAACTCAATTCCAATCAGCAAACGTTGGTCGAAACGCTTGCTGCCGCGGGCGGGAAGGTTGCCGTTGAGACTCTGCAAGCGCTGGAGGTTCCCCGAGCTACGCTGGCAACACTGGTGAAGCGGGGACTGGTTGAGATCTTGGAAGAGGCAGTTGAGTTCACGGTCCCGAGTAAAAAGAATCGGCCTTCGCCGTTGGATTTTCAGTTTAATTCCGCGCAACTGAATGCGCTCGGGAGGATCGAGGAGAGTGTACGGGCCGGCAAGTTCTCGGGCATGTTGCTGCATGGCGTGACCGGGTCGGGCAAGACCGCGGTTTATCTCGCGGCCATGCGCTCGGTTCTCGAGAAGGGGCGGTCGGCAATCCTGCTGGTCCCGGAGATTGGGCTTACTCCGGCGGTTGCGGCTGATCTGCATCATGTGTTCGGAGATGAAGTCGCCATCCTGCACTCGGCGCTTTCAGATCAGGAGCGGGCTGAGCAGTGGCATCGCATCAAGGGCGGAGACGCGCGCATGGTGGTGGGCACGCGCTCGGCGGTGTTTGCTCCGGTCTCCAATCTGGCGCTGATGATCGTCGATGAAGAGCAGGATTCGAGTTACAAGCAGGAGGAGACGCCGCGATATCACGCGCGCGACGTGGCGGTGATGCGAGCGAAGATGGCTGGCGCTGTGGTCGTGTTGGGATCGGCTACGCCTTCCCTGGAATCTTATTTCAACGCGAAGAAGAACAAGTACGCGCTGATGGAATTGCCGGATCGTGTGGAGCAGCGGCCGCTGCCTGAGGTCGAGATTGTTGACATGCGATTGGAGTTTCAGGAGACGGGTAAAGAGCAAGTGATTTCGCGGAAGCTGGCGGAGGAGATCAAGCAGCGGCTGGATCGCAGGGAACAGGTGATGGTGCTGCTCAACCGCCGCGGATATTCGCCGGTGGCGTTGTGCCGCGCCTGTGGGAACCGGATGGAATGCAGGAACTGCGCCATCGCGATGACGTACCATCAGCGCTCGAATCGGATGGTGTGTCATTACTGCGGATTCATGGCGCCGGTGCCGAAGGTCTGCGGCGAGTGTGGCAGCGAGTATGTTTATTTTCTCGGGACTGGATCGGAGAAGCTGGAAGAGTTGTTGCACGGGTTGTTTCCGCAGGCGCGGATTGGGCGTCTTGACCGGGACACGGTTCGCGGCAACGAAGATTTTGAACGGGCGCTGAATGCGCTCAACGAAGGTGAACTTGATCTGCTGGTGGGAACGCAGATGATCGCGAAGGGTCATGACATTCACGGGGTCACGCTGGTGGGCGTGGTCGGGGCGGATATGGCTTTGGGGTTTCCGGATTTTCGTGCGGCGGAGCGCACCTTTCAATTGCTGACTCAAGTGGCGGGACGCGCCGGGCGCGGGCAGACTCCGGGCAAAGTCGTGTTGCAGACTTATTTTCCGGATCACTATGCGGTGCAGTATGCGGCGCAGCACGACTTTGTTGGATTCTATGAAAAAGAGTTGCGCTTTCGCAGTTGGATGCACTATCCGCCATACAGCGCGCTGGCGAATGTTCTGGTGCGCAGCGACAAGCTGGATGAGGCGCTGCGATGGTCGGGGATTCTGGGGAAGTGGTTTGAAAAGACGCGGCATGAAGGCATTCGCGTGCTGGGCCCGGCAGCGGCGCCGATCGTGCGGTTGAAGCGCGACTACCGCTATCATTTTGTGTTGAAGTCGGCGAGCCGGGAGAAGCTGAACGCGACGTTAAGATCGATGCTCGTCTATGCAGTCGAGCAGAAGATTCCGCGAACGCAGGTGATTGTGGACGTGGATGCGGTTTGGTTGATGTAAGAACGCGAAAAAGATAGGCCACCGTAAAGTCCCGCGGAAGCAGATGCCGTCCATCAGGACCTAGACGGCGCGCAACGCGGTCCTTAAGAAAACGTCGGCGGAGGCAGGTTATCGTAGGAGTGGACGCGGCTTGGTTGCTGTACGGCGAAAGCCGCCGTGAGGGAGGCCAAATACGTAGAGGTGGCCATCCGCCGAGCCGACATACACCATGCCATTAACAACTACAGGATCCGTCGGCCGAAGTCCGAACGTATATTTCCACAGCAAGACTCCCGTTTTCGCGTTCAGGGCATTGAGGAAGTAGGCATTGCCGTCACCAGAAGCAACATAAACCACGCCGTTGGCTACTGCCGGCGATCCCGCGAAGTATCCAACGGAGTGCTTCCAGACGAGCGCGCCGGTGTTTGCCTTTAACGCGTAAATACTTCCGTCTCCCGAGCCGGCATACACTACTCCATCTGCCACAGCTGGAGAGGAATAGACAGAGTTGGTGGTCGAATATTTCCAGAGCAGGGCGGCGTTTGACTCCAGCGCGTAAACGTTGTCATCCGCAGAGCCTGCGTAAACCACACCATCGACGACGGCTGGTGCTGAGGATACGTCGATTGGGTATTGCCAGAAACCAACGCCTACGGCTATGAGGTCGCTACCGGAGGAACCCGAAGCGCCTACGTAAACCACGAAACGAGCAACCGCGGGCTTGCGCAGAGCAGGCGTACCCCAAATGAAGGTTCTCCAGTCCAAGAGACCGGTGGTGGCGTTGAGGGCAAACAGATCGTAGCCGGCAGCGGGCGCAGCGGTTACATAGACCACGTCATCAGACACTACGAGTCCCGTGGCAGGAACTTCGAGATTATGGATCCAAACCACGTCGCCGCTCTTCGCGTTCCGGGCATAAAGGTAGACGTCAGAGCCGGAACCCGTGAAGTAGATGATTCCGTCTGATACGGCTGGCTCATAGCCCTCCGCCTTCCAGACGAAGGCACCAGTGTCGGCATTTAGTGCATAAACGTTGCCGTCATTCGAGCTGAAGTACACCATTCCCTCAGCCACTACGGGCGGCGCCAGACCGGCCGGGGCGGCATGGCTGAAGCGCAAGGCCAGCTTTCCAACGTTCTTGGGGTTAAGGAGGTTCTCAAACCGATTGTGACGTGCACCGTTCGGACCGAAGCCGTATTGCGGCCAATCGGTCCTTACCAGAAAGTGTGTCTTTGCTTCTATCCGTGGATTGACTGCCTTGGCGACCACAAAGTGCTTTCCGGGCAGGGCCCCTCTGGGTACCTCAATGGGAGCGCCGAGAAAAGCCCCCGTGCTATTCGTAGTGACCTGCCCAACGCTCAGGCTGTCGAAATAGAGCTTCAGTTTATCGTCAGCCGGAAAATTGTGGCCGGAGACTAACGTTTCGGCAGTGGGTGGACCGACCCACTTGGAGAGTTGGATTGCAGCCTGACCGACACATATGCTGGGATATAACAGGAAGGCGATGCAACCTAAAAAGGTATACTTGCGGACAGCGAAAACACCTGCGGAGGTTGTCACTGCTCTCATCTGCGATAGATTGAAGTCTTGCTCATACCACCATAGCTCGGCCAGACCGATTGTTAACGGAAAAGAGGCGAGAACTATTGTTGCCCGAGGTAACCGAGGAACGAGATTCTTCGTATTTGGAAAGCCGGCATCAACCCGGTGGTAAGTGTCCCAGGACTTGCGTCCTGGGCTATAGTCTGCCGCCCCTACCGGGGCTGAGCTTTTTCACTGATAACATTCGGCGAACCTCGGGCTGCGGTGATCTTATTTCGCGGGCGAGGGCGCCCGTGCCACACGGGCAACGGTCAACATTCGCGGACAGGAATGTCCGCGACACGGGCTTTGGCTAGGTGGCTGATGAGTGGGTTTGCCACTACACGCGAGATCCTTCACCCGGCTGACGCCGGGTTCAGGATGACGCCTGTATGTAGTGGGATTCGGTTGCACGGTTTCGCCTCAGTATGATTGAAGTCGGACGTTTACTCGGTAGCGTCGCGCTCTGCGGGGCCTGAGTCTCTTATTGGTTTTACCCACGACTTTCGTCCTGGGCTATTGTCGGTCGCCCCTGCCGGGGCTGAGCTTTTTCACTGATGACATTCGGCGGACCTCGGGCTGCGGCGATCTCATTTCGCGGGCGAGAGCGCCCGCGCCACACCTGGCTCATAGGCAACATTCGCGGACAGGAGTGTCCGCGCTACACGCGCTTTAGCTGCGTGGCTGATGAGTGAGCTTGCCACTCCGCGCGAGATCCTTCACCCGGCTGACGCCGGGTTCAGGATGACGTCTACGTTTTGGGTGGGATTCGGTTGCACGGTTTCGCCTCAGTATGATTGAAGTCGGACGTTTACTTGGTAGCGTCGCGCCCTGCGGGGCCTGCGTCTTTTATTGGTTTTACCCAGGACTTTCGTCCTGGGCTATTGTCGGTCGCCCCTGCCGGGGCTGAGCTTTTTCACTGATGACATTCGGCGGACCTCGGGCTGCGGTGATCTCATTTCGCGGGCTAGGGCGCCCGCGCCATACCTGGGTCGTAGGCAACATTCTCGGAGTGTCCGCGCTACACGCGCTTTAGCTGCGTGGCTGATGAGTGGGTTTGCCACTCCGCGCGAGATCCTTCACCCGGCTGACGCCGGGTTCAGGATGACGTCTACGTTTTGGGTGGGATTCGTTGCACGGTTTGGGTCTTGCTTCTGCGAGGTGGGGGATTCGCAAATTCGACGACGGCGGACAGGAGTGTCCGCGCTACTTGGCTGATGGAGCTTTGGCTTGCAGGAATTCGCGGACTACTTGTTTTACGTCGCGGTGCTGGCCGTCGACGGCGTAGTTTAGTTGGCGCATTTCGGCGTCGGAAACCTTTCCGGCTAGTTCATCCAAGGCAGGCTTTAGTTCGGGATGGTGGGCCAGGGTTTCGTGGCGAATGATGGGCACGGCTTCGTAGGGAGGAAAATAATGTTTGTCGTCTTCGAGGACGAACAGGTCTAGTGCGGGGATCAGGCCGTCGGTGGTGTTGCCGGCGATCAGATCTACCTGCTTGTCTTTCAGGGCTCGGGTTAGTAGGCCGAGGTCCATGACTCGGGGGGAGTCGGCGAAGTGGAGGCCGTAGATGGCGGCCAGGCCTTTGTAGCCGTCGGGGCGCTCCATGAATTCGTAGCCGAATCCGGCGCGCCAGTTGGGCGTATATGGCGTGGCTTGGCTGATGGTCTTCAGGCCAAGGCGGCGGGCATCTTGGCCGCGGATTTCTATCGCGAAAGTGTCGTTGAATCCGAATGGCGCGCCGACTTCCAGATTGAATTGTTTCTCATACTTTGTTTTGACTTCGTCGTAGATTTCTTTGCGATCGGCACTCGGTTTTTCTTTCAGGACTGCGGTCAGGGCAGTGCCGGTGTATTCGGGGTAGATGTCGATCCGGCCAGCGAGAATGGCCTGCTGGCAGATAAAAGTTCCGGCGAGATAAAAGCGGCGCTCGACGGGAAGATGAGTTTTGATTTCGATTTGTTGGGCGATTAGTTCTCCGAGGATCAGTTGTTCGGTGAAGTTCTTGGAGCCGACGACGATGCGGTTTTCGCGGGAGGGGCCGCAGGCGGTCAGCAGGGCGATCAGGATGAACGAGAGTCCGCGGATCGTTTGGCTGGAGCCGCGCGGATTGTTATTTGGGTGGGCCACGTTTACAGAATCAGTTCTCGGTTCGCCGTTCCCGGTTCTCAGTTTGGGCTCAGGCGTTTTTCCAGCCAGCCCAGGCTCAGGTCGGCCAGCAGGGCCATGGCGGCGGCCGGGATTGCTCCTGCCAGAATGACCTGGTTGTTGACCATGGCGAGGCCGCGAAAAATATATTCTCCCAGGCCTCCGGCGCCGATCGCGGCGGCGATGGTGGCTAACCCGACTGAGATTACCGTGGCAACGCGAACGCCGGCGATGATTACTCCGAGAGCGAGAGGGAGTTCTACTTGGAATAGAAGTTGGCGATCGGTGAGGCCCATACCTCGTCCAGCCTCGACTACAGCGGGGTCCACACTCTGAATGCCGACGTAGGTGTTTCGAATCAGCGGCAGCAGGGCGTAGAGGGCGAGCGCCAGAATGGCGAGGCGATCGGCTCGGGCTCCGATCCAGGGCGCGGGCAGGAGGAATCCGAAAAGGGCGAGGCTGGGGATGGTTTGAATAATGTTGGCTCCGCCGAGCACGGGTTTGTTGAGCGCGGGCCAGCGGGTGATCGCGATGCCGAGCGGAATTCCGATCAGCACGGCCAGAAGAGTGGAGATTCCAACCAGCCACAAGTGCTCGAGTGTGAGCTCGAGAACTTCCGTGTGGTTCTGCAGCATGAATTGGTAGAGGTTCATGGTTCCTCGTTAGAGCAATTGCCAACCTTCGCTCGTTACGGGCGGGGACGCCCGTTCTCCATATTCACAAACCGGCGCCGAAGGCGTCTTTGTAGGCGCAAGGCAACGCTTCTTTGGAAGCTAGAAACTGGTCAGGCGTTTGCAGGGTGACCACGCGGCCGGCTTCCATCAGCGCGATGCGGGTGCCGAGTAATAAGGCCTCGCGCAAGTCGTGAGTGACGAAGACGACGGTTTTGCGGAGGCGTTTCTGCAGTTGGAGAAATTCGCGTTGCAGTTCGGTGCGGGTGATGGGATCGAGAGCGCCGAAGGGCTCGTCCATGAGAAGTATCGGCGGATCAGCTGCCAGGGCGCGCGCTACGCCTACCCGCTGTCGCTGGCCGCCGGAAAGTTCGCGCGGATAGCGGGAGGCGATCTCGGGATCGAGTCCGACGAGTTGCAATAACTCATGCATTCGTTCGGCGATTCGATCGGCGTGCCAGTTCTCAATCCTCGGAACCAGGCCGATATTGCGCGCCACCGTGAAGTGGGGGAACAGCCCTACTTCCTGGATCACATAGCCGATCATGCGGCGGAGGCGGATTACGTCCCACTCGTGCGTGGGGCGCGAATCGACGCGAAGTTCGCCTTCGCTGGGCGTTAGAAGATGGTTGATGAGTTTGAGGGTCGTGGTTTTGCCGGAGCCGCTGCGTCCCAGCAGGACTAATGTTTCTCCGCGTTGAACTTCGAGGTTCAGATCGTGGAGCAGTTCACGGCCATCTTTGCCTTCGCCATTCAACCGATACGAGACGTTGCGGAATTCAATGGCGGGGCGAGTGTCGGGTTGAATCATGATCGTCTCGTTGATGGTAGAGAGGACTTTTTACCACGAAGGACACAAAGGTACACAAAGGAATCTTCATCACCACATTAGACAGCGCGCTACCCAACTTCGTACGCCATTGCCGGCAAACCGGTGATGCGAATGCCAGAGTGGCCTTTGTGCCGGATGTTGAGGCCGATCAGCAAGGCCGTGATTTGTTCTACAATGCGCGCGTTCTCCAGTTTGCCGCCGTCGAGGGCGCGAACACCAGGAATCTTTTTGGCCAGGTTGCGCGCGATCTGGCTGGCATTCGGATCATCACTGCAGACAATCACATCGCAGTCGACCGGGCCATCCGCATTCAGCAGTTCGGCTCCGACGTTGTGAAATGCGGCCACAACGGAAATGCCCTTCGGCACAAGCTCTGCAGTCTCTTGCGCCGCAGAGCCTTGCCAGACGCCGAGGGTGCGCGTGGCGCGCCCGCCTACGCTCGCGGCCAGCGGCACCGTGGTATCGATTACGATGCTGCCAGGGCGAATCGCCGGCTTGAGTTGCTTGAGCAGAGCGGCGTGGCCTTCGAAAGGAATGGTGAGCACCAGCAGGTCCGCGGCGCCGCAGGCAGTGATATTTTCGTCGCCGGAAACGTTCGCGCCAGGGGTTCTCTGTTTGATTTTGTCGGCGGCATCCCGGGCACGCTGGGCATCCCGCGAGCCGATGATCACGGTCTCACCGGCTTGCGCCCAGCGTAGCGCGAGACCGAATCCTTCGGGGCCGGTGCCTCCGAGAACCGCGATGGGCCGGGGCGCGCTCATGAGATGGTTGTCATGCTTCTATGCAAACTCGGGTTCGAGCAACTGCTCGGCAGTGAGTGCCTCGGCCGGCAGTTTGAGATTGATCCGCGTGTAGACAGTATTGCGTTCGGCAGGGATACGGCCAGCTTCCAGGATCAGGGCTTGAAAATCTTCCGGGCTGGTGTACTGTCCGGCCGTCGCTCCCGCTTCGCGCGAGATATTTTCTTCCATGAGGGTTCCGCCGTAGTCGTTGGCACCGGCGTGCAAGCACAGCTGCGACAAACTTCGGTTCAGTTTCACCCACGACACCTGAATGTTATTAATGGCACCGGCCAGTAGAACTCGCGCGAGGGCGTGGACCTTGAGATGTTCGGCAAGCGTGGGACCAGATCGTGCAATTCCCTGATGGAAGAGCAAAGTATTCTGATGGACGAACCCGAGCGGGACAAATTCGGTGAAACCGCCGGTTTGCTGCTGGATTTCACGGAACAACAGAAGCTGATTGACCCAGTGTTCGGGCCACTCGACATGTCCATACATCAGCGTGGAGGTGCTGCGGATGCCGCAGGCGTGGGCGGTACGTATGACATCCTTCCATTGCTCGGTGGAAAGTTTGTTGCGGGAAAGCACGAAGCGGACATTGTCATCGAGGATTTCGGCGGCCGTTCCTGGCAAAGTGTCAAGGCCGTTGTCGCGGAGCATGAGCAGGTAGTCTTCGAGCGGCATGCCGGTGAGTTCGACTCCGTAAACAATCTCCATAGGTGAAAAAGCGTGAATGTGCATGCCGGGAACTGCTTGCTTTACTGCACGCAGGATGTCGCGATAGTGAAACGGAGGCAGGCCGTGCGGCAGTCCGCCTTGAATGCAAACTTCCGTGGCACCGATTTTCCAGGCTTCGGTTGCCTTTTGGGCAACTTGCTCTAGGCTGAGGAAGTAGGTGTCAGATTCGCGCGGGCCGCGGCTGAAGGCGCAGAATTTGCAGCCTACGAAGCAGACATTGGTGAAATTAATATTACGGTTCACGACATAGGTGACGATATTTCCGGCTAACTCACGACGCAAGGCATCGGCGGCAACGAGCAGGCCGAGGAGATCGTCGCCGTCAGCGTTTGCCAGCAGCGAGCACTGTTCGCGGGTGAGCACGCCGCCGTCCAGGGTTTCCATCACTTGCTCGAGCGCGGCGCGCGACTGAGGGCTGATGCGGGGAGCTAAGTCCGACCACTCGAGTGAAGAAAAGCTTTCCAGTTCGGCCTGGGCAAGAGTGCGAGTCATAGGTCCTCCGGGAAACACAAACCACATCAACGAAACAAATCAGCAGCCGCCGGGCGAATCAGATCTTTGGCTCGTCCACGCCCCGGCCGGTAGTGGAACCCTCGAATGATACACGCAGGCGTGCGAGCTAGCTTGCCGCAGACCAGGCCGGCGGCGCAAGCCAGTTCATCGGCGACGGCTTCAATGGTCACGCGCAAGGGGTAGCCGTGAGGATCGTGATCTCCACGATAATCGTGCAACGCTTTCATTCCGGCAACTCCAATTGCAACCTCGGTGAGACCTTCGCGCCAGGGACGCCCGAAACTATCAGTGATGACGACTGGGATAGAAAGGTTCAAGCGTTTTTTTAGTACCCGGTGGAGTTGAGCCGCGGAGCGGTCCGGGTCTTTCGGGAGAAGAAGCGCGTGGTGGCCGCCGTCGACGTTCGAAGCGTCCACGCCACTGTTGGCGCAGATTAGGCCGTGGCGCGTTTCCGTGATGAGAACTCCGCGTTTGCGTCGCACTATTCGCTCGCTCTCTGTGAGAGCCAGCTCAGTTACTCGCGCGTCGAGATTGTAACGGCGTGCCCAAGTGCGGGAACTCGCGGAGGGTTTGATTTTGTCGAGGGGAACAAGTCGGCCTTCCGCCTTGGAAACGATTTTGTGTTTTACGATCAAGATGTCGCCTGCTTGCAGCGAGAGTTTAAGATGCTTGAGAGCTTGGAGGAGTTTGTCTGCTATCGAGTCGCCGGGACGGACATCATCGACAAGAGCGATTGGAAGAACGCGAAGCTCTGAAAGGGCCATCATTTTCGTGGACGGGCGAGGATGCCCGTCGCCCCATCGACAGCATCCTTCAGACATCACCTCTACTCGTTCGCTGCCAACGACAAATCGGCGAGGTCCCACTGCCTGGCCATACGTTGAGCGCGGGTTTCACCGGGGGCTTTCACGAGTTGCCGCAAGTCGGCAGGGTTGTCGATGTCGAGAGCAATGCCAGGGAGCGATAGAACCACGCACGGTTTGTGGGTCGCGCGCGCGGCTGCCAGATGTGGTTTGAAGCTATCGTTTCCAAAGCGCAAGGGGAACAATCCCGCAGGACGCTGCCAGGCTGCGTTTGTGCCTCGTCCGTCGGCGGCTGGAGCAAGTACAGAGCCTTCGGCAGGCGCGGCTTCCAGGATTTGCTCGAGCTCCTGAATCTGGATCAGTGGAATGTCGCCTGGAATGACGAGCGTGCTGTCTACCCCACGAGACTCGCAGAATCGCGTTGCCATTGCGATGGCATCGGTCTCGCTGCGATTTGCATTGTCGGGAATGATTTGAAATTCGAAGCGCCGGGCCAGCTCAATTGCAAAGGGATCGCTAGTGACGACGCCAACCTCCGGCCGGCTTGCCCATGTGCCCAGCGTTTCCAGAACGTCGAAAAGCATGGCCTGAGCCAGCTCGGTTCGAGTCGGCTGATCGAGCAATGACGCCAGCCGCTGCTTGGCGTTGGCCAGGCTCTTGACGGGGACAAGGATCATGACGGGTCCGCGGCGCGGGCGTTTTCCGCGCTCAGCAGGGCAAGAACAGTTCGCGCCAGCTTGGTTTTGTCGTCCGCGGTCCGCATGATGGTATTGGTGCAGTGGACGCGCAGCCCCGGCCGATCCAATTTCTTGGCCGCTTCAACATCGCGAACATCGACAATCAAAATATCCAGAAAATCCTCATAGGCCTTGGCTACCCCGGCAATAGAGACAGGCAGTCCTTGCGCCGCCATCAGTGCGCCAGCCGGACCCGACACCGCCGCGTCGTTAACAATCGGGCTGATGGCGGCAACGGTAGCGGAAGTTTGCCGCAACGCTTCCCGGATGTCGGCGACGGCGAGGATTGGGCCGATACTGGTGGCGGGGTTGCTCGGCGCGAGAATCACCGCACTGGCCGACATGATGGAATCGACTACGCCGGGTGCAGGCTCGGCGTCGGTAGCTCCGGCGAAGCGAACGGATTTGACCGGGTCCTGATACCAGCGCTGCACAAAATACTCTTGAAAGCTGAGATCGCCGACGGGCGTGTCGATCCTGGTTTCGACTCGCGAGTTGCTCATCGGAAGGATCTGCGCCTGCACCGCCAACTTGCTGCAAATTGCCATAGTGGCTTCGGTCAGCGTTTTTCCGTGCGCAAGATATTTCGAGCGCAGGAGATGGACGGCGAGGTCGCGGTCGCCAACATGGAACCAGATGGGCTCTGCCAGCTCTCCCATGGCCTGCAGGCAAAAGAATGTGTCACCCTTTACTCCCCAGCCGCGTTCCTTGCTGAGGAGGCCGGCCATGGCATAGGTGATCGAATCCAGGTCGGGAGAGACGTACAGTCCCCACCACTCCAAATCGTCTCCCGTGTTCACAATGAACGTGAGTTGTTGCGCTGAGGCCACCTGCCGCAGGCCTTCTACGAACTTTGCGCCGCCAGTGCCGCCGGTGAGCACGACGATCATGCGGACCTCCGCGCGTAGCCTTCGCTATCGCTGGCAGCCTTGACTTTTTCGGAAAGCAGGCCGGGCTGTATGGTCAAGGCCGAAACGAACTCAGGATAAACTGGCAACCGCTGACGCAGGAGATATCCTTTCGCCTCGGTCCGTAGCTTCAGTTGTTCCAGATGCGGCCACGGCTTTTCCGGATTGATGAAATCCGGCGTCAACGGCGAGATACCGCCCCAATCATTAATACCGGCATCGAGCAATTCATCATAGTACGGTGCAGAAAGATTGGGCGGTGCCTGAATGTTGACATCCGGCATAAGCAGGCGGGCGACTGCGATCGTTCGCATCATTTCACCCTGCGTAGGCTCCGGCCAGTCGCGCATGGGGATCTCGGGTTTGGCGCGAAAATTCTGAATGATGGCTTCCTGAATATGCCCGTAGCGGCGATGTAGTTCGCGGATCGCGAGCAACGTGTCGACGCGATCTTCCGGAGTTTCGCCGATACCCATGAGCAAGCCCGTAGTGAAGGGAACATTTTGTTTACCAGCTTCCTCAATGGTGTGCAGACGCTTGGCCGGGACTTTATCGGGGGCATTGTCATGAGCGGCGCCGGGCGCCAGAAGCGAAGCATTCGTAGTCTCGAGCATCAGGCCCATGCTGGGAGAAACTTTCGCCAGGCGGGCGATCCATTCCGCACTCAGCAATCCGGGATTCGGATGAGGGAGCAAACCGGTTTCGCGGAGTACGAGTTCGCACATGGCCTCAAGATAATGCAGAGTGGATTTGTATCCCAGCCCGCGCAGGGTTTCGCGCATTTCGGGAAATGCGAGTTCGGGTTTATCGCCGAGGCTGAAAAGAGCCTCGGTGCATCCCATGTTCTCGCCCGCGCGCACAACCGCCAGCACCTCGTCAGGAGTCATGGTGTGTGCGCCTGTCTGGCCGGGATCTCGCCGGAAGGTGCAATAGCCACAGTAATCGCGACAGAGGTTGGTGAGCGGAATAAAAACCTTGCGCGAATAGGTCACGACCCCCGGCTTGAAGCGCTGCCGGGCTTCCATTGCAGCCGAAAGCAACGCCGGAAGTTCCTGATCGGTACACCGGATCAGTTGGCAAGCGGCCTCTCGCGAAAGGGGAACTCCGGAGCGCAGTTGGTCCGTATACGAATTAAGGTGCCGCCGTTCAGCCCAAACTGTTTGCCCTACGCTCACGCTCACGAAATCATACATTAGGTTTGCCCTCGAAGGAGATGCTGTTCAACAAGAAAGCATCGTGAACATGCGATACGTGGTAAAACTTGAAAGGCACAGAACGCTGCACGGACGGGACGCGTAGAATTCCATCACCAGCGGGGACTCCAGTTTTCCATGAGCGTTACTCAGGCGGAATTCCGTAAGGCCATGGGCAGGTTTGCCACCGGGGTTACGGTCATCACTGTCGACTACGAGGGCGAGGTGCAGGGGATGACCGCCAACGCGTTCGCTTCGGTGTCGCTTGATCCATTGCTGGTGTTGGTCTGTGTCGATCATCGCGCGCGGACTCACGCTCATCTGCATGCCAGGAAGCGTTTCGGGGTGAATGTTCAGGCCGAGAACCAACGCGCCGTTTCTGAGTACTATGCTGATCCGAGTCCAGATCACCGCCAAGCCGAGCAGAAGGCCGGAGCCCGGTTTGATCGCACGAAGCATGGTACCCCGGTTTTGCACGGAGCCCTCGCGTATCTGGAGTGCCGTTTGCATACCGCGCAGGATGCCGGCGACCATACGATTTTCATTGCGGAAGTAGAGGACGTGGTAGTACGGGAGGGAGATCCGCTGCTGTATTTTCGAAGCGGGTATCGGACGATCGGGGC
>Ga0207048_10011_pt1 | contig 60713 bp, 45 predicted proteins | sample Alteio_BWMinCont_65_FD_153301 | JGI IMG/M metagenome (GOLD analysis project Ga0207048, IMG submission 153301) | Enriched cells from forest soil in Barre Woods Harvard Forest LTER site, Petersham, Massachusetts, United States -... | ecosystem: Environmental > Terrestrial > Soil > Temperate forest >...
TTCTTTTTTCGGCGAACTTATACTCAGATTTAAAATCGAGCAATTTCGCACTTGAATACCTTTATTTGCCGAACCGACTCAATTGGGCGTTTGCTGGATATCATAACGCTGGCATCTTGTTGAATGACAGCGGTTACTTGCTGTTATTCCAAGAGTTTGGCGGAACCGTTGCAACACAATACCCGTTCGATAAATTTAACCGCTTCAACACTTCCTTGGAATTTCTGAGTATTTCTCGCGAGGATCTAGATGGGGTTTTACCGACATTGTCGCATATCGCTGTTATACCATCAATCAGTTTCACGCACGATGATGCGTTGTGGGGATACATTGCGCCGATTGACGGCACGCGATATTTCGCGTCGCTTTCAGCAAGCCCGAAACTGGGTTCAAACGGACTTTCATTTTATACCGGCGTGTTCGATTTCCGACATTACTTCCGATTCTTCCGCGATTACTCGTTTGTCGTTCGCGCAGCAGGAGGGGCAAGCCTTGGGGGAGACGCGCAGCATTTTGCGCTTGGCGGCGTTGCCAACTGGATTACCGTTCCTCCGATAGGGCTTATTAATACCGACGAGGATTTTGCCTTCCTCACGTTGGGGCTGCCGCTTCGGGGATACGGATATGGACAGGAAGTTGGGACAAAATACATGATGTCGAATTTCGAGTTTCGTTTTCCGCTCATCAAGCAGTTTGTTACGGGATTGATACCGCTTGGATTCTCCAATATTCTGGGCAACGTATTCTTCGACGTCGGCTCAGCGTGGGACACGGCGAAGTATTACCGCGGAATTGGACGAGACAGCAGCGGGAATCTTATTTCGCAGCAATTATTGATGGGAACAGGTTTCGGAGCGAGGATTTTCCTCTTTTTCTTTCTTCTTAAACTTGACGTTGCGTGGTCGTACAATCTTCAGTCTTTCTCAACGCCGTTTTATTATATATCAATTGGAGAAGATTTTTAGCGGAGAGGATTTTAGAAATGAATGCCAAGATTTGAAAAATGGTTTAACTTTTTTAGCATAATCGAATATCTTCCCCAATCCCAATCTGAATAACTTTCGATTCAATAATATTTATATTTCTGGAACGGAAGATTCCCTGCCATGAAATTTCGTGTCATCGTTGTTGCGTATACCATCATTATTGTGATGTGGTGCGGAGCAATTGCAGGCTGTTCTCGCGCGCCGCTGCCAAGTATAAAAAACTCAGAGGGAGGCATTGGGCGGTGCAATTATTATCCATGGCAGAGCAAAAATCTTTACCGGAATGAAATAATTAAAACGGACTCAGTGAAAATTAACAAGGGCTTTTCCGCTCCACCGCTGTGTATCGGGGGGCAGTCGTACTTAGCGCCGACAAACACTGGAGGCATTGCAGAAATTGTCAACGATACGCTTGCATGGTTTTTCCCCGGAATTTCCGGCGGCGATTCATCATCTCTCAATGCGCTTGCTGTAGATTCTGCAGGCAACATTTACGCATCAACGCAGCACAGTTTATTCAGTCTTGATGTATCGGGTAAACTTCGATGGTGCGACTCGGTTGGGGATTACGGTGATCCGTCTGCCTCGCTCTCGTTACCACTTCTTGCGGATGGAAATATATATTGCTGCTCTGGCGGAGGGTTATTGTTCTGCGCAGACAAAAGAGGAAAGATTTTGTGGAAAAAAGAGAGCGTACAGGGGTTATTAACGCAGATTGCTGCAACTGATGCGGGTGAAGTTGCCGTGGTCTATTCGGGTGGTGAATTTAACAGCACCGATATTGTCGCGCTCTATGATGCTCTCGGAAATGAGAAATGGATAAAAGAAGTTTCCTGTGTACGTATACTTCAAGGACCGATCGTATGCGACGGGATGGTCGTTATTGCGGGAGCGAAAGACTCTACAGATGTACGCAAAGGCATTGTATATGCATTTGATTCAAAGGGTCGAGAATTATATCATAGCTCTGTTGATCTTATGCCAACGGGACTCTCCGGTGATCTGGATGGCAATGTATATATTGCCGGTTTGTCGCTCGATCCGCAGACGATAGCATCAGCCGTTGCGATGCTTAATGTGAAAGGAACGATACGGTGGGCGCTGGCAATTGACGGAGTGGTTGGGTGTTCTCCTGCGGTAACGGAAAAATATATGTATGTCCCTGCCACAACATCGTCTTCGCGGCTGTTGTATCAATTGAGTCATGAAGGAAAGACGGAGGAGGTTGAGACCATGCCGCAGCTTGCGTACACACCTTACTCACCAATCGTTGATCTAATGGGGAGGGTTGTGCTTTCGAATAAATATGGCAGCCAGCTGTTTGTGTTTGAGTCAGATATTACAGGTAAAATATTTTAAGAAGTTTTAGTTTCCATTTTCTATGCTGAATTTTCTCATTTCACGTTTCATTGGTTATGTCCCGAAGCCTATTGTCAAAAAAGTTTCAACGCGGTATATAGCAGGGGCGAAGTTGGATGACGCAATACGGGTTATCCGAGCCTTGAATGGATCAAATGCACTCGCGACAGTTGACGTATTGGGGGAATTCGTCAACACTACTGAACAGGTTACGCTTTCCATGGCTCATGATATTGAAGTATTGGATACGTTTTTTAGGGAACATGTGCTCTCAAATCTTTCTATAAAACTGACATCGCTAGGATTGAATATTGATTATGAATTATGCTGCCGGAATGTGAAGAAGATACTAGAATGCGCGACTCAATACAATAATTTTGTCCGCATGGACATGGAAGACTCGAGTTGTACGAGGAAAACACTTGATGTATATAAAAGGATGCGTTCGGAGGGATTTACGAATACGGGTGTTGTACTTCAGGCATACATGCGCCGAAGCGCCGCGGATATTGATGCGCTACCGCGCGAGAATCTAAATGTGCGCCTATGCAAAGGAATCTATATTGAACCGGAGTCAATTGCTTATAAAGGATATGAAGAGGTACGGAACAATTATAAATTGCTTCTCCGTAAATTAATTGATACTGGCGCTTACGTGGGCATCGCCACACATGATGAGGCGCTGATACAGGACGCATACGCGCTTATCAATGAACGCAACCTGCCAAAAACCGCGTATGAGTTCCAAATGCTGCTCGGAGTGCGCGAAGAGCGACGTTCACAAATTATTCGCGATGGGCATCGAATGCGCGTCTACGTTCCGTTCGGCGACGATTGGTACGGGTATTCGACGCGTCGCCTGAAAGAAAATCCGCAGATTGCAATGAATGTCGTTAAAAGTTTATTCGGCATCTCTTAGCCAATGGTACACAAAAAGCATTTTTCGCTTGTCGAAGCAATTGAAGAACTTATCGAAATATTGCCCATGTTGAACGAAATAGCAGGGCTGAAACAACGGCTTGATGAGAAAGGGTACGACGTGTACAAACACCAATATTTCGGCGGGATGGGACCGAACGGCGAGAAATTTTTTCCGCAGGAAATGGAAGACCTTGCTGCTCTCGCGCAAAATATCGAGCGGCGTGGGGTACAGCTAAAGGGATTGGAGAACGGCTTGATTGATTTTCCGCATATTCGCGCGAATGGGGAAGAAGTATATCTTTGCTATCAACTTGGCGATCCGGAAGTACTTTATTGGCACACTATTGAGGCAGGGTTCGCAGGCAGGCAGCCGCTTGACACATTGTGAGAATCACGATGTGTCACAATTTCCTACCTCACAACCATCATCTTCGCAATCACAGAAGAATTACCTGCTTTGAGACGGCAGAAATAGAAACCGGGCGACAATTGTGAAGCATCGAATATAATAGAATTTATTCCATGTGCCATTTGACCGCCTTGAATGATTGAGGTAATTTCGCGTCCGAAAATATCGAAGATTGAAACTGACACGTTCCCCGAAATAGGGATAGAAAATTTTATTATGGTCGTTCTATCAATAATATTTGGATATACTGAAAGCATCGCATCGGACGGTTGCGTGAGAAATGATTCTGAAATGGCTGTTGTACCGTGTATATTGCCCGATGGGTTACGTTTATAATATATCAAGCCGCTGTCAGGCCAGATAACGTGCAGCGTCTGCCCGGTATATGCGATGTATGGTTGTCCACCGTTGCCAATAAGGAGCGGCGACGACCACGTTGTACCTCCGTCGGACGAATATAAATACCAAGCATTGTGTGTTGATAATTGAGGGTACACGAGATGCATGTTCATACTGTCCCGCACTAAATACGGGTACGCATCCGAATTATTACCGTTCGTCAACTGTTTGTACTGCCCCCATGTCATACCGTAGTCGGATGATTGTTTCAGAACGATGTTGAACTCGTGTGTAGGATTTGCATTACCACTCACCACGTCAACATGGGAGCCGTTGAGACAGACCATGGTGCTGTATGTTTCAACGCCACCATCAATCAATTCTGTATCGGCAGTAAATATCGTTCCGGTGTCCAGAGAATGGGAATAGAAGGTTGACATGGTGTCTGTTCTGTTGTCATTCCAAACAAGATGAATATATGTACCTTCAATTGCAATAGCGGGGTCTTCGGAGCGAAGTGGAGCGTTGGAAATTCTCTGTTCGGAACCCCAGATCGTTCCATTATCCAACGAATGCATGAAATATACTTCCGTGTTCGTATTGTCAAGCGGATTTGCAAGTTTATTCAATGAAACGACGACCATTGAACCGTATGCGGCAATGCCGGGCCAAAATACAGTATTGCTGTCTAGACAGAAATCTGCTTCCCACGAGTTTCCCCCATTAGTTGAACGTTTATAGAAGGAAGCATAATGTCCAAACCGATTATCGCGCCATGCAACGTGTACGTTTGAACCGTTACTTACAGCGATTGAAGGGAAATCCGCATCGCCAATCGTGTCCGTGAGGGCAACAGGAACGCTCCATGTCAATCCTGTATCAATCGAGCGAGTGTAATAAATTGCTGTACCTTTGCTTCGGTAATCAAACCAAATAACATGTAGGGTATCACCGCTGACAGCTAGGCATGGTCCCATGTTTTCATTCAATTGTGCTTTTGTTGCATTAGGAGATAATTTCACCGGAAAACTCCATTGTGCATCTACAATGGGCGGAATGATTACAAAAAAGATTAGCGTAAAAATAACCAGTGAAAGGAATTTTTGAAAAAATTTCCTAGACAAGATATCGGAAAGATATTCGATTGCTTGCATTTCTTTTGACGGTTTTACGTTAATTTATATCGCCGCAAGTACGGGCGAGTCGGATGTCGCACCAATCCGTTCCGCTTCAACATTTCTCGGGATGCCGACAGCTTCAGGATGGGTGAAAAGGATGTGATCGTGGTAGTAATGCATCAAAAGGACGGAGAGGATGGGAATGTAATAGCACTGGTCAAGATATTTTGACTGAAACCCCCCGAACACCCACCACGAGAGAAGGATAACGCCGACCGTCAGAGTGGTGCAGCCGATAACGAATCCATAGTATTTCCACCAGCCGCCCGCTTGAGATATGCCATACACAACCTTGTTCATGCGTTCGCCGCGCTGGACTCTCAAGCGGTTAATATACCACGTCAAGCCGAGATACTGGAATGAATGCCACGTATTGAATCCCTGAAATGAAACGTCGAGATTATGATACATCGGTATCATGAAGGCGATGATCGCGGTTATCGAGATAAGTATCGTTTTCGGCACATGCCCTTCGCCTCGGCGAAATTCACCGACTGTTTTTATCACGTACGCAACGACCGAAACCGCAAACAACACCGAAACAAAATAGACGAACCATTCATGCTTTAAGAACGGCGGGAAAAGGATAACGTTGGAGCCAATGATAAATTGATCCTTCACTAATTTGCTTACTGCGACAGGATATAGAGCAATCATCACGACCGCGTAATCAATAATGCGCGACCACATGGATATTTTTTTCGGCGCGCGCTCGTTGTAACAATCAACAAGGTATGCGATTTGATGTAACACATGCACCGACGCCCAAAAGAAGAAAAACGTGAGCAGAAGGATAAAATAATTCACGCCGAGATATACGACCACGATAGGAATAATGATTGACGATAGCACAATGGGACGTTTTTTCGCGCGGAATTCAGGATCCAGCATTGTTCGGGTGTACGTGGAATACATGTGCGGACCGCCGATGAGGAAAGCAATGGCGCCGTTAACGATATTGCGGCACACGTCGGGATCAACACCCAAAAGTTGTGGAATAATGAACATGGTGAAGGGCAAAGCAACGAGTGCGGCGCTGAGACTGATGAATGTCAGGTCCCACGCTGGACTATAGAGCCACAAACTGTTTTTCCGAGGCTCGCCGAATGCTGCCGCTATCGCGGATGACATATTCTCTGTATTCTCTCTGAAAATTAAAACTGCGCGAACATTATGAAATAAATAGGGTTCTCCATTTAACTATTCACAACCCTGCAAAAATACGATTTAAATTACTTTAAAATCAACATTGTGATTGAATTAATGAAAATCAGAAGAAATAACGTCAATGGGTCGGTTTATTACCGAGTGAATCCGAATCTACGATATTGGCTATAACCGGTATTTCAACGACGGGCGTTTTGGGATCGTTCGTATTAAGGTGAATCCATTGCGTGAACATGCCCCGTTTTCCAACAATATTCACTGACACTCTGACGACGGCAGTTCCCATAAAGACGATTTTTGAAGATTGTGGCGTCGCGGATGTACAACCACATGACGTTTCAACGCCACGGATGACGAGTGTGTCGGTTCCCCGATTCAAAACAAGTATGGTATCTTGAAGAAATTGCTGAATTGGGACATTGCCGAAATTCAATGTATCAGGGACTACTCCGATGACTGGTTGACCGTATGCCGCACCAAGGCTAGTCATGCCAATCATTAAGATGACGATGGTGTAAGAAAACACTCTTAGTTTCATTTGTACCATGCGTAATCGCCAAATAAATTCTTCGGATCGAACATTTTCTTCATTCCCCGGGCAAGATTTTTTTCTTGCAGAGAGACAATGCCCACAACAGGCGCAGCGTCTCTATTCCATAAATAGGCGGCACGTAATTCTTTCTGAATATCTATATTTGCCAAAATGGGATTAAATGAGTAAGATTCGTTTTCAACAATAACGTCAATAACGCCGCTTCCAATATCCGCAATGAATGACAGATTAGGAAGTTTGTTTTTTATATGCGCAATTAAAGCGAGAGTATCTGCAGGAGGAGCAATCATTCGAACTGCATTCGGTTTTGCAAACGTAAAATTTATCAGCGTTTCCGTAATATTCCGCACGTCGTCTTGTTCCGAATAGACATCAATTCTATCAAATGCAAATTTTTCTTTCGTGAGCCTAATCTGCAGTTCTGTTTCTTCGGTGAACCCATTGAAGCCAAAGACAATGATATCTTGGTCACGTTCAGCCACACTCCTTTTCTCAAACTGAAACTCCGATATGCTTTTCTTATTACAAAATACAATAAATGCCGGTTGCAAGTCGTTTAATATTGCGGGCATTGTTTGTGGAGATGCCGTCATTGAACCGATTATGTCATCACTGCAAATTATAACAATGCCGCGTTTTTCAGGCAATGGTGCAACTTTGAATGTCAATTCCGCAATCACTGCTAAAGTTCCGTACGAGCCGATGAGCAATTTGTGCATGTCGTACCCTGCTACACTTTTCACGACTTTGCTTCCGGTATGGACGATATCGCCGTTCGCGGTGATAAATCGCGCACCGAGCAGCCAGTTTCGCATGGTGCCGAATAGGTATCTGCTTGCGCCGGAGGCATTGGCGGCGGCTATACCCCCGATTGTGCTTTGTTTATTTATCGGCGGCTCAAGTGGCAGCCATTGGTTGTTTTTTTTGAGTGTAGATTGGAGTTCACAAAATGGCAGACCGGCTTCGACTGTGATTGTCATATCTTCTGGAGCATAATCAACAATTTGCCTCAATCCGGCGATCGAAAACATTTCCCGGTCGTGGGGAATGCCGAATGAATGTGTCCCGCCGCCTCGCAGCAATAATTTTTTATCCGCCTCATTCGTAAAACGAATATGATCAGCAATTTCAGCGATTTGTTGCAACTTGTACTGTTCATGCGGCATTGTCAATTCAGAAGCCATAAAGATGGAAATTTGATATACATCTTATGCAAATTACGTCAATCGGAACGATTCTAGAATTAATATGAAGAATATGATTTTCAACGCAATCTGTTAAAATCAAGGCTCGGATGATGAACATTCTTTTTGCATATTTGCAACATGCTCTCATCGTTGAAAAATTTCTTTTGGGGCAAGGGCGGTTTCTTTGATATGGGCGACCGGTATCCCGTTTTGGATGAGCATTTCCAATCGAGCATTGCCGGTTTGTACATCATCGGCGATATTGCAGGAACACCGGATATCAAGGCATCGCTTAACGCTGGATATGACGTTGGACGGTGGATTGGTGCGCACAGCGAAAAACAGAATATCAGTCCAAAATATTCTGTAGTTATTATCGGCGGCGGACCAGCAGGTATTAGCGCAGCGATGGAACTACACAAGGCAGGCGTGAAATATATTCTTTTGGAACGAAAAGAAATAATGCAAGCCATTACTGCATTTGAAGATGTATTGCCGCTCTATTATCCATCCACAGGTGATCCACATGTGCGAGGAGATCTTTGGTTCGGTGACACCACTGCCAAAGAATTGCTTGAACGTTGGATACCGCAGATTCAGGCAAAAAAATTGAATATTCACACTCGCGAGGAAGTAAAAAGCCTGAAGAAAAAGGGTACGTTTGTAATTACAACTGCGCAGGGTGAGTATACTTCTGATTTTGTTATTCTTGCGACGGGAAAGTTGACTTTTCTGAAGAAACTCGGAGTCGAAGAGGAGGTTGATCCACGCATCGTCTATGAAAACGCCCGCGAAAAAAAATATGCCCGCAAGAATATTCTTATCAACGGCATCACAACTGCCTCCATAGAAAGCGCACTGGAACTTAGCAGCGCCAATACTGTAACTATCACGGACCCCGGAGCGATGGCGCAGGACTTGAGTTACGACGATTTGGAGAAACTTATGAAACCCGTGCGTGCAGGGAGTATCGCCGTCTATGAACATTCATATATTGATCGTCTAGAAAAAGACGCGGCAATCATCCACCGGGCTAATCCTGCGCGTCCGAACGATCCGCCGGAAGAAATAGCGCTTCCGAATGATCTTGTTTTTTCATTCCGGGGTATTGACCGTGCACTGGTAGATCATTTGGAAATTGATCATACGATGATGCGCGGCGCGGGAGTGAAAATGGAGAACTCATGGGATTGGAAGCGGTATGCCTGGCTGGGTGTTGCGCTTATTGCAAGCGGTATATTCTATTACGAAAAGAAAACACTATATGACTCTCTTGGCTTTGGAACGATTCTCGGTGTCATTGCATTAGCCGTTGGCGGGTTTTATTGCATCCGCGGAATATTGAATGGTATAGATGAATGGCGGATTGAGGGAAAGATTGTAGGAATCAAGAAGCGATCTATTGTGGAGTTTTTACTTGGCGGTATTGTGGCTGTTCTTGGCTTATGGGCGGTGCAAACGCGTCCGTTTGATATATGGGCTCGTTCGCTCGGTGCATGGTATCCGGCGATATATTCAGTGCTCGTAACGACATTCGGTATAAAGGCGATTTTCCGATGGCACGATTCCATCCAAACAAAGAAGTACGCTTCATTGATTTTATTTCAGGTGTTTTTCTTTTGGATTTTACCGGAGTTCATTTTGCGCAACTGGTTGAGTTATACGATAGTGTATGCGTGGCCTCTTGTCATTGCCCCGCATACAATCAGCAGTTACCTTGATCCGAGTTTTGATGCTGGCTTGTTTTATTTTTGGTGGGGAACGGGGATAACGGTCATTGTTTTGCCGGTATTTGTGGCTCTGACAGGTAAAAAATATTGCTCGTGGGTATGTGGTTGTGGCGGACTTGCCGAAACCGTTGGGGATTCGTTCCGGCATTATTCGCCGAAAGGGAAGAAGAATATTGACAGGGAAGGTTCTCTGTATTGGGTTACGGGTGTCGCGCTTGTGCTCACTATCGTAGTTGGAGCGATAAAGTTGTTGAAACTCGATGCGACCATTGGCGGGATACAACTTTCTGAGGCATTTGAGAAAATTTATTCATGGGGAGTTGATTGGACGCTGATTTCATTCATTCCGGTTGCATTGTATCCGTTCTTCGGCGGAAAGATTTGGTGCCGTTATTGGTGCCCAACTGCGTTGTATATGCACCTCATGTCGAAATTTTTTACGAAGAAGAACGTCGGTTTTTTTCGGATTGACTCCGATAAAGAGCGTTGCATTGCGTGCAACATGTGTACCCGTTATTGCGAAGTAGGCATTGATGTAATGCGTTTCGCGTTGAAGGGACAGGTGCTCGACAACACGAACAGTTCATGTATAGGCTGTGGCGTGTGTATTTCCGTTTGCCCCACTGACACGCTTTGGTATGGAGAGAGAAAATCAGGGCAATTGGTACAGATAGCAATTCCAACGGGAGGGTAACATAAACTACTTGCGATTTTATTTGCTTTTGGAGAGGAATCCATATATATTGCATTTGTCTGTGAGTGAGTCTTAGCTGCGATTTTTCGCGTGCTTCCAGCTTCCCCACGTCAATTAACTAATTTCAGTATATCATTATTCTTAGGATTTCTTAATGGCAAAGCGACTTTATGTCGGAGGACTTCCCTACTCAGTCGACGATGAAAGTCTCGGAGGGATGTTTACATCATTTGGGACTGTCATTTCCGCAAATGTAATAATAGATCGTGCATCCGGGAGGTCGAAAGGATTTGGTTTCGTAGAGATGGAAAGCGACAGCGCTGCCAACGAAGCGATTCAATCCTTAAACGGCAGCAAACTTGAAGGACGCTCGATTACAGTCAATGAGGCACGACCGATGGAGCAGCGCAGTGGCGGTGGTGGCGGCGGACGTGGCGGTCATGGCGGTGGCGGACGTGGCGGCAGGTATTGAACCTTTAATAAAGCCTTTATTTAGCACAGCGGGGTCAATTCCAAAAGGGTTGACTCCGTTTTAGTTTTATTCCTGCACCTCACTTCATGATTATTTTTCGGGTGTGATTGATTTATGAAATATTGCAATAAGTTGGAGGTGTTGTTAGAAAGGTAGTTTAGCCATGAAAAATTTGCATTTGGTATTTGATTCATATATTTTTGCGTTCTAAAAGTGCGAGAATAAACAAATTTATTTGTTTATTCTCATCTGACAAATAACGGATTTCAGTATAATTCACAATATTAAGGATTATAATCATGGCAAAGCGACTTTATGTGGGAGGACTTCCATATTCAGTCGATGATAACCGCTTGGGCAGTTTGTTTGCAACATTTGGAGCGGTCGTTTCGGCGAATGTAATAATTGATCGAGCATCAGGAAGATCAAAAGGATTCGGGTTCGTTGAAATGGAGAGCGACGATGCGGCTAATGACGCAATTCAATCCCTTAACGGCACACAGTTGGAAGGGCGAACCATTACAGTGAACGAGGCGAGACCGATGGGTGAACACACAGGCGGCGGGGGAGGCGGGCGCAACAGAGGACGAAATCGTGATCGAGACGTCAGTCATTAAAAAACAAAGATTGCTTTATTTACGGGGTTAGCTCCCATTGAACTGACCCCATTTATTGTATCGTTTTCCTTTCAACCAAAACATGCAGATTGAATGCAAGCGGCTGATATGGACGCGCGTGTTTGCATGCTGTATTGGTTCGATGTTTTTTTGTTCATGCACACCCCCGCCTATTACAATTAAAGATATTCAATGCACGCCTCCACCATCACTAACGTGCAACCCTGGAAAATTCAATAGGGTATTGTTCGATACGTCCTCTTCCGTTTATCCTGATGTTCGCGATCATTATTATCAGATCGTGCGTTTGAGAAGTCCCATCAACACACAGCAAAATCAATGGGGTATGGATTTTTTGCAAACACCAAAACACGTTACAGCATACCTGACCGATATGCGTGATACGGTCTCGAAGAACCAATCAGTAAGTGTTTTTTCTTCAGATTCTCCGGAAGCATTTTCCGAGAATGGGCGCATCACACCGGTTGAGGGAAATATCGGTTCTTGTTCGATTGACGCGCAAACGATGACGATATATTTTACCGCCTTGCGTAACGATAGAATAACTTATTATGCCGCAATGCATGAAAATGTAACTCACGGTGATTATGATATTTATTCCGGTCATCTTAAAAGGATTGGCGATTCTATTGCGATTACTTCCATCGCCCCATTGAGCGATGCTGTAAACAAAGAATTTTCATGGGATGCCCAGCCGGCTGTATCACCTGATGGCAAAACGCTCTATTTTGCATCGAACAGACCGGGTGGTAAAGGGGGCACGGATATTTGGTGCAGCAAAAAACAAAGCGACGGAAAATGGGGGGAAGCATTTGATCTTGATTCAACGGTGAACACTGAATGCGATGAATTGACGCCGTTCGTTACACAAGACGGGGAGATGCTGTATTTTTCCTCGTCAGGGCATGCAACAGTGGGGGGATATGACATTTTTAAATCTCACATTGGCACGAACGGTTATTCCGAAGCGGAGAACATCGGCGAACCGGTGAACACGCCTGCTGATGAATTGTTCCCATCAACGTATGCAGATGCCGATTCGTTACTGTATTATGCATCCGATCAACCGGGTGGGATAGGTGGATTTGATATGTACCTTTTGAAGAAAATTTCTTTTAAAAAACATGAAATAATCGCACTTGCTCCTGAAGAAATTTCGATGCATCCTGACATTCCATTAGAACAGATCATTCCGAAGAAATTATTACCCGATACAGTAAGGCGAGATTCTGTAAAAGTAGAAGGAAACGTGAAAGATGCAATTACTAACAAGCCGATTGATTCCGCTATCGTAACTGTAAATACACCACCTCCAGATAATCTCACGAACTCAACAATTACTGACAGTGTTGGACATTTTGAAATTTCTCTTCCTAAAACCCCGCAGTTTCAGGTAATCATTCAGGCGCCGAATTATTTTTATGATGTTTACAATCTGCCAGCACCCTCTTCAACAGATTCTGTCTTTCACGTGCCAGATGTTGCTCTTCCTGAGACGCTGTCTATGCGCATTGAGTTCCCGTTCGATAATTTCAATGATCCATATAAATATACGCTTACCGATAGCGGGGTTCCCGGCGCGTTGACGTGGATGAAGGAGATCGAACTTCTTGCCGCGAACCTCGCTGCATTTAAATCAAAGATCATAGAAATTAGTCTTGTCGGGAATACTGATTCAAGTGGAACCGACGACTATAATGACCGTCTCGGATTGCGACGCGCACAATTTGTAAAAGACCAGCTTGTACAACGGGGCATCCCTGCACAAATTCTTAGCGTTAGTTCCAATGGAAGGAAAAATCCGCTTCCGCGTAAGCCCGGCGAAACAGAAGAATTATACAGAGCGCGGTGCAGGCGTACGGAAATATCCAAAATTATTCGCATTGAATAATTATAAAGCAGATGTGCTATTTTTCTCTTAAGAATCAATTTACGATGAAGATTTTTTGTTGTATTGTGCTCGTCGGGGCAGCACTACTCACCGGTTGCAGTACGTTTTCAAATACAACAATCACTCGTACGGAAGTTGAATCGTACACGATTGTCATTCGTGATACAATTGTTTCGCAGGAAGCGAATAATGCACCGGGACAGCGGGATAATGGTGTGGTATATCCGTCAACAAAGAGGGATACAATTGTTAATCCAATTACGGAATATGATAGCACACACGAACGCTATTATCCAAATTTTCTCCGTGCAGGTGTTTTTGAGATGGCGGGCTTTGTCGGCACTGGTCAGAGTTCTAACGGCATTGGCGGCGGTCTCTTTGGCGCTTATGGACTTGCTGATCCATCATTCGGATGGAGTGGCAATACGGCATTATTTACAGGGGAAATGTTCCGTTTGCTTCCTTATGAATGGCGGCTGCGATGGTTCAGGGATGCTCCGAATTGGACAATTGGCATTTCGGGGTTCGAGATGTGGCAGCCGCAGGCGGATATCAATAAGGCGATAATGAGTATTGTCCCCTTATATGTACGCAAGCGATATTTCCTTCGAGAGCAGATTCCATACATTACTATTCAGCCGACAGTCGGAATCGGATTTTTTCCATCGGAGTATATCAATCTTGGAGCAACGCTTGATGTCGGTTCGCTCGGCGGATTAAACTTTCACGCGTATCTTGGATATATTGCAAGCATGCGATTCTTCCCCATCAGCCCATCGGATACTTCTAACGGCACAAGTCACCCGAATGCATTCCCATACATTGGCTTAGGTATTTCTGTGTTGGATTTTGTTAATACAGTCCCTGAAACACAGGAAGAATGGAAATATTACAAGCAGAGTTCACTGGAAGTTTCAGGGCTCAATATGACGGTTATCCATTCGTTTAGCGATGGCAATTCTATATTCTCTTCTGGATTTCCGACAGGAATTGCAATGCGGATTGCGACAGTGGAGTATCCTTTATGGGTTTTCGGCGGAGATTTCGCAGTTGGCACGTCGCTGCTCAATCTTCTTGTTCTAAATCCTTCCGAAGGAGGGCTTGGCATTTTGCCAATACGGGCAAGTTACAGGATGCTTTTGCTGCCAGATGAATTGACAAATGAGCCGTTCTTCGAAGTAAATTATTATCCATCTGCGTTTTTAAATATCGGTGATAAGTTGACACTTGATGCGTCGCGCGTAACGATTAATGTATATTTGGGTTATGCAACCGGTAATACAGGTTCATTATTCCCCAACGGATGGCTTTCTCAGACACAAGGATTTTCAGGATTGTATTTGGGAATAGGACTTGGCTTTTGGGATAAAATGTTCAACCTAAATGATCTGACACCGTTCTGATGAGACTTGTAAAATCTTTATACATGATAATTTTGGTGCTGACTTCCGCCGCAATATGGGGATGCAACTCTGATTATTTCACGATTCCTGACTCCAAAGGTTCGAGCGATAGTTCGACTTCAACGTTTGATTGCCATATTATTACCCTATACGGTACATCCGACCGAACTGCAAAGAATGGTTTCACGGTGTATCCGGGCGGGATCGTATCCGTGCGAAAATTCCGCCAGACTGAATTTAACGCTGAATTTTATATAAAGATAACGAATGGTGACTCTGCCCATATCCGCATCCGTTCGGAAGATCTCGGAACTTCAGTATCCCCGGGGATTCTCCTCACGTATGGGAAAGACGGGAGTTATATTGATGAACCTGGAAAGCGGCGGAGAGGATTGTCTGTTCGCGCCATAGACGACTGGCAACGCGTTCAAATATTATCTTATGCGAAACGTGTGCGTGTGATCATTGGCTGCGACACGGTTTTGGATGAAAAATCAAATCTGATGCTTACGGATTGTCTCGTGTTTGAATCGGCAGGTGAGAACGAATATATGATTGCAAAGATAAAGTCGTATATAATAGATTGATAATTGAAATTAAAGTCAAAATCCTATTTCGCTTAAGCGGTCAATCACTTGGTCTACATAAATATTTTGTTCGACGCCGTACCGCTTATCATACGGCAACATCACTATCTCACCATAACTTGTGGGATCTTTCGGATCGAATTTTGATGTCGCTATTTCCGTTACTTCATCAGGTCGATATCCGTTATCAATGTCATGAACGACAACTGTACACCCCATTGTTGCAATATCGCTTTCCACTGGGACGGTTTCCAAGCCGAGTACAGTAAACGGTATCCGGACTTTGATCAAGTATCCTTCATCCGTCTTGCGGGAGACCGCTTTCATCAATCGCATAGCACTGTATTGGTCGTCGTTAAATTGCTGAGATGAAGCAAGTTTAACCCGAGGCTTTTTTTGGAGGAAATTTCCGAGGGTAACCGTGAAATGAAAGAGGTTTGAATCTGCGCGAGTGCGAAAAATAATCGAGGAATCTTGACGCTTCGCAGCAATACGATCCTTCAGCGTGGCATCAATCCAAATGTCAACGTAATCGTTATTTGCGGTGTTATCGGAATATGTGATGACGCGGTCATCCTTTACTTTCACGAGAAAATATAAATAATCATCGTCGTATGCCGTCTGCGTCGTAAAACTACAATCTTTTGGACCAGACCAATAATATGATCCCCCGATGACGTATTGGCTGCTCGAATCAGATACAATGATGGGCGTGTTCACAAAAGGTAAATGTCCACGCCGATAACATGGTAAATCTAAAAATGATGAAAGAATATAATTTGAATCTGTATCAAAATTGTAGAACCGCTCAGTTCCGTGCATTGCGAGGAAATTACGGGAGCGTTCCGTCGCAATGGGATTACGGAAATCACGCGTGAACGAATCGGCAACGATGAATTCGCCGAATCGGTAATAATATGAAACAATTTCCCACTCTTTGTCAGCTTTTTTCCCAACAACGGAGCAGACCCCGTCATTGATGTTCACGCCTATTTCAATCGGAAGTTCGATGTATGTTCGCGTTATTGTACCTACATTTTTCATTACTCCTTCATCATCCACAAAAAAATATATGTGCATTTGCTTGTTTCCCTCATGCAGTATCTGTATGGACAACGCGCAATCAGGATATCCGTCCCCTGAAAAATCACCAGCGTCGTAGCCCCATATTTTATATGTGGAAGGATCAGGAAGTTTCGATCGCAGATCGCCGATCATTTCGTTGTTGAACGATTCGGAGAGTTTCGGCGCCAATTCATCGAAAGTCATTCCTTCCTGTGCGTAGCCCGCAGTAGTAAATCCAAGAAAAGCAATAGATATACATACAATACGGTCGAAATTTCTCGTCATTTAATGTTCATCAATTCGATAAATTGGTCTTCATTCAGAACGCGTACACCAAGCGATTTGGCTCTGTCAAATTTTGAACCGGCTTCATCGCCAGCGACGACATAGTCTGTGCGTTTACTTACGCTTGATGATACTGTGCCTCCGTGTTCACTTATATACTCGCTTGCTTGAGTCCGAGTAAATCGCTGTAATGTCCCGGTAAGTACGAATGTTTTTCCAGTAATGGCAGGGTTGGCGGTCGTCTTTTTTTCTTCTTCGGTAAACTTCAAACCGGCTTTTTGCAGGCGCTCAAGAAGCACTCGGTTTTCAGTATCATGAAAATATCTATGCACGCTTTCAGCGATGCGTGGACCAATGTCCGTCACTGCTTCTAATTCTTCAATGCTTGCGGATTTCAGTCGTTCCAAAGTGTGAAAATGTATTGCAAGAACACGGGTTACTCCCGCGCCGGCAAACCGGATTCCAAGTGCAAATAAAACGCGATGGAACGGCTGCATTTTACTTTTTTCAATTCCATCTAATAAATTATTCAGCCTTTTTTCCGCCCATCGTTCACGCGAAAGGATATGTTCTTTATGTCGGTGTAAATCGTAAATATCGGCGACGTCATTGAGTAATTTTATTGTGACGAATTCGTCTATCACCTGTTCGCCGAGCCCGTCAATATCCATCGCTCCGCGTACAGCAAAATGTTCTAGTCGTCCGCGCACTTGTGCGGGACATTGATAATTCTCGCAGAAGTAATTTGCCTCGTCTTCCGGTCTGACAAGACGCGATTCGCAAACAGGGCATAGGGACGGAAAAATAAATTTGCGGGTTTTGTTGGGTCGCTTTTCTTTCACGATACCGGTTACTTTCGGAATAACGTCGCCGCCTTTTTCCACCACGACGGTATCGCCGATGCGAATATCGAGCGAGCGGATATAGTCTTCATTGTTTAGCGTTGCACGGCGGATAGTTGAGCCGGCAAGAAATACAGGGTGGAGTTCTGCAACAGGAGTTATCGTTCCCGTTCTTCCCACTTGGAGTGTGATTCCATTCAATATTGTTTCTGCTTTACGCGATTCAAATTTATACGCTATCGCCCAGCGCGGTGATTTGGCAACGCTTCCGAGAATATCCTGTTGTCGTAACGAATCTACTTTCACAACGACGCCGTCAATCTCATACGGGAGGGTATCGCGTTTTTTCTCCCATTCGTCGCAAAATGTTTTTACCTCGGCAATTGATTTACATTTGCGGGCATACGGGTTGGTGGGTAGTCCAAATTCTTTCAAAAGGCGCAAATTGTCCCATTGGCGTGTAAGTTTTTTCTCTTCGGTAAGGAGATAATATAGAAATATTTTCATCGGTCGTTCTGCCACAGCCCGAGGATCAAGTTGTTTCAACGTGCCAGCAACGAGATTGCGCGGATTGGCGAATAATTTTTCACCTTCACGTTCTCGTTCAGCATTTATTTTCAGGAATTGCTCTTTTTCCATCACAACTTCGCCTCGAACTTCAAATGAGCGGAGTAATTTTGAAGCAGAATGAAGTACAATTGGAATACTGCGAATCGTTTTTAGATTTTGTGTAATGTCCTCGCCGCGGATGCCGTCGCCGCGAGTTGCACCTTGCACGAATTTCCCATCGCGATAGACGAGCGCAACAGAGACCCCATCTAATTTCAACTCACTGACATAGGAATAATCTGAGGTTTTAAGAATATTCTGCACTCTGCGATCAAAATCGAGTAATTCTTCCTCACTGTAAGTATTAGCGAGACTAAGCATAGGAACCTGATGTTCGACAGTTGGAAAACCTTTGGCTGGCTGATCGCCGATTCGTAATGTTGGGGAATCAGGCGAAGAAAATTCTGGATATTCTTTCTCCAACCCGACAAGTTGGGCTAATAAGGCATCATATTGACGGTCGGAGATAATTGGATTGGCGAGTACATAATATTTATAATCATGTTCTCGCAATTCATCGCGAAGCGCTTCGATTTTTTTCTTTATCTCTGCTTTTGAAGCCATGTCAAATTATGGAACCGGAACTTTTTGAATTATTCCTTTGAATGGACGAAGTTTAACTTTTTTCTTTGTGATGGGCTTTTTGATTGCTGGTACTTGTGGATTTTCCCCTGATAATGAAGCAGTAATACCTGTACCTTTAACGTTCAATGTTTGCTTTTTCGATGAGCTATTCATGATTTGCGGCTGTTGGTTCGTTTGAGGTTGCTGATTCACCTGTGGTCCTAAGGTACTCGTGCTTGTTGTGACTATCATGTTGCGGAGAACATGTGAGTCAGTTTGACTGTAGGGAAGCGGCTTCCCATTGAGTTTAAAAGAAACAAGTTTTGAATTACCAACTGTCATCAAGAATTTATTTTTTGCTCTCCATGATTTTTTATCTCCTTTCCCAAGAGAGCCACGCTGAACGTGCGTCGTATCCGCGACAACGCTTACCCACACGCTGTCCGTTGCTATGGCTTCAATAGTAATACTGTCCGCAGGATATAGTGATACGGCTGCTGTTTTTATCGCAGTCGTTTCTTGAACAGCAGGAGGCATATATTGAGGAACAATTGGAGGAGGTGCTTGTGAAAGAGCTGCAGATTGCTGATTTTTCTCAATCGGCTCTGACCAAAAGAAAAAATAAACAAATATCAATCCTGTCAAAATCACAATAACGACTGAAATAATTACCGTCATGTTAGTGTCAGTTCGCTTTGTGTGGGGCGCACGCATTTTCTCAACAACACGCGGCGGAGTGTCTTTCTCCAGTTTTGTTACAGGAGGAGGGGGTTCATTGATAAATGCATTTGTTGCTGGTCGAGTAGGAGGGTGTGTTGATATACTTTCCGGTGAACTTAGCGGCAAATGTTTTCCATGGAATTCGTCTTCAAATTTATCTAAAATGCGTTTCTCATCTAATCGTACACATTTCGCAAATTCACGGATGAAAGCGCGAATGTAGGCATTGGGCAATTGCCGGATGTTGCCATGCTCGAGAGCATCAAGCGTTACAGGGGAAATTTTTGTCGCAACAGATACATCTTTCAATGAAAGACCTAGCGCTTCGCGCGCATTCCGTAATTCTTCGTAAAAGTGCTCCATTCAACTATGATACGACAAAAGGCAAAATTACGAAGCATTTAGCGAGTAGCAAATTACAAGAAATCAAAAGCTACTCGCCTAAAGTAAATGTCATGGGTTATCCGACAAATGATGCGATCAATTCTTCTTTTTTCTCTTTGGTGTCCGTAAACCGGACTGATACGAGTTTCGAGACACCTTCCTCTTCCATTGTAACGCCGTACATAGTATCAGCTGCTTCCATGGTTCTTTTATTATGAGTAACTACTATGAACTGAGTGTTCCCTATGAAATTACGGAGCAATCTGATAAACCGATCTATATTTGCATCGTCAAGTGGGGCATCCACTTCATCTAAAATACAGAACGGACTTGGCTTTACCAGATAAATCGAGAAAAGCAATGCGATGGCTGTCAATGTTTTTTCGCCGGCACTTAACAGATCTATTGATTGCGGGCGTTTTCCATGTGGTTTTGCTGTAATAATGATCGGTGCTTCAAGCGGGTCATTGATCTCATCGGAAAGGGAGATATCCGCTTGATCACCGTCAGTGAACAATGTGCTGAAAATATTTGAGAAATTAATTTTTATGCGGTTGAATGTATCAAGGAATTTTGTCTGTGCAGTCTCATTTATTTCAATGATAGTTTTTTTCAATGTTTTCTCTGATTCGATCAGGTCGTTGCGTTGTTGTTGAAGAAAATCCAGCCGCTCCTTTTCTTGTTTCCACTCCTCGTACGCAAGGAGATTTACAGCCCCAAGTGTGCGAAGGCGTTGTTTCATCGTATGTACTTCTTCCCGTGCCTCTATAATCGAAAACGTTTGCTCATCTGGAAATTGCTTGTGTTCAAGCGCCACTTCAAATTCTTCTTTCGCGCGGAGCAAAATATTTTCGCTTTTTAATTTTAGTTCGGAAAGCCTCACTTCGTATTCATGTGCGGAGGTTAGTGAGCCTTCAAATGTGCGCCGCTGTTCCCGGATTTTATCTATCATCGCCTGCACTTCTGATCGGCGTGCAGATAATTCCATGGAAATAGTTTTCGAGAATTCTTCGCTTTCGTGGTGTTGTGTGCGGTGGGTATCCTGCGCGATGTGGTAATCGTAAAGTTCACGTTCAAGCTGTGCAATGTCCTCTTCTGCTCGAATCCCGTCGGATTTCCGTTTCTCGATTGTTATTTCAGACGCTTTGATGGCTTCTTCAATACGTGAGGATTCGTTCCGATTGTTTTGTAATTCGCTTTGTAATTGAACGAGACATATATGCGAATCATTGGCTCGTTGCGCCGCGTCAGTTAATTGTGTTTCAAGTTCTTGGAGTTGCGCGGCTCGTTCATTTGCAATGCGTTCAGTTAATTCTTTTGTGCCGTTCATTTCGTCAAGTTTTGGTGCTTCAACGGCGAGCAATGAGTTGAGTTGCAGAATCTCTCCGCGAACCTGACGTTCTTCGTCCGAAGAGTAATCCAGCGTTTCTTCTGTTTTGTCTTGAGCAACCTCAAGCTGAGCGTATTGTTTTTCCCATGCTGCAAGTGCATTTTGGGATTCGCGCATTGCTGAGGCTTGTTTTTGGATATCTATGCCATTGTAAGCAGAGTCTTTTTCGCTGATAGCACGCTGAACGATTTCGAGGCGCATCTGCAATTCTTTCATATCATTTTCCAGCTCCGCAATCTGTTCACGTTTGCCGATAATTGCACCCTCGGACTGCTTTCTGCTTCCACCGCGGATAACACCGCGGCGCGTGATCAGTTCGCCGTCTATAGTCACGCAACCTTCCGCATAGCCTCCTTCAATGAGCGAACCGGCAATTTCCCCTGCTTGCACAACGATGATGCCTTCTAAGAATGCCTGTGCAAGGGGACGGTATTCATCCTCGCATTGCACGACATCTACCGCCCATCCAAGGATATGATGATGTTCGGGCAACAATTTGAATTCATGCTCTTTGCGAGGGAGTTTATCCATGCAGACAAACGTTGCTTTGCCCTTATGATAATTTTTCAAGACGCCAATCGCAGCGTCGGCATCGGCGGCTTCTGAAACGACGATGAATCGGGCGGCTTCTCCCAATGCCGCTTCAATCGCCGCGCGGTAAGTCTGATTCGTTGTAAATACATCTGCAACCGTGATTCGTCGATTGGTTTTCCACTCGTCAGTTTGCAGAAGAAATTGTACCCCTTCACTGTATCCGGCGGAATGCTCAACCAAGTTGGATAGAAAGTCTATCTTGGAATGCTTTTTCCCCAAAGTATTTTGAATTTCGAACGATTCATTCTGAAGCGCGTCAATTTCGACTTTTATTTTTTCCTTCAACTCTTGTTGTGATTGAAAAGCGCTTTCTGCATCATTTAATTGTTTGCGCAATTGCTGCTCTTGTTCCGCCAACGATTCGCGCTCTGCGCCGACACGAGCAAGTTCGCCCGAAAGCGAGCGACGGTTGCCTTCTAATTTTTCCAATTGAACCCGCAGATGTTCAAGGCGAGTATTAGCTTGTTCTATCGAATTTTTATGGGCATTTATTTTATTAATTGATTCAAAGACAGCGCCTTGGGCGCGACGGAGGTCTTCGCGGGTAGCGGCAACTGTTTCACGAATGGATTCATAATACGTATTCGATTCAGTTTCGTCAATGCCTGCACGTTGAATCTTTATCGACGATTCTTCGATCAGAGCGGATACTTCTTTTGTCCTCTCGAATTGAGATATTTTATAATGCGTTAATTCTTCGATTTCTGCACGGGAACGCTCAATAGTCTCATGCGAAGACCGTTTCCGTTCTTCTGCAACGGCAATTGCCTGTTCTGTTTGTTTCACTTTCTCATTGAGTGATCCTGTCTCGCGTCGGGCATCTTGTAATCTCGCTTCAATGCCATTCAATTCTTCTTCAACCCCGCGAAGTGCCTCTTCTTCCTCCATAATATTTTTATCGAGAGAATCTTTTACCGCAAGCGACGAATCCAGTTGCTCTTGCAGCGGGTTAAGACGCACTAGTAGAGAATCGTATTCACGCTCCAATAAGTTTATTTCCTTTGCACGTAGTTCATCCGAAAGTTTTTTGTACTCTTCGGCTTTTTCTGCCTGCCGTTCGAGCATGCGCACTTTCTTGTCCACTTCCTTCACAATGTCGTTCACCCGCGTTAAATCCTGCTGCACGTCGTCGAGTCTGCGAAGCGCTTCTTTGCGGCGTGCTTTATATTTAGTCACTCCTGCAGCTTCTTCAAACAATTTTCTGCGTTCGTCAGCACGATCACTCAAGATCGTTTCGATCATTTTCAATTCAATAACCGAATACGCATTTGTGCTTAGTCCTGTATCCATGAAAAGATCCTGAATGTCTTTCAAGCGGCACCGCGTTTTATTCAACAAGTACTCCCCTTCGTTCGACCGGAATACCCGTCGCGTAATAGTTACTTCACTGAATTCAGTAGGAAGTATACCATTTGTGTTTTCAATCGTCAAGGACACTTCGCTCATGCCGAGTGGTTTACGAGTGCGCGTACCGTTGAATATCACATCGCTCATTGCATCGGAGCGAAGCATAGCCGCGCGTTGTTCTCCAAGTGCCCATCGGATTGCGTCAACAATGTTGGTTTTCCCACATCCGTTCGGACCGACTACAGCGGTAATGCCGGGATTGAATTTCAAGGCTGTTTTCTGGGCAAACGATTTAAACCCGAGAATTTCCAGTTTCGATAAATACATGCGTCAAATATTTAAACTTTTTATTAATCTTGATAGTGAAGAACAACTCATTATGTGAATAATTGTCGGTAGATCATTGTTAATTCGGGAATCGCTGCATAATTCGTATCGTAATAATACACAATTGCCGCGCTCACAACAGCAAGAATTCCTATCGCCGTGGCGAGAACATTGCGAAACGGAACATCGAAAACAACCGCAGTGCCGCGCAACACGCGGAATAATATCCAGAAAACCGTAAAAACGCTCAACAAAGATGTAATAAAAACGTATTGCGGAATCATGATGACACGGTATAGAATCATACACAACGGAATAAGGATCATCGAAGGCAATCCAGCCCATAGGACAATGCTGTATACGTCGCTGAAAAAAATACGTGAGCGAACGAAAATAGCCCAAAATCTAATGATTCCGGATATAATAATTTGCAATGTGAAAAAGATTAACGAAAATATGGCAACACACTCAATTGGATGCCATATTAATTGCGCGGTTTCGTATTTAAGTCCATTCCACGGGATGAGGATATTAAGTATGTGATCGAAAAACCAATTTGTGCGAATATAAAAAAAGATACTTGATAAAAAGATTGCATATGTTCCTGCGGTTATCACCCCAAGAATGGTTGTCTGCATTGTCGAAAGAATGCGCTGATCGCGAATATCGGCGTAAAAATTAAAGGGTCGGAAAATAGCGCGGCTGAAATTTTCTCGGAATCGCCTACTGTTGTTAGCAAGGTACACCAGCATTAAAAGGAATATTAAACCTATGATTATATAAATCACGGGAGCGCTTTCGGTATCTTCACCAACGATGATCATTGGTATCTTATCGCCTGTGAACAATGCTTTTGCAACATCGAATGTAAGTCTGCGTTCGTCCCGACCATATGAGATGAGCCCTGTATAGTGCATATACGGATTTGTCTCAATAGAGACAATCGATGGACGATTTGAACTCCAATCGGTAAAAGACATGATAAAACCACCAGCAGCATGCTCTTTTTGCATGGCGTTATAACATGCGACTATATACTTCGACTGTGATTCGACGGATAAAGGATCGTTGTAACCATTATGATCGTCGGGCTTGATTGATTTTCCATATGTTGAAACGACCAACGGGGTTGTTGGATTATGTAACTTCCAATTGTGTAATTGCATTTGAAACTCGCTTGTTTCTTGTCCGAATTCATCAACAAAACAAAAATTTACTCCTTTACATGTTGCTGCGTAATCCCAAATTGAGCAATAAGTCGGGCGATTGTCCAATGTTCGAGAAAATGTGCCAAGTTGCTCGAAATATAGTGAACCCCGCGCTACATCGGCGAAAGATGCAACACCCCACGCAACTATTGATGGGTGATTAAAATCACGGGTAATCATTTGCTGTAGGCTGTTTTTCGCTAATGAAATAAAATTAGGTGATTGGAGAATTGTTGCAGGGACATCCCGGACCGAGATTTGTTCAAATACCAACAATCCATATTCATCGCACAAAGTGAGAAGAGTGGGGTCAGCAGGATGATCGAGACGGATTGCATTAGCCCCGAGAGTTTTTATCAGTTGAACATCCTGTTCATACGAAGAATAACGAATAGCGTTCTTTTCCTTTTGAATATCATCTTCATATACGATACCCTTTATTTCAAACGGCAAATCGTTAAGTGAGAAAATATCTCCATTGTTCGTAAATGTTCGTAAACCGAAATGAATGTTATATTCATCAATCAATGTTCCTTTTGTCCAAATCGTACAACGCGCTTTGTATAAAGTCGGAGAAGCTGGCGACCACAACTTAGGAGATGGAATGATTGAGGATATGTTTATTTGTAGTGATCTGGACTCCTCCATGGTTGCCTGATATTCTGGAGTTGAGACAACTGGTTGCGTGTTGTTGTTTTCATATATATCTGTACGAACACTAATTGCCAATTGCGATCCTGAACTTGAATGGATGACTGAATCGGGCAATCCCGAATGCGTAAGCTTGCCCGCGTTTAGAGAAACGCGTAGCGAGATATTCCCAGATACAGTACCGCCCTGTACTGTAACATCATTTATCCACAAAGGAGGCAGACCGACGAGTGCGATGTCACGATAAATACCTCCATAATTTCTTGGTGCATACGGATCGGGGATTATCGGCAAAGTTTCATGCGCGCTTAATTCATTGCTTCCATTTAAACGAATACTATTTTCTCCTTGATGAAGCATGTATTCGGGAATTAAAAATTCACACGTTGTATAGCCGCCGACGTGATGTGTCAAGAATTGGTCGTTCACATAAATATCGCATTGATAATTGATGCCGAGTCCGATGAATTCCCATGAAAAATTAGAAGATTGCTGCTGACTGAGTGAGAATTTTTTTCGCAGATAAAATTTTCCTTGGTTCTCTAATGAGCAAGGAATAGAGAGAAAACTCCATTCGGAATCATCATTGGAATATTCCCATTGATCGTCAAGATCAATTAACGCGCGTGTCGGGGAAACGGCTTCAATTTGACGGATTAACCCATTCGAAGATTGAGCAGCAATCCCGCGTAGAGGTAAAATATGAATAAGAATGCACGACGCAATGAATAAAAAAGCGCAGGTGAACCGATGAATCAAGGCTAACATACGAAAGGTATTGCGAAAGTAAAATTACAAGAAACTGAAAAAGTTATGAAAAAATACGAAAGTTGTGGTAGAAATTCAATTGTATCACGCGTGTCTTGAATGTAAGCTCCACTGACCGCAAAATCATACTGTATATTTCTGATAGTGGAAATAAAAAGAAATTGCATATTTTTGGGTTCCTTGAATTGATTGGCTTTGTTATATTGCAACAAGGATAATTTTTAGGCTGGCGTAGCTCAGCTGGTAGAGCAGCTGATTTGTAATCAGCAGGTCGTCGGTTCAAGTCCGTCCGCCAGCTCAGAATTTTTTACTCTCATTGGTTCATTTTATTGTTTTAAGGAGTTCGTAATGTTTCGTTTCGGATATTTTTTTTATTTATCCTTCAGTATCGCGATAGCCTGTATCGTGTCTTCGGTGTCTGCTCAAACGCCGTTGTGGAATCCAACAGCACCTCCTGATATGGGTGGACAACATCTTATAAATGCCCCGAGGAATCAAACACATATTGCAGTTGCACCTGCTGCTCCCGGAACGCTTTTTATGGCATGGAAAGATAATAGAGGTAACGGAACACCTAATCCACCATCTCCGAATATTTATTTGAGTACTGTTGATACAAATAATATTAATGCAGCACATCCTGGAATCGGAAATCCAATACATCCGTCAACTGGAGTGCAGATCAATCCATATGTTACTGCTGACACCACTGGATTTGGTGTCGTAACATACCAAGATGACAGTTCAGGCACATGGAAAGTGTTTGTACAAGCGGTTAAAAATGGACAAGCCCAATGGAATAACCAAACCCCAGTTCCTATATCCACTGCCCCGACAGTTCAAACTCTTCCTAAAATATATCAAGTTGATAATAAAGGTTGGTTCGTTGTCTGGGAAGATTCAACTCCAAGTGCTCCCCATGGGGCGCCATTGGCAGGACAAAAAGTCTTTGTCCAATTTCTTAACATGGGAGGTAACCCCGTTTGGGCGTCACCAACCCCAATTTCTCTCACAAGCGGCGACCAAACAAATTTTTCGGCTGTTCTTGACGGTTCGGGTGGATTGATTGTAACGTGGCTCGACACACGAAACTCTCAGCCGAATATTTACGCTCAAGATATCAACCAAAGTGGTGTTTTGACTTTTGCAGGTCAACTTTCTGTTCCAATTGTTTATTCTCCTTATAGTGCAGAAGGACCGGTCGCGGTAAGCAACGGCAATGGCGGGGCTATTATTGCGTTTGCCGCAGCTCAAACAAATGATACAAATATTTATGCGCAGTCAATTGATGCAAATGGAAATTTATTGTGGAATAATGGAAGTAACACTAATCCAGTAACGGTGTGTAGTGCAAATGGAGTCCAAACCTCACCAACAATCATTTCCGACGATAGTAATGGTGCTATTATCGCCTGGCAGGATCAAAGCAGTCCGCGATTCCCGATATATGCACAACGTGTAAACGGATCGGGAACTCTGTGGGGCGCTAGTTCAGGCAATGGTATTGCGGTTAGTGTGTCAGCATCTGGGGTATCGTCAATTCCTCAAATGACGCCAGACGGACAAGGTGGCGCTTTGGTAGTGTGGACGCATTTGGCTGCTCTTGCGATAACAAGTGGTCAGGTTTATACCATGAGACTTACTTCTTCCGGCACAACAATATGGAAGACGAATGGGTATGCCGTCACAACCGGTCAGCCGAATACTCAAGCAAATCCAATTGTGACTACATTTACTTATTCAACCCAATATGGTAATGTTAATGATGAATGTGTTTTATGGGAAGATTCGCGTACTGCTTCGGATAGTGCCGATATTTATGGACAGCGAATCGGCTATACCGCGATTGTTTCTCCAAGCGTCAATCCCGTGAATTTCGATACAGTGCATGTCGGCGTACTAAAACCGGATACAATCCAAATCACGAACGTTGGTGATGATACTTTGAAAATTACCCAACTTTTAATTGATATGTCGAGTGTGAAATCTTTCGTTGACACGACCGAGACAAAATTACCACTCACTGTGTCGCCGGGTGGTTCAGTTCCGGTTATTATAACTTTTGATCCGCTTTCAAATCTTCCTGTTGTCGATACTATGATTGTTTCTTCAAATGAATTTGGATATGACTCCGCATTTCCCGTTCAATTGCGGGGGGCAGGCAAGTATCCTCACATGCAAACCTCCGCGAAGGGTGACTCGGTGAAATTCGGGAATGTTCGGTATGGAAAGTCAGATACAATTAAAATTGAATTGAGGAATATAGGAACGGATACGTTGAGAATATCAAATCCGCAGATTAAAGGAACGGGTGCTTCCAGTTATGGCGAATCGGATTCAGGAAACGCATCCGCCATTGTAATTCCGCCAAATGATTCTGCGCGTCTCTCAATTTATTTTACACCAACGGGCCCTGCGCCGAAGAACGCACAGATACAATTCACAACCAATGATTCTACAAATCCTCATGTTATTTTACTCACAGGAACAGGCACAGCGCCGAAAATGACATTTTCTAATCCTTCAATTTTTTGGGGCAAGGTACATGATAGCATATCAATCTCAAGAATTGAAAAAATAATAAATTCCGGTACAGACACGTTGCATATTTCATCAATTTCTCTTGCTCCTGACTCGATTCATTTCACTGGATCTAAGATTAAGACCCCGGTATCTATTCCACCGGGTGATACGGTTTACGATACATTGATATTTACACCTTATACTCCGGTGTTGTATCAAGACAGTTTGAATCTTGTTGGTGATGATACATCTCTCATTCATACGGTGTATTTGTTTGGATATGGTTCAAATTCAGCAATTAATTTATCTGCAGACACTATCAATTTCGGTGTTCTTGCAGTCAATACCAGTAATGTTGGGAATACTTCAGTGACATATACTGGAACTGACACCGCGAATTTGAAATCAATTTCGATCACGGGGAGTGTCAATTTCGGCATAGTTTCAGCACTTCCAATACCTCTGCTTCCGAATATACCCAAAACAATTAGTTTTAAATTCACTGCGGACACCTCGTATGGTGATACTGCAATTGCTGTTTTAATCATTCAATACGCCGAAAAAAAATTAACCGATACTGTATCTGTTCTTCTCGTTGGAGGAGCGCAAACATCTGCAGTGTTTGAAACGCTGGGACCGCCATCCGGCATGACTCTCGGACAGAACTATCCGAATCCTGTGTTCGCAGGTGCTGTTGGTCGAACTTCAACGACGACGATAGATTTCTCCTCCGATCATTTCGTTGCATACGCCGAGTTAAATGTTTTCGATGTTCTTGGAAGACGAGTGAGCAATCTATTCCACGGTTCAGTTGAGGCGGGTATATATCATCTGCAATTTAATATCGCTCATTTGCCCGCAGGGATGTATATGTATGAGCTCCAAACGGAAACAGGGATTATTTCCCGTGAATTAAATATAATACGTTAAATTATTTTGTATAATGCCCGTCGGCCGATTTGAGTCCGACGGGCATTGTGCTTTTGCATAGATGTATCAACAATCGTTATCAAAACAATCATTGTCGCAACAAGCGTTGAATGGTCAACCGTTTTTTACGACGTGGTTTAAACTCTTCATTGCTATTGTCTCCATGGCATTTGGGTTGATCATTTTTAAACTGTGTTTTGCATGGCAAGGCTCTCCATTGCTTACAGCATTCATTTCGTTTGTAGTACTTATCGCCACTTCAGTCTTAATATATATCCTGATATTATTTGTTATTCGCAAGGTGCGAACTCAAAGAGAAGAGCCATCCGTGAAGGTCTGATAATCAGAGCTTTCGCGGGAAAAGCAATATGTCTTATCTTTTTTGGAAATCCATTGAACCTTTCTTATTTTTGCGCGCAATTCCTTTAATGTTTCGTAGTAATATCTGCGATTCGTTTCACTGTAAGTGAGAAAATAACATACATTTCGTTTTGCAAGTGCGGAGCAGGCAGCGTTTTCTGCATATCCAATAGTGTTATCCGTTGGTGTTAACGTGTCGGAATCTTCGGAAGTTAAAGACAAAAGAAAAGTATAATAATGTCTTTACCCTTATTCCCCCGCAAGAAAAATAGCGGCGAAAACGACGGAATGCGTACAGCAATGCAATACGCGTCGTTAGGTACACAGCTTGCCGCGGCGGTTGTGGGCTTTGGATTAGTAGGGTATTGGCTTGATTCGATATTTAAAACGAATGAACGGTATACGACAATTTTTTTGTTTCTCGGGGCTGCTGGCGGGTTGTATAGTTTTATCAGAACTGTGATTGCATTAGGGAAAAAATCGGATCAATCCGATGGGGTAGCGGATGATGCTTCCAAAGTAACAGAGGGGAAGAAATGAATCTCAGCCGGGTCTTTATTCGACGCATTATGTATGCGGGAATTGCGGTCATTATTGTGGGAATGTACCCCCTTTTGCATTTTGCGAATGGTGATAGTTTGGTGATTGTTGCAGCTTTAGCCGGATTTTCGGTAAGCGCGGCGAATGTTGTTGCGGGATATTTCACTATCGTATATGGGTTAGGTAAACCGGCTCGGTTGTTTGCGACTGTAGTGCTGGCGAGCATGGTAGTGCGGATGTTCGCGATTCTCGCATTGGTGTTGGTTTTCGTAAGTGTGTTGGGTTTGCCGGTATTCAGTTTAGTCGTCTCTTTGTTTACCGGTTATATCGTTTTTATGGTTGTCGAAATTCAATTGCTTGTTAAAAGTGCGGGAAATAAATCCCCCGTATAAAATTCTTGTATGATCTTTATCGAACAAAATTTATCCGTAGGACAACAGGATACCCTTGCCGGCACGGTTGCACAGCCTATCGCGGCTGAGCACAAAGGCGACGTGTTCAGCGAAATGATCAAAGAGTTGCACAATGGACAAGAATGGACGTTCGGTCCTTTCGGTTCACTGCATTTGCCGTATATCTTTTATGATGCGGACGGATTCCATTATTATGCGAATACCGAGGTGTTGGAGCAGTCGCATGAATATGTACTGAAAGAAGAAAAGCCCGTCCACGCCTCCGATGGACTGCCGCCAAAACTTGATCTGTCTATTTCGCGGAACGTCGCGATTCTTTGGCTGGTCGGTGCTGTTTTGCTTGTGATGTTCACTCTTACGGCAAAGAAATACAGAAGCAGTTTGATTCCGAAAGGGTTTACAAATCTTTTGGAGACCCTTGTAGTATTTGTCCGGGATGAGATTGTCGTACCCACGTCCGGCGAAGTCGGACGGATGCTGATGCCGTTTTTCCTGACGTTGTTTTTCTTTATTCTGCTCTCTAACTTATTAGGATTGATTCCGTTTGGGCATACGGTAACCGGTGATGTAAGCGTCACCGCCGGTTTAGCGTTGATTGCGTTTATACTTATTCAGATTATCCACATCCGTAAAAACGGCGTCGGAGGGTATTTGAATCATTTGACAGGCGGTGTCCATTGGTTGATGTGGCCCATCATGATTCCCGTGGAAATTCTCGGATTGTTCACGAAACCGTTCGCGCTTTGCATCCGTTTGTTTGCCAACATGACTGCAGGGCACGTGGTGATCCTTTCTCTTATCGGACTTATCTTTTTCTTTAAATCAATTTTTGTTGCCCCGCTTTCCATTGGATTCGCGTTGTTTATAGATGTGCTGGAACTGCTCGTCGCGTTTATTCAGGCGTATATTTTTACTATGCTCACGTCGTTGTTTATTGGAATGGGATTGCCGCATGAACATGCGCACGCAAGCCACTGAGGATGTATTGCATAACACGATCTTCACTTTTAACTACAACTTACTAATCTTATTATTTGGAGAACACTCGTAATGAACCCACAAGCATTGGCACATTTAGCTGCAGGTCTCGGCGCGGGACTCGGCGTCATCGGCGCAGGTCTCGGCATCGGCAAGCTCGCCGCATCTGCCCTTGAAGCCGAAGGCAGGCAGCCCGAAGCCGCTTCGCAAATCCAGACAACCATGATTATCGCTGCAGCTCTTATCGAAGGTATTGCGCTTTTCGCAGAGGTCATTTGCTTCCTATTGCAAACAAAATAATGATAATGGGAAAGTCTCGCTCCCATTCTTGTACCGGTATTCTTAATTGAGAGAAAATCTATGCTTGAACTAAATCCCGGTTTGACAATCTGGACCATCGTAACGTTTTTGGTGTTATTAATGCTTATGCGGGCGTTTGCATGGAAACCGATGCTAAAGGCGCTTACCGATCGCGAGAATTCGATTCGCGAATCATTGGAGCGTGCCGAACACGCCAAAGAAACGTCGGAACGCATTCTTTTCGAAAACAACAAGCGTTTGGCGGAAGCTGAAGAACAATCCCGACGCATTGTTGCAGAAGGAAGGCAGGCGTCCGAGCACGTGAAGAATGAGATAACCCAGAAAGCCCACGAAGAAGCCCATGGGATGATCGAGCGCGCAAAATCTGAAATCGAGCGCTCCAAACATTCTGCGCTTCAGGAGCTTCGCTCGGAAGTCGCGTTTCTTGCAATCCGCGTCGCGGAAAAAATTCTCGACCAAAAGCTTGATCCTGAAAAGCATAAAAAAATCATAGACGCCGAATTGGCAAATCTTTCAAAGAATTAAACAAAAAATTAATCGTGAACAATGAGTGAACGCCGCGTTGCGTACCGCTATGCTCTTGCACTTGTTGAAAGTGCTGAGAATACGGCAGAACTCGATTCGTTTCGGGTAGACTTGCTCAAACTCGATGAGACGCTGAGAAAATCGCATGATTTGCGTGTCTTTTTTCTGTCGCCGGTTGTGAACAAAGCAAAAAAGAAAACAGTCGTTCAATCGCTGTTTGATGGTAAATTGAGCGGTAAGATGCTGAAATTTCTTTTGTTCTTGTGCGATAAAAAACGTGAAGGAACATTGCCGTATCTCATTTCTGAATTCAAAACATTATACGATAGCCAAATGGGCATCGTCCGCGCAAGTGTTGCAAGCGCTGTTGAATTATCCGAAGACCAGAAAAAAGTTTTAGCGGAAGGACTGACGGCGCGAACGAAAAAGCAAGTTATTCCTGAATACACCGTGAATCCAGCCATTCGGGCGGGATTCATCGTCCAAATCGGCGACACTATTATTGACGGAAGCGTCCGGCATCAATTGGAAATGCTGACCAAAAACTTGAACGCAAACGTGAATTGAATTTTCAAATTTTATCAAACCTGTGAATTTCTGAAAGAAACAGTATGAGTGTTATTGTATCACCCGAAGAAGTATCCGCAATATTGCGCAGGCAGCTATCAGGCTTTGAAACTGAAGCGGATGTCTATGACGTCGGCACCGTATTGGAAGTCGGCGACGGCGTTGCCCGCGTGTACGGTCTCTCCAAGGTCATGGCGTCGGAACTTGTTGAATTTCCGAATAACGTTTTCGGCATGGCGATGAATCTAGAAGAAGACAACGTCGGCTGCATCTTATTCGGCGACGACCGTCTTATCAAAGAAGGCGATACCGTGAAGCGCACCGGTAGAGTGACGTCCATGCCTGTCGGCGAAGCGATGCTCGGCAGAGTCATAAATCCTCTTGGTCAACCCATAGACGGTCGCGGACCAATCGAAACATCGAAATTTCTTCCCGTCGAACGCAAAGCGCTTGGAGTTATCCATCGCCAGCCTGTTAAACAGCCGTTGCAAACTGGCTTGAAAGCCGTTGACGGTATGATCCCCATCGGACGCGGGCAGCGCGAACTTATCATCGGCGACCGCCAAACCGGAAAAACAGCAGTTGCCATTGACGCCATCATCAACCAACGCACAACGCATACTGACGCCGCAAAAAAGTCAGGCGTTAAACCTGTCTTTTGTATTTATGTCGCAATCGGACAAAAAGGTTCGACTGTCGCGACTGTCGTTTCAAAATTGGAAGAAACCGGCGCGATGGCATATACGACTGTCGTTGCCGCAAACGCCAGCGATCCCGCGCCGCTGCAATTTCTTGCGCCGTATTCCGGCGCAACCCTCGGCGAATTTTTCCGCGATAACGGACGCGATGCCCTCGTAGTGTATGACGATCTCTCGAAGCAAGCCGTTGCATACCGCCAAGTATCGCTGCTCTTGCGCCGTCCCCCGGGGAGAGAGGCGTATCCCGGCGATGTATTCTATCTTCATTCGCGCCTTTTGGAACGCTCCTCGAAATTGAGCGAAGCGGATGGCGGTGGCAGTTTGACTGCGCTGCCAATCATTGAAACGCAGGCAAACGACGTCTCCGCGTATATCCCGACGAACGTCATCTCCATTACAGACGGTCAAATATATTTGGAGCCGAGTTTGTTCAACGCAGGCATACGTCCTGCCATCAACGTCGGTATTTCCGTCTCCCGCGTGGGTGGCAATGCCCAAACGAAGGCGATGAAAAAAGTCGCCGGAAGATTGCGTCTCGATCTTGCCCAATACCGCGCTCTGGAAGCGTTTGCGCGGTTTGGCTCCGATCTCGACAAAGCGACCCAATCCCAATTGACGCGCGGACAACGCCTTGTGGAGCTTTTGAAACAGGGACAGTACTCCCCGATGCCGATGGAACAGCAAGTCGTCTCCCTGTTTGCCGGAACAAACGGCTATCTCGATGAAATTCCGCACGGCGAAGTTCGCCGCTTCGAGACTGAATTTTTGGAAATGATGCAGCGCAAACATGCCGATATCATGACCTCCATTGCCGAAACGAACGACATGAACGACGATGCGCAGAAGAATCTTCATGCGATACTGAAAGAATTTGTCAACGCATTCAAAGTGAGCGTGAAATAACCAATGGCGTCAGTCAGGGAATTACGCGGGCGCATCGCCACGCTGAAAAACATCGAGAAGATCACCCGCGCCGTCAAGATGATCTCCGTCGTCAAAATGCGCCGCGCGCAGGAGCGGGTGCTTTCCCTTCGCCCTTACGCAACCGCAATGCGCCGCCTGCTCGCCGATCTCATCGCCAACGATGAATCCCTGCAAAACCCCCTAATCACGCCCCGCGAAAAAAAGAATGCCGCCGTTGTCGTAATCACCTCCGATCGCGGACTCTGCGGCGCGTTCAATACAAATCTTGTCAAACTTGGCGCGCAACACGCGACCGAATTGGCGCAAACCATTCCGCAGGGTGGCGTCGTCAAATTATTTTGCGTCGGAAAAAAATCGAACGAATTTTATACACGCCGCAATTACGCGATTGCCGGGCAATACCCGGGCTTGTTCCAAGACCTCCAATTCGATTCAGCGCAGGAAATCACCCGCCAGGTTGTGGAAGGCTACCTACGTGGGAAATATGATTCTGTCGATATCATTTATAGCGAATTTTTATCGCTCACCCGCCAGCGCAATACCATTGAACGAATGCTGCCCGTTCCTATTTCCGAGCAAAAAGCGGAGCATGATATGCCTGCAAAACAAATTAGCAGTGCCACAAAAGATGTAAAGAAAGACGTTGCGATAAATTACATCTTCGAGCCGAACGTAAAAGAAATTTTCGAACGCCTCCTTCCGCAATCGTTGAACCTGCAGATGTGGAACGCGCTGCTGGCATCCAATGCCAGTGAGCACAGCGCCCGCATGGTTGCCATGGATAACGCGACGAAAAATGCCGGCGAGCTCATCACCGGTTTATCGCTCGTCTATAACAAAGCGCGCCAAAGCGCCATTACCAAAGAAATCCTCGAAATCGTCTCCGGCGCAGAAGCACTGCGCGGCGGCGCGTAACCGCAATTTTCTCTTTTTTCTGTGGTAATTTGACGCTCAATCAGATTACCACGCTCCTCAGCACGGTTGTTACGCGGTGAGTTTCAACAACCTTCAACACATTTTCAGTTTTCACACTCCCAGAACGCGAATTTCCATCCATTCACCGGAACGCATCGGAACAGTTTTTAAAATAATAGGCATTTTGCGCAAGGAAATGCAGAAATTTCAAAATCCGTGTTCCGGACAACTAATGACACATCTGATTGCCGCCTTCAACAACGTTCAACACTTTTTCAGATTACCATTGTTTGATGCTAATTCGCCGTAATTAGGCTGTTTAGCGCGCTTCATTCATGCAAAACTAATGCGCTTTGGCATATGATTATTCACGTGTTTAGATTTATGTGCGGAGCTTGCGGAGTTTGCGGAGCGTAATCCCGTATCTATATAGCGCCGCCCGTTGTCACTACAAAACTAAAAGGAATAGGTACATGTTTCCTAGCGGTTTTAGGCATGCCTGCGGAGGTTGCGGACTTTGCGGAGGTAATATGTGAAAAACCGCCGTGTAAAACGGGGTCTCCCTGCTAGAATCTTCTCCCTCTCCCCACGAAGTGGGGAGAGGGCTGGGGTGAGGGGAGGTTGCGGAAGTGTTACCGGCAAAGCCGCGTAGCGAAATATTTATAGCCGGGTGCGTAAGCCCTCGGTAACCTAAAGTACCCCCCAGACTTTAGTCGGGGGAAAAGCGCACACCGCCTTTCCCTACTTCACCTTCTCCGCTATTGACTTCGCTTGCAGGAAGAGGAGCAGGTAGTCGCTGCCGCCTGCTTTGGAGTCCGTGCCGCTCATGTTGAACCCGCCGAAGGGATGCGCCGCCACCATCGCGCCGGTGCATTTGCGGTTCACGTACAAATTGCCGACGAAGAAATCCTCGCGGGCTTGCTCGATGCGCTTTTTCGACTTCGTATAGACCGCGCCGGTCAGTCCATACTCGGTGTTGTTGGCGATTTCCAGCGCCTCGTCGTAATTCTTCGCTTTGATGACCGCCAGCACCGGACCGAAAATCTCTTCCTGCGCAATGCGCGCGTTCGGCGCAACGTCGCCGAAAATGGTCGGCTCGATGAAATTCCCGTTGCCGAGCGATTTCGTGCCGCCGGTGATGAGTGTTCCTTCTTTCTTGCCGATCTCGATGTAGTGGAGGATGGTGTTTTCTGCCCGCTCGTTGATCACCGGACCGACGTTGAGGTTGCTTTTCGCTTCGCCGATAGAGAGCGCGTTCGTCAACGCGGCAAGTTTTTCTACGAATTTATCGTACACTTTTTTCACGACGATGACGCGGGAGCACGCCGAGCATTTTTGCCCCTGAAAGCCGAACGCCGCCGCGACGACGCCTTTTGCCGCTTCCTCGAGATTGGCGTTGTCATCCACGACGATGGAATCCTTGCCCCCCATTTCCACGATGACCCGTTTAATCCACTTCTGCCCCGGCTGATGCTTCGCGGCAAGCTCGTTGATGTGCAAACCGACCTCTTTGGAGCCGGTGAACGCGATGAACCGTGTAAGGGGATGCGACACCAAAAAGTCGCCGACTTCGGCGCCCGGTCCCGGCAGAAAATTCAATACGCCCTTCGGAAGTTTGATCTTTTCAAACACTTCCGTGAGGATTTGCCCCATCACGGGGGAGTCGGAGGAGGGTTTGAGCACGACCGTGTTGCCGGTAACGATTGCCGCGGTTGTCATGCCCGTCAAAATCGCAAGCGGAAAATTCCATGGTGGGATGACGACGCCCACGCCCAGCGGAATGTATTTTAATTCGTCGCGTTCGCCTTTCAGCTGTAGAGGCTTCGGCGGGTTGTCGTAGCGGAGCATTTCCCGCCCGTAAAACTCGAGGAAATCAATCGCCTCGCACGTGTCCGCGTCGGCTTCTAAATAATTCTTGCCCACTTCCAAAATCATCCATGCGTTTATCTCATAGCGCTGCTTGCGGAATTCATCCGCCGCTTTAAAAAGGTATTCGGCGCGCTTTTTTGCGGGCGTTTTTTTCCACGATGGGAACGCCGTCGCCGCCGCGTGAATTGCCAGTTCCGCATGGTGCATCGTCGCCTTCGAGAATTTCGCGACAATCTCATTCCGGCGCGAGGGATTCATGGAAATGATGGAATCGTCGGTATAGACTTTTTCACCGTTAATGATGAGTGGATATTTCTTCCCGAGTTTTCCCTCAACTGCGGCGATTGCCGCGTGCATCTTTTGAATCTCTTTGGGATTCGACCAATCTTTATAGGGCTCGTTCTTGAAGGGCTTCATTTTTGCTTTCTTATGCTAATGTGCTATGTGAGAGACTGCGATTCTATCCTAATTGCCGTCTGAATTTGCTATTTTATTTTACCAACAACTTGTTTATAATTGTGTGAACAATTTGTTTATAACTGCGTCAATTGACACACGTGAGTTTGAAAAGCAGTTAATTATAGTCGGTAATTTTGACAAATTGTGCCAAATATAAGGATTTCCCAGTGAAACACCAATGATATTTTCACTTCCTGAAGCCAAACAAGCCTTTGCTAATTCTGCAAACTTTTCGGTATCCCCTAAATTCCCCTGATAACTTGTTACTCTGTTAAAAATCATCAAAATGAGCGTAGTAGGGTTTGTTTTTAATTCAGTCAAGTCATTTGTATAAAGTTTTACTTTAAGTCCGTTTTTATCCACAATTTCATTGATTTTGGATTGCGCGTAGTTCATATTACCCACCTCTTTATCTGAACCGGCGAGCACAACGGAAATATCTTTTGTGTAGTCAATTTCTATAATATTGGAGGTTTTGGCGATCTTAAGAGAGGTAGTGATTGAAATTGAATCTCGCACTATCTTTTTGGAAATATCCTCGTGTTCTTGCCTTTGTGATTGTGATAGTGGTGACCCTAAAATCGGGAGGACCGATTTTCCATAACTAATTCGTTCATTCGCCTGCTTGATTGCCGAATGCAATACAACGTCTTTTGCGGATTCCCGTGCCATTGCATGAATGCTAAATTCAATTTCCTCTGGCATAAGGAGTACATCGCAGCCGGCGATTACTGCGTGCATTGCCGCGTGGCTCGGCGTGTATGCGTCCGCAATTGCGTGCATGATAAGCGCGTCGGTGAATGTCAGTCCGGTAAAGCCGAGTTCATTCCGCAGCAGGTCGTGGACGATGATCCGGGAAAGCGTTGCGGGATATGTTTCATCCAATGCCGCGGCAAGCAGGTGCGCGATCATGATGCCGCCAACGCCGCTTTTTATCGCTTCAATAAATGGGACAAACTCAAGTTCATCAAAACGCGCGCGCGGGAACGTCAAACGGGGAAGTTCCAGATGCGAATCCTTTTCCGTATCGCCATGACCGGGAAAATGCTTTGCGACTGCCATCACCCCTTTGCTCTTCGTCCCTTTGATGAACGCATTTGCAAACTTTGAAACCTCTTGCGGCGTTTCCCCGAACGACCGGATATTGATGATCGGGTTGAGCGGATTATTGTTCACGTCGCAGACCGGCGCAAAATTGATGTTGATGCCCGCGCTCCGCGCTTCTTCCGCGATTGCCGCCGCCGCCAGCTCGCACATCTCCGGCGTCGTCCGTCCGATAGCCATCGCATGCGGGAACGACGTCCCGTCCGCGATGCGTGCGGAAGCGGAGGACAATCCCGGCTCCAAATCCGCCGAAAAGAAGAGGGGCGTTTCCGATAGCGACTGCAATTCCCCCGTTACCTGCCGGATCGTCTCCAGCGTCCCCTCAAAAATGATGAACCCGCCGACGCCGAAATGCGTAACGTACGAGCGTATCTGCTCGCTGTACGCCGCGTCCGAAATATACCGCGCGACGCGCAGCTCCGGCATGAACATTTGGGCAATCTGCCGTTCTATGGTTTTCTCAAGAGCCATGCGCTCAACCGAACAATTTTTTAAATGCCGCGACCGCCTGCTCCGTTTCTTCCATTGACACGTCCTTGTGGAATACTGCCCTGATTTTTCCTGTCATCCCGTGCGAGAGAAACACGCCTTCTTCTTTTAGCGACGCAAGTATTGCCTCCGGCGACTTTTTTGACGGCGCGCAATCAATAATAACAATGTTCGTTTGCACTGTTTCTTTCGCGATGGCGAACGCCGGAATGTTCCCGACTTCATCGCTGAAATATTTTGCCTTCGCATGGTCTTCTTTCAGTCGCGCGACGTTGTGATGCACGGCATACAGCGCCGCCGCCGCCAGCACGCCCGCCTGCCGCATCCCCGCGCCGATGATTTTCCGGAACGTGTGCGCCCGCGCGATGAAATCTTTCTCGCCGCACAGTATCGAGCCGACCGGCGCGCCCAGCCCTTTGGAAAAGCACGCGGTCACCGAATCCGCCAGCGCGCCGTATTCGTTCATCGGCACGCCCGTTGCAACGTGGGCGTTCCACAGCCGCGCGCCGTCGATGTGGAATTTCAATTTTTTCTTTTTGCAGAGCTGCGAGATGGTGCGTATCGTCTCAATCGGATAAATCGTTCCGCCGCCGCGGTTGTGCGTGTTCTCGATGGCGACGAGCGTCGTCGGCGGAAAATAATACGCGTCGTCGCGGATGGCGCTCTCTATCGCGCCCGGCGCGAGGATGCCGTGCGTCCCCGGCACGCAGTGCAGCTGCACGCCCGAAAGGATGGACGGCGCGGCGGTTTCGTAATTGAAGATATGCGACTCCGCGTCAACGATGACCTCGTTCCCCGGCGAGGTGTGCGCCTTGATGGCAAGCTGGTTGCCCATCACGCCCGTCGGGACGAACAGGGCGGCGGGCTTGCCGAACAACGCCGCCATTTCCGTTTGCAATGCATTTATCGTCGGGTCTTCGCCGAACACGTCGTCGCCGACTTCCGCCTCGAACATGGCGCGGCGCATTGCCATGTCCGGCTTCGTTACCGTGTCGCTTCGAATGTCAATCATGGGAGGGGAAAAATTGAAAATTGCGTAATAATACACTTGACGAAGGAAGGGGCAAAATATTGATTGCTACTATATTTAAGGACGTTTCAAATCAATTTCTGTTTTACATGCTGGACAAATAATTGATTCGAGTTGCATCATATTTCGTTTAAGTTCTTCTTTCCTTTTTGTTTCTTCAAGCAATCCTTGAACAACAATACCAGTTGGTACCGCAAAAAATCCAATACCTAAAATACTTAAAATGGAAGAGAATATTTTACCTGATATGGACATTGGGAAAACATCACCATACCCGTTTTGTGTTAATACTTGAACACCCCACCACAATGTAGATGGTATGTCTGGAAATTTGCTTGGTTGTGTGCCGTTTTCAAGATGGAACATTATCGTTGATGAAATTATCAAGAGAATAAAGAATATCAAAAATGAAACTATAATTTCTTCTTTTTTTCTTTTTATAACTATGCTAATTAGTGAAAGAGATGAACTATATCTCCCAATTTTTAATACCCTGAATATTCTAAGCATCCGAAACAGACGGATTACACGTAAATCAACCAATAAAAAATAGGAAGTGAAAAAGAACGGGAATGAAGAAAGAAAATCTACAATTGCCATTGGTGTACGGATGTATCTTAATCTGCCGATAACTGACCGGTGATATATATCACCATGGCTTTGATCTTTTCGTATGCTCCAAACACGCAATACATATTCGATAGAAAATATTATGGTAATAAATAAATCAAATCCTTTTAAAATATTGCTATATCTAATCTCAACGCTGGAAACTGTTTCTAACATCATTGAAACTATTCCCAAAATAATTAAAACAGCGATGAAAATTCTTATGGCATTAGAAAATTGTTTGATGGTATTACTAACCGGGGGTGTCTCATACAGCTCATGAGCATGAAGTAAATCGTAAATGAATTTTTGTATTTGATTATATCTTGTCATTTTGATTTCTCTTTGTCAGAACCTGTTCCTGGTGGGCGGCGGTCGTATGAGTGAACCACTGTCCCGTTCTTCTTTTTATATTCTTGAACGTGAACTGTTTTCTCGCTCTTATGGGTGCTGACACTGCTTGAACGACTACTCTTGCTTGATGATGATGAACTTTTTGAACCGCGCCCGTACGCAGGATTCAGAAACGCCGAAACAAGTACAGTCAGGAAGATAACTAAGTACTTTTTCATGAATGCCTTTGAAAATTATGGTATAGTTCTCTTAATTAATGGAAAAATCTAACCCCTTTTTTTCAATTTTCCAAGTCATTTCACGCCGCTATTCTGTTCATGATAAAGTCAGCTTTTTTCACCGTATTTTTGTAACTCAACATTTTGAATCGCGCCAAACATGCCTGCACTCACTGCCCGGACTGCGTTAATTACCGGCGCCTCAACCGGAATAGGATACGAACTGAGCAATCTCTTTGCAACGGACGGGTGCAATCTTGTCCTTGTTGCGCGGCATGAGCAGCGCTTGCAAACGCTTGCGGAGGAGTTGCGCCAAAAACATGGCGTCAGCGTGGTGTGCATCGCAAAAGATTTGTCGCGCGAGCCGGCGGTGCGGGAGGTTTTCGACGAATTGCAGCATAAGGGGATTGTAATAGATTTTCTCGTCAACAACGCCGGGTACGGTGCTTATGGCAAATTTGCGGAGACGGATTTGCGCACGGAAATGGAGATGGTTACCGTCAACGCGCTTGCGCTGACGAATCTCACGAAATTGTTTTTGCATGGAATGTTGCAGCGCAACTATGGCAGAATATTGAACGTCGGCTCGACCGCGTCGTTCCAGCCCGGACCGCTGATGGCTGTCTATGCCGCGACAAAAGCGTACGTGCTGTCGTTCTCGGAAGCCCTCTCTCATGAATTGCAAGGCACGAACGTAACGGCAAGCGTGCTCTGCCCCGGACCGACGCGGACGGAATTCCAGAAGCGCGCCGTGATGGATGAATCGAAACTATTTCGGCGGTTCGTGATGGATGCCCCGTCCGTTGCCGTGGCGGGCTACCGTGGAATGATGAAAGGAAAAAGACTGATCATTCCGGGGGCGTATAATAAATTTCTCATTTTCACCGTCCGGCTTTCTCCCCGGCAATTTGTCCTTAAAGTTGTCAGGAACATGCTGGAGAAAAGAAAGCCGCAGTGAAAAGGCACAAGCATTATCATTATGGATTTTGTCAATCTTCTTGAATACGAAACCGCCGCAAAGGAAAAACTTTCCGCGTCGGCGCTGTCCCAATCGGTGTACGACTATTACGCGGGCGGCGCTGCGGATGAAATTACTTTGAAAGATAACCGCCGGTCGTACGATCGCATCCAACTGAAGCCGCGCGTTCTCGTGGACGTGTCCCGGCGAAGCCTTGCCACGTCCGTTCTCGATCAACAAATTGCTCTGCCGGTGCTTATCGCCCCGATGGCGTTTCAAGCGCTCGCCCATTCTGACGGTGAACTTGCGACGGCGCGCGCCGCCAATGCGGCGGGAACAATCATGATTGCCAGCACGCTTGCCACAACCGCTATGGAAGACATCGCAAAGGTATTCGACAATGACCTTGCAAAAGAATCTGGCAGAGGGATGTGGTTTCAATTGTATGCGTATAAAGACCGGGAACTCACTCGCGGTTTGGTCGAACGCGCAGTTGCGGCGGGCAGTTCCGCCCTTGTGTTGACCGTTGACGCCCCCGTGCAGGGCAAGCGCGACCGCGACATGCGCAATAATTTTCAATTGCCGGCACACGTGCAAATCAAAAACCTTCTCGGGAAAGGCGGTTCCGCAACATTCCCCGATGGCGAAACCGGTTCCGGCTTGGCGGCGTATATCAATAACGAGTTTGATTCTTCTTTTACATGGAAAGACATTGAATGGCTCTGCTCGCTCACGGAGTTGCCCGTCGTCATCAAGGGCGTGATGTGCGCGGAAGACGCGCTGCTGGCGAAGGAGCACGGAGTGGCGGCGGTTGTCGTATCGAATCACGGCGGGCGGCAGTTGGACACCGCGCCCGCGACGATTGACGTGCTGACGGAAATCGTAGATGCTGCGGATGACAAGATGGAAGTCTATATCGACGGCGGCATTCGGCGCGGGACGGATGTGCTTAAAGCGCTGGCGTATGGCGCAAAAGCCGTTCTGCTCGGAAGACCTGTGTTGTGGGGATTAGCCGTTGACGGCGAGCGCGGCGTAAAAAACGTCCTTGATATTCTCCGAAATGAACTCGATATTACGATGGGATTGTGCGGTTGCACCTCCATTGAGGGAATTAATTCGTCCGTCTTGGCTTCTCGGTTTATGGTATAAGGTTATTATGCGTTGTAATATTATAAGTGTTGAAATATTCTGATGCTCGTCGGTCGCTCACAAGAACTTGGCGTTTTGAACGAATCCTACCAGCAAATGCTTGCCGGGCAGGGGAGTGTGCTCTTCCTCACCGGTGAAGCGGGACTGGGGAAAACGACGCTCGTCCATGAATGGAGAAAATCAATCGCTCCCGGTTCGTCATTGTACGTCGAAGCCGCCTGCTCCATCCCCATCGGCAATGTGGACGTCGGCGCGCTGGAGGCGTTGCAGCCCTGGGCGGACGTCATCGCGCAATTGCAATCTGCAAGCGCAATAGAAGACAAGAGCAAGAAACTTGACTTTAAACGCCTCATTCACGATTCCGCTCCCGCGTGGGCGTGGGCGATTCCTCTCATCGGCGACATCGCGCACGCGGCGATGGAAACGAACCGTCTTGTCCGTGAACAGCGCGGCGAAGCAAACGCCAATGCCGTCAATCAACAGCAGGTGTTTCAGCAATATGTCAATTTGCTCATAAAAGTTGCGGACGTCACCCCGCTGATTATTTTATTGGACGATATGCACTGGTCGGATATTTCTTCGACGAGTCTGCTTTTCTATCTTTCTCGGCAAATCACCGTGAAAACGATTCTCGTCCTGTGCACCTACCGCCCCGATGACGCGCTTTCTGGTTTCGGCGGAAAGCGCCACCCGATTCTCCAAATAAAAAATGAGATTTTGCGCTACAGCGCGGGCAAAGAAATTTCGCTCCATTACCTTGACCGCACTGCAATCAGGGATATTCTCATCGGCAATTTCCCCGCGTATCAAACGGACGATGAATTTGAACAATGGCTGGAAAAAATCTCCGATGGCAACAGTTTGTTCATCACGCAATTCATAAAAACGCTTCAAGAGGATGGGCATCTTGACGAGTCTGGAAAATTCACCGGCGAGTACGATGCGATAAAGATTCCCGATTCCGCGCTTGCCGTCGTGGAGGAGCGCACCGCGCGCTTGAACGACGAGACGAAGGAACTCCTCTCTTATGCCACAGCCGAAGGCGTGGAATTTACGTCGTACATCTTGGAGAAACTGAGCGATAAGAAACCGATGCAATTGCTCAAAGAATTGCAGACGGCAACGCAAGCGGGAGTGATTGAACAGCGCGGGAAAATGAAAATTTCGGGAAATCATACGACGGGTGTGTACGGCTTTTCACATTCTCTGTTCCATAAAGCGTTGTATGATTCTTTGCTCGAGGAGCAGAAAGAATTTTTGCATCGCCAGTGTTTTGAATTGCTGAAAGTCGAATGGGACAACTTGACGGAATCGGACGACCATTCCGCCACGCTTTCCTCGAAATTGCTCACGCACGCTGAAAAATGCGGAGAACTGGAAAGCGCCGCTGAGGTTGCACTCGGTGCCGCGCGAGCCGCATGGCATAACTTTGCGGAAGCCGAAGCGCTGGAGATGATCGGCAACGTCCGTCGTTTTGCTGCGTCAACGGAGTACCGGTTCCCTCCCAAAAAGCGCGAAACTCTGCTCGGCGATGTTGCGATGCTGAAGTCGGATATAGACAAGTTGCGCGGGCGATACGACGACTCCGCAAAGGCTGCTGGCGACGCGCTCGCGCAATATCAAAAATTGCAGGACGGTAAAAAAATACATACCGCGCTCAACCGCCGCGCCGATCTGTTGCGTTTGCAGGGTGCGTTTCAGGAGTCGGAGGCGGAAGCGCGTAAGACGCTTGAACTTGCACAAAAGGACGGCGACAAGAGCGGGGAAGCCGAAGCGCTCACAACCATCGGCATCGTGCGGAACAATCTCGGTGAGTATCAGGACGCCATCGAATACTTCACCCGGAACATGGAGATCGGCGAGTCGCTGGGCAACCGGGGAGGCATCGCCACCATGCTCAACAACATCGGCAACGTCTATGCAAATCTCGGCGAGTTCCCGCAGGCGATGGATTACCATAAGCGGAGCCTGGAAATTCGCGAAGCAGTCGGCGACCGCTCCGGCACGGCAACGACGCTTGGGAACATCGGCAATGAATACGCGATTCTCGGCGATTACAACGAAGCGCTGGCGCATCATAAGCGCAGTTTGGAAATTTTTGAATCCATCGGTGAGCGCAGCGGCATTTCCCGTCTGCGACTCTGTTTGGGAATTTCGTATCGCAAGCAGGGGAATCTTCAACAGGGATGGGATGAAATCCGCCAGGCAGGCACGCTTGCCGCGGAGATCAAATCGAAAGCGCTCGAAGCCGGCTCTGTCTGTGAGATGGGGTTGCTCTCCGAAGCCGAAGCGCTCAAAATCGAGGGCGATGCCCGCACCGCGAAAGTAAAGGAAGCCGTTGCGTATCTGGAAAAAGGATTGTCGATGATGCGCCAAATTCCCCACAGCGAAGCGAGAAACTATGAAGACGAACTGGAGCGCATCAGAAATGATTTTTCCATTCCGGTGGAAAACGTATCATAAAGAAAGCGTTGCATAAGAAGTTTTGTCATGCCTGACATCACAATAGAAGAAAATAATCCCACCATACAATCACAGCAAAAATTATTCGCTGCAGGCGAATCACATTTTAATCTGGGTGAATTTGACGCCGCAGCCGCATGTTTCCGGCGTGCGAACGAAATAGCCGAGGCGAACGGCGAACAAACCGCTGTTGCCGAATCTTTAAATTGGCTGGGAGAAATCAAATACAAGCTTGGCGAGTATGGCGAGGCGTTGCTCTGCCACCAACGCAGTGAGGAAATCTTTACCTCGTTAGAAAATCCCCGAGGCGTCGCGCAGTCGCTTCTCGGCATTGGCAACGTCCATTATTACCAATCATCGTATGAGAACGCGCTCGATTGCTTTGCGCGGAGTTTGGAGATACTAGAAGCGCATCCTGAATCGCCCGAGAATTCGATAGCAACCGCCACGCTCAAGAAAAACATCGGCAATGTGTATGTATGCCTCGGCAAGTACGATGAAGCCCTTTCGTATTATACCCAAAGTTTAGAAATATATGAAGCGGCGGATGATCACGCGGGTTACGCGCACGCGCTGGGCTGCGCCGGAAGCGTGTATTACTATCGCGGCGAATATCGGCAAGCGCTCGAATATTTCAATCGGAGTCTTATGCTCCGAGAGGAAATCAACGACTGGCTGGGGATTGCAATTGCCACCCACTGGATCGGCACGATATTCCGCAAACTCGGCGATGTGCAACAATCCCGCGCCTCTTTGACGCGTTCATTGGCGCTCTGCGAAAACACGACATGGAAAGAACTCTGGTATGAGACGATCTGCGAGTTTGGCATGCTCTGCGAGGTTGAAGCCGCGCAAAGCGCAGGAGAATTGAAAACCGCAAAATTGAAGGAAGCCATCGCGCAAATGGAAAAGGGAGTGCAACTATTGAAGGAAATAGGCTCCGGTCAAGCGGAAGTGCACGGGAAGGAATTGAAGAGAATAAAGAAAAACCTGAACGTTAAGAATCAACCACGGATTTAAACCAATACACTTACTTTTCTCTCGTTGTCACGTAACTCGTTAGCGCAAGCAGTGAATTCTTTGCAGGCGTATCGGGAAGGGATTCGATGACGTTCGCGGCGTCGAGGGAAAATGCTGATGCTCTCATCATGGCGTATTCGATGCCGCCGTACTTCTGGACAAACTCTGCGATAAAGGCATGGGTTTTTTTTGACTTGCTGTCTTTTAATAATGTCATCGCCTCTTTTGCGGCTTTTTGCGGTGCGTTCTTGAGCGAGTGAATGAGCGGAAGCGTGAATTTCTTTTCCTTCACGTCTATCCCCACCGGTTTGCCAATGTTAAGTTTCCGCGTGGCGTAATCGAAAATGTCGTCGCGGATTTGGAACGCGATGCCGAGATTTTCGCCGTACAATTGCATGCGCTTGCGGAGCACCGCGTCCGCGTTGACGCTTGCCGCGCCCAATTCACAGCACGTTGAGATGAGCGACGCGGTCTTATCGCCGATGATCTGCAAATACGTTTTTTCGTCTATATCTAGCGTGCGCGTTTTTTGAATCTGCAGCAATTCCCCTTCGCTCATGCGTCGTACCGTGTTGGAGGTTATCTGTAAAAAATCGGCGTGATTGTTGTCTATCGAAAGCATCAATCCCCGCGCAAGCAAAAAATCGCCGACCAGAATGGAGACTTTGTTTTTCCAAATCGCGTTCACCGAGGCAAGCCCGCGCCGCGTTGCCGCATCATCCACGACGTCGTCATGGACGAGCGTTGCGGTGTGCAGAAGTTCCACAAGCGTCGCGGCAAGGTACGTGTCCTCGCGGATGCCGCCGCATATTTCTGCTGCTAGCAACACAAGCGTTGGGCGTATCTGCTTGCCTTTCGTCCGGAGAATGTACCGGATGACCGTATTCAGCAAAGCGATGGAAGATTGCGCGGATTTGCGATACACCTTGTTGAATTCGTCCAAGTGCTTTGCAACCGGCTGTGAGATTTCTTTGAGATTCATGGATGAATATAGTCCTTCTTCGTTATTTGCGCGTTAATCACACAATATTAAAGAAGGGTGGTATTGATCGCGACGTCTCGTCGCAAATGATTGTTAAGCTCATGCCGCCGTATCTGCAGCAACTTTCTTTTTCCTCGCCGCCGCAACGACGAAAATGCTCACTTCGTACAAGAACCACAGCGGAAACGCGAATATCAACTGCGTCAGCGGGTCGGGCGTCGGGGTAACCAGCGCGGCAACGATCAGTATCACGACGATTGCGTGACGCCGGTAATGCCGCATGAACGACGGCGTGAGGATGCCGATCTTGCCGAGGAAAAAGCAGACCATCGGCAGTTCAAAAATAATGCCCCCCGTCGTGATTGCCCCGACGATTGTGCTTAAATACTCGTTGATGCTCCATACGTTATCTACCTGGCTGCTGGGCGTAAAACCTGCAAAAAATGTGAGCATGGAAGGGAGCGCGACGAAAAACGCGAACGCAATTCCTGCAAGAAAGCACAGCGACGTATAGAACGTAATCCACCGCACCCAGCGCCGCTCATTGGCTTTCAGCCCCGGCGCGACGAACCGCCAAAATTGATAGAGCGTGAACGGCAAACTCAGGATGACGCCTGCGATAAGGATTACCTGCATGTATATGGCAAGGAATCCGTATGGGCGCAGGTTGATGATCTTGACCGGCGGGTTCGTATGCGCGGCGGGGAGCAGCAAACCCTTCATGATCTCATCGGAAAAGATTCCAGTGATGATGCAGGCAACGATAATCCCCACGACGGCAAGAATGATTCGCTTGCGCAGCTCCTCGAGATGATCCCAAAAGGACATCTCTTCAATTTGTCCTTGTTGCTCTTGCGATTGTTCGTCTGCCATTTGTTTGTGCGTGTCTATATTCAAACCTGAATTTTCAGGGTTTCAAATAGACTTACGCTCCCTCGGTATAGAGTGGGAAATGCGAGCACAGTTCTTTCACTTCGGCGCGGATTTTTGCATGGACGTTCTCGTTCGTAATGTTTGCAGCGACAGTGTCTATCAAATCTGCAATGCGTGCCATTTCGGATTGCTTCATGCCGCGCGTTGTAATGGCGGATGTGCCGATGCGGATGCCGGATGTCACGAGCGCCGGTTTGTCGTCGTAAGGAACTGCGTTTTTGTTCACTGTGATTGCGGCGCGGTCGAGCGCGATTTCCAATTCCTTGCCGGTGAGTTTTTTATCCCGTAAATCCACGAGCATCAAATGGTTATCCGTGCCACCGGAAATGATGTTGAATCCTTTACCGATGAGCGCCGCCGCCAGCGCCTGCGCGTTCGCAATGACCTGCTTTGCGTATTCCGTAAACTCCGGGCGCAGCGCCTCGCCGAATGCGACAGCCTTTGCCGCAATGACGTGCATGAGCGGTCCGCCTTGTATACCCGGCATGACGGTCGAATCGAGCATTTCGCTCATCATTTTTGTCCGTCCCGATTTTGCCATTATTGCGCCGAACGGGTTTTCCTTGTCTTTGCCCATGAGTATCAATCCGCCGCGCGGACCGCGCAAAGTTTTATGCGTCGTCGAGCTGACGACGTCGCACCACGGGAGTGGGGAGTTGAGCAATCCTTTTGCAATCAACCCGGCAGGGTGGGCGATGTCCGCGAATAAAAATGCGCCGGTGCTGTCCGCGATTGCACGGAACGCTTTGAAATCAATGTCGCGCGAGTACGCGGTCGCGCCGACGACGATCAGTTTTGGTTTGTGCTGTTTAGCAAGCGCGGCGACTTCGTCGTAATCGATTCTGCCGGTATCTTTGCGAACGCCGTACGGTACGAACTTGTAAAATTGTCCCGAAAAATTCACCGGCGAGCCGTGTGTCAGGTGCCCGCCGTGCTGTAAATTCATGCCAAGCACGGTATCGCCCGGTTTGAGGTATGTAAAATAAACCGCCATGTTCGCTTGTGAGCCGGAATGTGGCTGCACGTTGGCGTATTCCGCGCCGAATAATTTCTTCACGCGGTCGCGCGCAAGATTTTCAACCACGTCGACGTATTCGCAACCGCCATAATATCTCTTGCCGGGGTAGCCCTCTGCGTATTTGTTCGTCATCACGGAGCCCATCGCCTGCATCACCGCCGGACTGACGAAATTCTCGGAGGCGATCAATTCCAGTCCGTCGTTTTGGCGTCCGCGTTCCAGCCCAATTGTGTTGAATACTTCCGAATCATTAATATTGTAATTCATGTGTATGTGAATTATTTTCCTGTGAGCGCGCTGATTTTTGCAACGCGCCGTTCATGTCTGCCACCTTCAAAGGCAGTGGAGAGAAACGTTTCGATGATTTCCGTCGCGATGCCCCACGTGACGATGCGCTCGCCGAGTGTGAGCATATTCGCGTTATTGTGCTTGCGCGCAATTGCAGCCATTTCCGGCGTCACGCATTCCGCAGCGCGGACGCCGCGCGATTTGTTCGCGACGATGCTCATGCCGATGCCGCTGCCGCAAACCAGTATGCCTCGGTCGCATTCCCCGCTCGAGACCGCCTCCGCGGCGGCATGGCCGAAATCGGGGTAATCGACAGGCTCGGCGGAATCTGTCCCGAAATCTTTGTACGAAAGGTCCAATTCATCGAGAAGCGTTTTTATTTCTTCCTTGAATTCGAAACCGGCGTGATCGGACGCTAATGCTATCATTGTAATATTCCGGATTGTTCGAAATTATTGACCCGGCAGTCGGGTGCCTAAAAACTCGCCGAAATTGAACGTGAGATTGAATCGAAAAATATTTTCCTTTATCAGTCCCGCGTTTGTTGTTCCTTCAGTGCCGTATTGCAGCGCGAGATCGAGATTCCCATTCTGTCCGACCGGAATGCCCGCGCCGACAGTCGTGAAAAATTCGTTGATGGGCGTGCCGTTGATATAGTAATAGGTTTTCCAAAAATACCCGCCGAACCGGTATGACAAGCGGTCGAAAAAAGATGCAGAGCGATGCAAACTGCCCGTGCGTTCCACGCCGATTGAAATCCGGTAATCCGATTGGATGTTGCCGGGATGCGAGCCGTCAATCAAAAGCGAATTCCAATTTCCAGCGCTGTATTCAGTCGCCAGCAAAAATTCTTTAATCCTGTAACTAATCCCGACGTCGTACGATGCCGGAAGCGTTTGATTATAGTAAATGGTCGAAGACGTATCGGTAACTGTTACCGGTGCGGTATAAGTTTGGCTGAATTGTGTCTTGAGTGTCGCGGGGAGCCGGATAATTCCGCCAAGCGTGAAATCACCAAGAGAAATTATAGCCGAAAATCTTCCGTCAAATCCATCCGGAGAGGACTTATTATAAATTGCCGTCGGGGCATATCCTGAGGAAGAATAGTACGTGCTGAAATTCCCAAGCGCCGAGTATATGATTGAGCCGAAATTATACTCAAACGCGCCGCCAAGTGCAAGCCAATCGAACGGCGCAACGCTTCCGCCGAGGAAAAACGTCGAGAGTCCTCCTTGCCCTTGATACTGCGTCGAATAAGTCGTGTTCGAGTCTGGGGTCGGTTGAGGTGTTGAATAATTGACGTTATAATTTACTTCCGATAGGGGCGAGAAGCCTGTAACGATCGCAATGCCCATCGGTGTATAGATAGGGAAACCGAGTGTCGCCCCATTGATTGAGGATTCTGCAAAAAATCCTGAATTGGAAAGCGACTGCGATGAGCGGACGTCGTAATCAAGCGAACCTTGCAGCATCGTCTGGCGTATGGCGCACCACGACGCGGGGTTATCCGGTATGATGGACAATGTGCTCCATAACGGTGCGATGACGCCCCCCATGCCGAGCGAACGGGTATTAGGGGTCATCATAATGTCGCCGATGCCGTAGAGCGAATAACTTGATCCTGACGCCATTGCATTTTCAGATGCACTGCCGGCAAGAAAGACGATAACGAACAACCGCATACATGTGCGTACCATATTGTTCATCACGGCGGCTGAATGGAATATAAAATTTGGAATTTTGCACTGCGGGTCGTGTCGGGATCGTTGGGGGAGTAAAAGACGAATTTGTCGAGTGTCGAAAACTCATCGCCGCCGCCGTGCGTGCTGCTAAATCCCTGAATCGGGACCATGCCGAAATTCGGCGTTCCGTGCATCCACTCCTGCACAAACGGCGCCATGTACGTGAAATTGTACCTATGTGTGTTTGGAATCCGGATACCCATCGGAGGACCGAATGGATAAAGTGAGTCATCACTGGTTGCCAAACAAAGAAAAATCGTATCCCGGGATGTTCCGCCGAGAGAGTCAATCAATCGGTTTTTGCCGAATACCGAATTCACGGTATCGAGCGTCATCTGAAACGACGCGGAATTGATCACCGATAATTTCGGTATCGTCGGGGTTTGAACATATAGATGAAGCCGTTGTTCGAGACCCGATTGGAACACCATTTCATTAGGCGGATCGGGTTCTGCGCTCTTTACGATTGATAGCATTTGCACTCCTCCGCATACCGTCGTATCGAGTAGCGTGTCACTGGAGAGGATGAGTAAATGAAGAGATGCGTATAATCTAAAGGAGGCAATACCAATTGTTCCCTGTTGCGGCATGATTGCTATGCCGTTGAAATACGTGTTCAGCGAGTCGGTATTTCCATACCGAAGCAGCCTGAAGATGAATGCCGTATCAACCGGTATATTGAGAATGCTGTCTTCAATTCCGATGCTGCCATTATACGAACCGACGGGAGTGGTTTTGTAATTTGATGTCGCGCCGAGGGAATCCCACGTTGCCCCGATGTCGTACTTTGCCAGAATTTCGTTCACTGTGCAGTGAAATGGCATGGAGGAGTTTGTGTCGCCGAAGCGATACGGCGAAAGAAGTACTTGGAGGAAACCGGATTTGATCGTTCCGGCGTGCTCCGTGCTGTCAACGAACGAGGTATCCTGAAAAAATGGACCCATCTTTATCGCTTCTCTCGCTTCGTATGTTTTGAATAAACCAATGAACGCATTGGAAAGGAGCGTCCCTCCGGAAAAATGCTGGAGAAAAATGCGATACGTCAGCGAAAGGCTGTCCGCCGGACGTACGGAATTGAGCGCGCGAAATATCAATTTATTTTGCGCGGGATACAATGATGACGCTACTGGCGAAGGCTGATCCGTGCATGCAACATATAGCGTTGCAGACAGCAGAACGCATCCTGCGGCAAGCGCGCGGCGAAAAGGATTCACGAGCGTTTCTGCTTTCCCCGGCAAAAGTTCATGCAATAAAATATACCGTGCATCTCCTCAATTGTTATTTTAACACGGTTTTATAAATTTCGGTATATTTCTGCGCCGTCGATTTCCACGAAACGTCTTTCGTCATCCCGTTCAACTGGATTTTCTTCCACGCTTCATGATCGTTCCATGCAGTAAGCGCGCGTTTCATTGTTTTCTGGAAATCAGCGGCGGTAAATTTCTGGAATGCGAAACCGGTGGCAGGGTTCGCTTTTGTGCCGGGCGGTTCCTGTACGGCGTCGGCAAGTCCGCCGGTTGCATGGGCAATCGGTACGGCGCCGTATCGCAACGCGCGTAATTGCTGCGTTCCCCCCGGCTCGTACTGTGTCGGGAAAATCATAATGTCGCACGATGCGTATAATTGATGCTCCAATGTCTCGTTGGCGCCGATGTTTACGGCGAACGAACCCGGATGTTTCTTGGCAAATTTCGTCAGCGTGTCCTGGTATTTTTCACTCCCTTTCCCGTGGAAATAAAATTGCCCGTTCATCTTGCTCAATTCCTGCAACGATTCTTGGATGATTCCCATGCCGTTTTCCTCGGTAAACGCATTGACGAATCCGATCAGCGGAGTATCAGATTGAAAATCGAATCCTGCTTTATCGCAAAACGCGCGTTTGTTTTCGACTTTATCGCCGAGGGAATCTTTATTGAACTTTTGTTTGATATGCGTGTCTTTCGCAGGATTCCATACATCGTAGTCTATGCCATTCAGGATACCGATAAGCTTCCTGCCGCGCTTTTTTTGCGCGAGAACGTCTTCCAGCCCGAAGCCGCCGCCTCGCTCGGTGATCTCTTTTGCATGCCCCTCGCTGACCGTTGTTACCATATCAGCATATTGTATGCCTGCTTTCATAAAATTGATTTGTTTTCCCTGTTGCACGCCGTCTTTGCTCCACGCTTTCGCCGGAAGTTCGGTGATGTCGAACACTGATTTATCGAACGCACCTTGATTGTTGATATTATGAATCGTGAAAATGAATTTCGTGCCGGTGAAAAAGCCGTCGTTCCCATACAGCAGTTTTGCGTAGGCGGGTATGAGCCCGGTCTGCCAATCGTTACAATGAATGATGGAAGGGCGCCAGCCGAGCAATTTGCACGTTTCCAAAATGCTTCTGCAAAAGAACGCGAACCGTTCGCCGTTGTCGGCGTATTCTTTGTTCGTGCCCGGATCGGCATACACGCCCATTCTGCCGAAATACGTTTGATTGCCGATAACGTACACTTGTACTTTCGAGTGGATGTTGTTCAATGACGAGGATTTGCACCAGGCAAAATCCTTCCCGCCGGCAACCGGGACTTCAAACTCTTTTAGCCGGGTGATTTCGTGAATGCGGCAGCGGCGTTCACTCATAAAACCGTATTTCGGGAATGTCAGCCGGATATCTGGTCCCACTTCGCGGACGGCAAGGGGCAATTGCGCGGATGCGACCGCCAACGGGGAGGTGCCCACATATCCCGCCGCTTCGGATGTAACGTATAAAACGCTGATTATCCCTTGTGTCATCCAGTCTCCTAAAAAGTAATAAATGCAAAGATTTTGCAAAAATACACCTTTTTTTACAATTATAAACGCATTTATTTCCCCCGATATACTTAAACAACCGCCCATAATTATGATATTTTGTAAGGGTGTTTGTTTTCTATATGGATATTATTTCGTAATTTTAATATTGTAGGCAGCGTTTTGGGGAGTTTTCCCTCCATCAACGTTCAAAAGCCGCTGGTAAATACGCGGTTATTAACATCAATTTTTGTTTTGGAGTACTTTGTATGAAACAAATGAAATACGTCTTTATACTTTTTGCGTATATGTGTATATCGTCGGTGGCGTTTGCGCAAGCATCGCCGTTCTATTCAACGCAGAACCAGTATGTAAAGGTGACGGTTAATTCTACAAGCGGGCAGTTCTATATAACAAGTTCCGACGCTCAAGGGAATTATGAACTAACGAGCGCCGGTTCAGGCGGGATTTACAATTCATACACGACGTTTTATTTGCACAATACGAGCGATAATTCAGATAAGTATTACTGCAATCAAAGCACCAAAGTAGAATTTCCAACGCAATCCGCGCCTCTCGCACAATATGTTCATCCTGACTCGACATTCCCTATCGGCGACACGATTCGTTCTATTTGGGGGACAGTTGTAAATGATAATTTTAATTTTGGATTTACAGTCGTGCAAAATGTATGGCCCATTCTCACACCGCAAGGTGGTCAAATCATGATCCAATATGTTGTAACAAACACGGATGTCAATTCGTCATATATATTTAACGGAGTCATGCTGTTGATGGATATGACCGTCAATGCGAACATTCCGTATGATCAATGTCAAACTGCCAAGTCGAATCCATTGATATTAACTGCAAATCAATATGACGCAGCGCCATCGTACGCAAATAGAAATACCGTCTGTTGGAATGGCGTAGAAGACCGGTACACCAATGCAATATCATCGGGCGTTTCGCAAATGCCCGGTTGGTATGTCGTCGGATTCCGTTTTCCCGATATAAGCGGTGAAACTGACACTGCGCGGCAGCCTCTCATGGCAAAAGGCACGCTGAGGGGCGCAGGGTTGGTGGAACCAAACGAATTGATTGTTGCGGACTACGGCACAATGGTAGACTCGACGTGGGATTTTTCAGCATTCGGCACCATCAATCCGCAAACGGGATCCGTCCCGAACTATGCGCAGCCGGGAATTGGGTATAAGTGGAATTTGTCCGTGTTGGGCGGTAGTAACGCGACAGTTGCAACTGCGTATGGGATGAATGACTATACGTCAAGTTATGCGATGTGCCAGGGACCGCTCATGACATTTGTCGGGCTCTCGGAAAGAGACCATTACAGGCAAAATGCAAATTACAGTGTATATGATTCGCTGAACACGTGGGTTGACGTATACGTCGCAAATGTCGATCATGCAGCTCATGTTTCGTATAATACCGGCATGAAATTGGATTTGACCGGCGCGCCTGATCTTGTGCCGCCCAAAAACTTGTTCCAGCCTGCTCCGCTTACGGATAATCCCGGACAATCCACGACCCAAACGGGATTTGTGGCACACACGTATTGGAATCTTATGCTTGATACTGTTCATCATAAGCAGAATACCACGTATACTGAAACGTTGTCGTTCCGCGATTCAAATTCTCAAAATAATGCCTTTTATCTCGATACAACCTGTCCCAATCTTGTTACAATCACGTATCATCCGTTCGTCAATGTGGACACCGTTCCACCGACTGTTCAGTCCATAAGCACGACCAGATTGTCTTCACAATGGGAAGTCAAAGATAATTTAACCACTAATATCGGCATTGATACGATTGAGGTGGTTGCAGATTCCAATTATTCCTATACCGTCGGGACGTACACGAAATGTCAAGCGTCTAACAATGTGTCTATAACCGCAACCGTAAAAGATACGACGAAACACGGAAGGTTCGTATTCAAAGTGATTGATTGTAACTCTGTCACCGTCGCGATGGATTCCGCGACGTTCACGCCGGGTACCATCTCCGTGTTTGAAAATTCCATGCCGTCACAAACAATCGTTTCCAATTATCCGAATCCGTTTTCTGCGACAACGCAATTGTACCTGCCCACGACGCTCGCGGGACTTTCAGGAGAAAAGCCGGCGGTGCGTGTCTTTTCCGTCCTCGGCGAGGATGTAACAAGAACCGCAATCCAATCGGATGTTTTCACAGGCGGCTCGCGCATCGTGACAATCAACGGCGCGTTACTTCCGGCGGGGCTTTACACGGCAATCCTGCAAACTACAAATGGCATTGTGCAAAATAGGATGATGCTGATTAAGTAATCATGACTGATTAAATTTTCAATCGGAATTTCTCAAGATGGCGCAAGGCGTTATAGAAAATATAATCCTCAGCGCCATTTTTATTTTAAATATTTTTGGAGGGTTATTTTATAATGGAAGCAGGAATTATGTCTTTCATGAGAGATACTATCACGGTTACTCTATACCTAGTTATATTGTTTTTCGTTGCATTTCTTGTCCAAACCGCGGAATGCCATGTCTTTCAGGTCGGTCCGGCGAGGACGTACGCCCAACCGAGCGACGTCGCAAGTTTAGTGCAAAACAGTGACACGGTTGAGATTGACCCCGGCACGTATACTGATTGTGCGACGTGGAATAAAAATAATTTGTTTCTCATGGGCGCAGGACCCGGATACACACATCTGGAAAATTCCGTCTGCGGTCAAAAAGGAATATGGGTAATATATGGGAACAACGAGACGGTTGAAAACATCGAATTTTCAGGTGCGTCTATCTCGCAAAGCGCTGGCAATAACGGCGCGGGCATCCGTGCGCAGGGCGGCAGTTTCACAATCCGGCATTGCTTTTTTCACGACAATCAGGATGGCATTCTTTCCGATCCCGATTCCGCCGGCAGGACCGTGCTGATAGAATATTCCATCTTCGATAACAACGGCGCGGGCGACGGGTACTCGCATAATATGTATATCGGCAGCAACGGAGCAGTCCGGTACGCGAGTTTTACGCTACAGTATTGTTACACGCACCGCGCAAACATCGGCAACAATATTAAAAGCCGCGCGGACAGGAATTTTATCCTCTACAACAGAATCATGGATGAAGACGCCCCGACAAGCTGGGACATAGACTTGCCGAACGGCGGGCAGGCGTTCATCACCGGCAATGAAATTGAAAAAGGACCGAACGCGCAACAGCACGGCACGATGGAATTCGGGTTGGAAGGGCTTTCCAATGCGCCGCCGCAAAATCTTTTTATTGCAAGCAATACATTCATCAACGATGCGGGGAGAGGAACATATGTCAACATTCCTTCCAGCGGAGTTGATACCCTGGAAATTGTCAATAATATTTTTGCAGGTGTAAATCAAAATGCAATGATTTCAAACATGCCTGCGCTCCTCGATTCTGTCGCAAATTTAGTGTCCGCAAGTATTCCATCAGTCAGTTTGGTCAATGCCGCGGGGTATGATTATCACTTGGCGAAAAATTCGCCCGCCGTTGGCAAAGGCATTCCGCCCGGAGCGGCGGACGGTTCTTCGCTCGCGCCTGTTGACGAATATCTCGATACGGCAAACATGAAGCCGCGCGTCATCGTTGGCGCAATTGACCAAGGGGCTCATGAATACACTGCTTCCAATGATATTACAGAACAACAATTCTCAGTCTCAGCGTTTGGCGTAACAGTCGTTCAAAATCAATCGTCAGGAACACTTGACTTTTATATTCCAATTTCGTATATTCGCAATATAGTGTTAAGTGTTTTTGATATTCTTGGTAGACGAATTGCGTCTTATGTTGGCACTCCTTTTTCGGAGCGAATGAATGGCGAAAAAATACAATTATCTACTTCTGGTATGAAAACCGGGATATATTTTGCCCAAATTGTGTCACCTCAGGGTACCGCATTCGTAAAATATTTACTTATTAAGTAAACCGGGTGAGAGATAGGATAGAAAAAACAGGGCGGTGGGAAACCATCGCCCGTTTTTTTTATATATAAAACAGCACTTCTAGATTCTTTGCAAAAACCGTAAATTGCACCATCTCATAATTATTTATGGCATAAATACATGCTCGTGAATTGGGCAAACAAACGATCTGCATGAAAAAAATTGCGAACGCAACGCGTATGTATCGGATACATCAATTACAGCAATGCCAACCACGACGTTGAAAAATGCCGCGCCAAATCCACCTGCAGAAGTGTTGGCACAGTGCATTGGCGAACGATGGAAAAACTATCTGCTTGCGCGGGAACAGTGCATGCGCGGAAATACAAAGGCAGTGCACGATATGCGGGTTTCCCTTCGCCGCCTTCTTACCGCTCTGGATGTCCTGCGAAATATAATTTCCGCTTCTGAGATTGCACCAACGTATGCAAAACTAAAAAAACAACTTGGCAAACTGGGCAAGTTCCGCGATGTGCAAGTCCAAAACCAGATTGTCGAAAAATTGCTACCAGAGTTCCCGGCGTTGGAACAATTCTCGGACAAGCTCAGCGGCGTTGAAAATCGGCTCGGTGCAAAGATTCCGCGCATTGCTGCGAAAGCGGACGCGGATGCGATCGGCGATACGCTTATAGGACTTGAAGGGACTCTCATCGGTGTGTTCTCATCGCCGGAGTCAGAACTGCGGCTCCAACGCCTGCTTGTCCAAACCGCGAATGACGCATTTACCGCCGTTCTTGCACGGCGCGCAAAATTGGACGCGTCAAAACCGGAATCCGTGCACGCAGCAAGATTGGCATTCAAGCGTTTACGTTACCTCATGGAATTATTTATGCCCCTGTTTCCGGCAATCACCGAAACGCGCATTGCTGAAGCGCGCACGCTGCAAGGGTTGATGGGCAGGTTCCACGATACGGAAACACTGATCGATGCCATGAAACAATACCGCTGGAAAGGTCGCAAAGCGAAGAAAGATTACGCCCGCGCAAAAAAAATGCTAAAAAAAAGATACGAAACAACGATGCGCGATATCGTCGAAAAGATGAAGGAGATCGAAAGCCTGTGGACGGTAACCGCGTAAAATATTACCGGCATCATGCAGAATTATAAATTGCTGTTGGAGTACGACGGCTCGAAATTTTCGGGGTGGCAGCGGCAGGTGAATGCGCGGACGGTACAGGAGGAAATCGAAAAAGCCTTCGAACAGGTGCTCGGTGTTCATGTAAACGTAATCGGCGCGGGGAGAACTGACGCCGGTGTGCATGCGCGCGGACAGGTCGCCAACGTCCGCATTTCTGCCGTTCCGCCGGATGCCTCCGAAATA
>Ga0207048_10012_pt1 | contig 58701 bp, 51 predicted proteins | sample Alteio_BWMinCont_65_FD_153301 | JGI IMG/M metagenome (GOLD analysis project Ga0207048, IMG submission 153301) | Enriched cells from forest soil in Barre Woods Harvard Forest LTER site, Petersham, Massachusetts, United States -... | ecosystem: Environmental > Terrestrial > Soil > Temperate forest >...
TCCTGCGAGTGCTTGTAGCGCATGACTGACGTGCGGGCAATCACGCCCAGATGTGCGGGATCGAGGTTTCCCAGCTGGCTGATCATCTCCTCCGTCAGCCCGTCGCTGAAATAATCCTGCCCCGCATCGCCGGTGAAATTTTCGAACGGCAGGACCGCCAGCATGATTTTGCCGGACGGCTCAGCCGCGCCGTGCCGCCTAAGCCAGAGCCAAATGCTGGACGCCACGATCAAGGTCAGCGCGATTACCGCGGAAGCGATGACGATCGATCTCCAATTTTTGGCGCGCTGCGGCTGTGACTGCAATTGAATGTCGGCGACATCTCCCGCATCAGGAGGGGGTGCAGGCGTTTCTATCTCTGGCCCCTGCATGGCTGCTTCTTTAACTGGAACCAGAAACCGGTAGCCTTGGCCTTGCACCGTGAGGATATAGCGCCGTTCGCTGGTTTCCTCCAATGCCTTCCGCACCATGAAAATGGTCTGCGTCAGGTTTGACTCTTCGACGAAGCTATCCGGCCAGACCGTTTTCATCAAATCGTCCTTGGTCACAGTCTTTCCGGCGCTTTGGATCAACTGGAGCAGTAGATCGAAAGCCTTCGGGGTCAGCGCAACCAACTCTTGCCCTCGCTGCAGAGTTCTTCTCTGCCCGTCCAGACGGAACTCCCCGAAATCGTACAAGCCATTGACTAGGCTGGGCATAACTCGACTTTAAGAAGTTTTGAGAAACTTTGAGAGGCCTTTTTAGGACTTGGCCAGATCATTTCGGTTAGTTTTCCCCCGCCTGGGGAAGACGGGTCGCACAGCTTGGATCGCTATTGTAGCACCGCCTTTAGCCGAGTCCTGGTGAATCCCCGTCGAAACCGGCAATTTCGCAATTGGGGGGTTGTGATGAGGTTCCGCCGCCGTCTACTCGCTGCCTGTATTGGAGCTTCGATCTTTTGTTCGTTCGTAAACGCCCAGCAACAGCCAACCTCTTCCGCATCGTCGGCAGTCGTTCCTCGCCTGGTGAACTTCGCCGGCAAAGCGGTCGATACCGAGGGGAAGATCATTACAGGAATTGCCCAGGCAACATTCGCCATCTACAAGGATCAATACGAAGGATCTCCGCTCTGGCTCGAAACCCAGAACGTCCAGGGCGACGCTAAGGGCAACTACACCGCTCAACTGGGCGCAACCAAGCCGGAAGGCCTGCCGCTGGATTTGTTCACCTCGGGCGAGGCGCGATGGCTGGGCGTGAGCATCAACAACGGAAGCGAGCAGCCGCGCATCCTCTTAATGAGCGTCCCCTATGCCTTGAAAGCTGCCGACGCCGAGACAGTTGGCGGGCTGCCACCTTCGGCCTTCGTCTTGGCAAACAAAAGCCAGGCAAACGGGGCCAGCAGCGAGACTAGCGCGACTGTAGCCGCTACAAAAAACAATGCAGCGTCTGCTGCCAACCCTGCCGTCACAGGAAAGGGCGTCGCGAACTTCATTCCCATGTGGGACTCGACCAGCGACATCGTGGATTCGCTGATCTTCCAAAAGAGCTCCCAGATAGGTATCAACACCGGAACTCCCGCCGCCACACTCGATGTCAATGGAAAAGGAGACGTTCGCGACACGCTAACCCTATTCCCGAACGGAACCGACCCAACACTAGCCATCAACGGCACTACGTTTAAGGTGAACCAGACGGGGAAAGTGACGTTCGTCAGCGGCCAGAAATTTCCCGGCACCGTCACCGGCGTAACCGCCGGAACCGACCTTACCGGCGGCGGCAACGGCGGCAAGGTCACCCTGAATCTCGACACGACCCAAGTGCCGCTGCTCGCGGCGGCTAACGTTTTTACAAACAACCAGGCCATCAGCGGGGGCCCGAGCACATGGGGTCTGACGGTTTCGCAACCTAATTTCCTCACCATCCTGGAGCAGGGGCCGGAGTCAGGAGTCGGAACCGCGCTGGAGATGCAGACTACCGGAACCGGTGGGATGTTCTGGCAGATTCTGAACACCGGAGAGAGTGCATCGCAGGGGGCCAATAAGCTGAACTTCCGTAATGACAGCGCCGGAGTCGATGTGATGACCCTGACGGCCTCAGGCCAAGTTGGCATCGGAACGAACTCGCCAATAGCAACCCTGGACGTGCAGGGCAACGCTTCGCAGGCGCGAACGGCTGGCGGCATGGTCAAGGCTATGCTTCATTTCAGTCCGTTCAACGGTGGCAGGATTGTCTCCTGTTTCAATTCCACCCTCTCCGGAGCGGCCGCCACAACGCCTCCTTGCGGATTTCTCTTCGATATCACTGGGGTAGGGGACTACATTTTCGATTTCGGGTTTGAGGTGGACGACCGGATCTACTCGGTCACGCCGGCCCAACAGCAGGAGACAGTCAGCGCCTGTGGGAATGTAGATGGCAACTGCAACAACACCCTCACCAACAATCAAGTGGAGGTAACAGTCTTTAACGACACGGGTAACGATTTCAATGACGCAAAAATTCACCTGATCGTCTATTGAGGGCCTCTTGACGGGACGTGGCCGCGCCCTATTCGCCGGATCGCCTCAGCCCGAGAACGCTGTCCCGGTTGGCGTCTGGGGCCTGGCCTGCGCTCGGGTCCTCAGGCTGAGCCAAATAAATCCCGACAAATCGGCGCAGGCATGGCGATTCGCAGCCCCCGGATAACGGGCCAACCGGCAGTAATCTGCCCTGAACGAACTGCTGGCTGCAGATTCAATCTGTCAACTGTGTGTTTGCTCTGACACTTACCCAGTAACTAGTTTGCATCACATCCCAAAGAGAACCGCAGGGCAGCACACACTTCATTCATCCGTGCGGCACTAAGCTGGGCCACGCGTCTTCCTAACCGCTGTTGCGATACCGTCACCGCGTTGTGCAGGTTTACGGCACAAGGGGACTTCATGCCGTCTTCCTCATGCAAAACCACTTCCGATGGCACACCGCGAATGGTGGAAGTGATAGGCGCAACCGTGACCGTGGATAGATAGCCGATGGCGCTGTTGCGGGTGAGCACGAGGGCCGCTCGTTTCTTGTCGTTCGTTTTGGCGCCCGCGGCAAACTGGTAGAGCCGAACTTCGCCTCTGGCGATCTGGCCTCGCGCTATTCTTCCGGCCACGCGGCCTCCGACTCCCAACCCCGCGCTTCTGCGTCGGCTTGCGACTGTCGCGAGTATCCCTCGCGGTCGCGTTCCTCACTGGCTCGCAATTCTAACCGGCGGAGATGCTCCCGCAGCGCGTCGCGCACCAGAGCGGACCGGTTTCGCCGAGTGCGCCTCGCGGCTTGGTCCGCCGCGTGTAACAGTTTTTTATCCAGCACGATTTGAACGATTTCCATATGTGGAGTTTATTCCACAGCATACTCCACATAGAAGATGTTTTTCAAAGCCCGGCACCCCAGATTCGGGTTCGTTCTTTGGACGCCAACTTGGGTTGCAGCACTCTCCCGGGGCTGTTTTTAAAGACCAGTTCCGCAGCGCGTTTCATCCTTGACTGCCCACCTCAAGTAAGATATCCTGCTACAAGATGCATTATCTGGAAGATAATGTTCGATCTTTGACAACCTAACCCTAGGCGACGGTGATCTCTTGACCGCTCTCCAAATGCCTAACCATCCGTGGTTCCAAAATAGGATGCTGAGACCCGTCACCCCCGCCCTAACTCCCATGTTCTCTAGATTTTGCCTGTAACTCCTGCAAAGTCAAAGATCTAGCAGATAGTGGCAAAATTAGTCTTTTGTTTTGAAGATTTTGCAGAGAAAGGGGGGAAGGGGGTACCCGGTACTAAACAGTAAACTCCGTCCCGAAACGGGAATTTTAGTGGCCGTCGCCAACAGCCAAGATCGAGAGTTAGAAGCCAGCGGCTAGAAGCTAGAAGCCCTCTGACTCAATTGCCAGATGATGTCGAGCACGGTGCCATCGACCCACTTCACCACAGCCACGGGGCGATCTCCTCGCTTCGGCCTCGCGGGCTTGCCGCCGCAGATGCGCTCGACTTCAGCCTTGATGTCCTGAATGGGACGGATGGGAAGGCTCGAACCTCTCACCGCATCCAGCAGATCCTGGCGCCGGGGATTGATCGCGATGCCGCGCTCCGTGACCACGACGTCGATCAGTTCGCCCGGCCCGGTAAGCGTGGTCACTTCGTCGATGATCACGGGAATGCGGTCGCGGAACGACGGCACAGCAAGGATGGTGCACCCCGCCGCCAAACAATTTTGCCAGCCGCCAATTCCATGCAGCAACCGTCCATCGGAATGCGTGACGACGTTAGCATTGAAATTCACGTCGACTTCAGTCGCGCCCAACACGACAGCATCAACCAGGGACGCAAAGTTGCCTTTGCCGTGATAGTTGTATGAAGTGAACGGAGAAGTGGCCACGTGACGCGGATCGCTGGCGATCGACTTCACCCCGTCAAGATCAAACGTCTGTCCGTCGAGGATGTAGTCGGTCAGGCCTTCTTGTAGAAGTTCGACCAGGTATTTCGTAGAACCGCCGCGGACAAAGCGGGCTTTCACACCGTCTTCTTTCATCATGCGGCGCAGATAGTCGACAAAGGCAAGCGCGATTCCACCCGCACCTGCCTGGAACGAGAACCCGTCGCGCATGATTCCGGCGTCGCGCAGGAAACGAGCGACAAATTCGGCGATGCGCAAGCGGTCAGGCGAGCGCGTAATCTGAGTCGTCCCCGAAACGATCTTGGTGGGATCGCCAATCGAATCGACCTCGACGACGAAGTCCACATTGTTGCCCTGAATCTGCCAGGGAATGCAGGGGAACGGAACCAGATTGTCGGTGACCACGATGACACGGTCAGCATACATCGAATCGGCGAGAGCGAAGCCCAGAGAACCGCAAGCCGATTTGCCATGCGATCCGTCGGCGTTTCCGAACGCATCGGCGGTCGGTGCGGCAATCACCGCGACGTCGATGTGTACTTCACCATCTTGAATGGCCTGCCAGCGCCCGCCATGGGAGCGCAACACGCCCATCCCGCGCATCTTGCCCTGAGTACAGTAATCACCAAGCGGCCCATTCATGCTGCCTTCGATGTGATGGATGACGCCCGACTGCATGAGGTCGATCGCGCCTTTTTGCGAGGGGAAAGAGGCGCTCGGAAACCACATCAGATCCTTGACGCCGATTTTTGCCGCCGCTTCGAGGGCCATCAGCGCGACGCGGTCGCCGTCGCGCAGATGATGATGATTCGAAATCACCATGCCATTGCGCAACCCGCAATTGCGCAGAGCGGTTTCGAGGTTGGCCACGCGCTTGTCGCCGTTCTCGGGATAATCCTTGCTGGAGCATATGGGTGGGGCAGCCTTTCGCCCGCGCGGTTGATACTGCGCTACACCCAGAAACGGAATCTGCGGCTTGCCATTGACCATCGCGGGCACGCTGCGTCCGGCGGCATTCTGGGCAAGTTCGATGCGTTCGCTCATTTCTTCTTTCTTCACTGCGGACGGACGAATCGCCCGTCACCACATTCGATCTGCTAGGCTTTGCCCATCGCTTTTGCTCTGGCTACCAGCCTTCGGGCGCGCTCTACTACCGGCGGATCGATCATCTTCGAGCCCAAGCTCACCACCGCCAGTCCGCGCTGCTGCGCATCCTCGAAGGCGGCGACGATCTTCAGCGCCTTTTCGATTTCTGCCTGCGTTGGCGCGAAGGCTTCATGAACGACCGGAATCTGCGAGGGATGTATGCATCCCATGCCTTCGAACCCAAGAGCGCGAGAACTTTCGCCCCACTGCCGCAGCCCGGCCAGGTCGCCGACATCGCTAAACACCGAGTCGATAGCCTGGACGCCAGCAGCTTTCGCTGCGTTGACGACGCCCGTGCGGGCGTATTGCGACTCGCGGCCCTCCAGAGTTTTCACCACACCCAAGTCGGCGGTGTAGTCTTCGAGTCCGATGGTGAGCGCGCAAACATTCGGAGTTACCGTCGCGATGGCGAATGCGTTTTCGATTCCGAGAGCGGATTCAAGGATGGGCATCAGCCAGATTGCGCGATCAATGCCGTTGCTGACTTTTAGTTCACGCATCAGGCGATCTGCTTCGCCAACTTGGTCGGGCCTTTCCACCTTCGGAATCAGCACCAGGTCGGGAGCTTCGGGAACAATCTCTGCCAGATCCTGCAGCCCGAGCGGCAACTGGTTGATGCGCACCATGCGCTCACAGCTACCGAAGTCGACAGCGCGCAGCGTATTTCGCACGAGAATTCGTGCTGCATCTTTTTCGGCGTGGTGAACGGAGTCTTCCAGATCCAAAATGATGGCGTCGGGTCCGTGCAACGCGGCGTTGATGAAATACTTGGGCTCGCTTCCGGGGAGATAAAGCCGAGATCGGCGCAGCCGATCGCGAGTCGTCGGTTCCGAGAGCGTGATTTTCTCGGGCAACGCCTTCTGCCCACCAGCGAGGCCCGCGCGTTTTGCCGCCGCTTCAATTCGCGCTGAGATGACAAATGGCAATGCTCCCTCATCGTGGATCGAAATTCGTCCATGCTTAACGCCGAGGGATTCGAGCACCTGCCGGGTCTGGCTGAGGATCGAGCTGCCGTAGTAGAGCCCAACGCGGGACTCGAGCGTGATCTCGATACCGCCGCTGTCGCGCGGTTCAATGGCGACGTGCAAATCGGAGCGCACGTCTTTGCCGTAGTGCCCGGCTTCGGCTGGATGTGCGCTCGTTGCTGTGTTGGCGTTAATCATGGACGATCATTAACCAAAGGACACTTGGGTTCACAAAGGAACCCTGCTGTATTCTTCCAACCGTCACTTTAGCTTTGCTAGGATCGCGTCTGTCATTTGTATAGTCGAGGCGGCGCCTTGGCTGATCGACTTCGCCCCGCCCGAAATTCGCATCATGTCGTAGGTTCGCACCTTGCCTTCTCTCACCACAGTGGAGATGGCATCCCTGATTCTCTTGGCTTTATCGTTCTCGCCCACGTGCTCAAGCATCATTACGGCGGAGAGGATCATGGCGATTGGATTCACGATTGGGGGATTCAGTTCGGCGTACTTCGGGGCGGATCCGTGCGTGGGCTCGAATACTGCGACTTCGTCTCCGATATTGCCTGAAGCTGCGAATCCCAGGCCGCCAACCAGTCCGGCGAAAGCGTCGGAGAGGATATCGCCGAAAAGGTTTGAAGCTACGATCACGTTGTAATCTTCGGGATTCTTGTTCAGCCACATCAATTGCGCGTCGATGTTGGTGGACCAGAGCGCGATCCCCGGATAGTTCCTGGCCACTTCTTTGGCAGTCTCTTCCATCATGCCCGAAGTTTCGCGAACCACATTAGGCTTTTCGCAGATGGTTACGCCCTTGAAGCCGCGCTTTTTCGCGTGCTCAAAGGCTGCGGTCACGATGCGGCGGGCGGCGGGTCGAGTGATGATGCGTACGCTGACGGCGATGTCGGGACCGGGCACGCCGGCGAAGGCTTTGAACTTGGGATGCGAGTTGAGGGCAGCACGGACAATCTCGGGCGGGTTGGTCCACTCGATGCCGGCATACATGCCTTCTGTATTTTGACGAAACACCGTGGTGTCGATTTGCGGTTCGTCGTAGTCGTCGTCTGTGCGTTTGCGAATGTAGTTCAGAGGATTGCCGGTGAAGCCGATGCAGGGGCGCATGCAGATGTCGAGACTGAACTTCTGCCGCATAGTCACGATGGGGCTGTAATAGACCAGACCCTTGCCTTGCAGTTCGGGCTTTAATTCGGCTTGCGCTTCCTTGTTTGGCTTTGAGGTGATGGCGCCGAACAGGCCGAGCTTGTGCTTGGCCAAGAGATCGATCGTCCGTTGAGGAAGCGCGTTGCCTTCGTTTCTCCAGCACTCCCAGCCGATGTCGGCATGGAGGTATTCGGCATCGAAGCCGACGGCTTTTAAAACGCGCAATGCCTCGGGCAGTACTTGGTTTCCGATTCCATCGCCGGGCATTGTGACTACAGTATGTTTTGCCATGAATGCGATTCTCCCAACAACTTTTACGCCACAGAGACACGGAGGCACAGAGAGTTCTTCTGGCCTTGCCTCTGAGATTTTGCAAGCAACGTCTCCACAGTCGACTTCAGCTCAAGCCCAGGCGCTTTGCTACCAGGTTCTCCACTCCCTCGGCGATTACGAGCGCTTGCGGAACACTTCCCAGCGGCGGGAACGCGAACTTTTCGCCGCGCCAGTGGATCACGCCGGAAGTGAAGTCAATATTTATTTCCTCGCCGGGAATGATTGTCTTTTCTTTTTCCGCGATTTCGTCGGCGAACTGCTCGCGTAGGCGCTTCACAAGGTCCGGTACTTCCACGCAGAGGAAGCCGTTGTTATACGCGTTACGCAAGTAGGTCTGCGAGAAACTGGCCGCGATCACCAGCGGAATTCCCTTGGCCTTGAGACAAGTGACTGCTTGCTCGCGGCTCGATCCAGTCCCAAAATTGAATCCGCTGACGACCACATCGCCGGCGCGCGTGCGAGACGCGAACTGCGGATCGTAGTTTTCCATTACTACCTTCGCCATCAATTCCTTCGTGACATCGTCGCGGTAAGTGTAGTCCTTTCCGTAGATCGCGTCGGTGTTCACGTTGTCTTGCGGCAGGAAGACGAGGCGGCCATGGACTCTTTCTGGAAAGCCTGGAAGGATGTCGACCTTCTCTGCCGCTGCGACTGTTGCAAATGCTGTGTAGCGGCGCGCGGGCTCGCGACCGCTCATTTCATGCGGTCCGCGAATGTAGCCCGCCACGGCGGAAGCAGCTACAACCTCGGGACTCGCGAGATAACACTTGGCATCGCGCGATCCCATGCGGCCTTTGAAGTTGCGGTTGGTGGCGGAGATTCCCACTTCGCCGGGCTCGAGCAGTCCGACTCCCAGACCGATGCATGGTCCGCAGCCTGCCGGCAGAGGATTCGCGCCGGCATCGAGCAACGTCTGCCAGATGCCGCGCTTTTCGGCCTCTTCCTGGACCCACTTGCTGGCTGCGCCTAAATAGAATTTCACACCCGGTGCGACTTTCTTGCCTCTCAAAACTTTCGCTGCGGCATCCAGATCTTCGAGACGCGAGTTCACGCACGAGAGCAGGTAAGCCTTCTGAATCGCGACCTTATTCTTTTCCATCTCCGCGAGAGAAGCCATGGTCTGCACTGTATCGGGGCCCGATACGTGTGGCGTCACCTGACCGAGATCAAGCACGATCCGAGCCGCATAGACGGCGTCGGCATCCGGTCGTGGCGGATTCCTCGTCCAATTTTCGACGTCTTTCTCCGAAAACCGTTCCACGCCCGTGGCCTTCAGCCGCTGATGCACGCTCTTCAGATACTTGATCGTTACTTCATCTACCGGGAACCAGCCCACCAGCGGCCCCCATTCGGTAGTCATGTTGGAGATGGAAAGGCGCGCGTCCATGGAGAGGCTTGCCACTCCGGGGCCGCTGAATTCGACGGCTGCGTTCAGAACTTCATCGTGGTTGTAGAGGCCGCACAAGGTAATGATTATGTCTTTGCCGGTCGCACCGTCGGGCAACTCACCTTCGAGCACCACCTGCACCGAACGGGGAATCTGCCACCAGAATTCTCCCGTGGCCCAGACTGCGGCGGCGTCGGTCCTCACGATGGGCGTGCCGATCGCTCCCAAAGCGCCGTACATGTTCGAGTGCGAGTCGGAGGCTACCACGAATGAGCCGGGCACAACGTATCCTCGCTCCACCATGATTTGATGGCCGATGCCTGAGCCCGCCGGATAGAAGTCGACTCCGTGGTCTTTCGCGAAGGCCTCAATGGACCGGTATTTGTTCTGGTTGGCTTCGTCTTTATTTTGAATATCGTGATCGAGGGCGAATACGAGTTGTTTGGGATCGTGAATCTTTTTCGCGCCGATCCCTTTGAACTTGCTCATTACCGCCGAGGTGTTGTCGTGAGTCATGACGTGATGCGGGCGGATGGAGAGGAAGTCGCCAGTACGCAGCGGGCGCTTGGGGCCTTCGGCGAGGTGGGCATTCGCGATTTTTTCAACCATGGTCTGGGGCATACAGTACTCCCGGTGCCAACAAACAGCAGATTCCTCGCTTCGCTCGGAATGACAAACTTAATAAATCGGAATGACACACTACGTAATTTACCGGCGCTTCTTCTTGCTCACGGACTTGGGCGAGGTCGGTTTCTTCGCTCGCACGTCGGCTTTCATCAGGACCATCAGCCTGCTGACTGAGCCCATCTTCTCCAGGTTCCAGATGGCGTCTTTCAGCTTCTGCTGGGCGCGCTGCGACAACACGCCTTCCGCCAATGCCGCAAATTTTTCTTCGACTTCCTGATCGGTAAGCGGATTGCGCGGGTCGCCTTTGGGATAGTCGAGTTGCTTGGTGAACATTCGACCATCCGTGGTCGTGATGTTTACGATCACCCGCTGCAATGCTGGAAACACTTTCTCGATCTCCGGATCGGCCACGACTTCGACTTTCTGGAGCTGGGCGCGAATGGTCGGATCCATGATCTTTTCCATAGTGAACTGCACCGGCGTCACCTGCCGCTCCGCTAGCGCCGCTGCGATTACGTAAGGCAGCGAATGGTCGGCGGTCTCTTTGCTGCGGGGATCGTACTTGCTGGGATCGGAAAGTATATCCGCGGCGCGGGCCAGCGAACGAATTTGGATCTTGGTCACCTGATCCGGCTTCAAGTCGTTCGACTTCACGATCTCGAGCACCGCTGAAATCGGGGTATGCGTCAGCGCTTCGGTTGGAAACGCCTTCATGCCACACTGTGTGATACGCCAAGAATCACCCAGCCCGTCGGTCAGAATATTCAGCTTCCACTCCGGCCCGAAAACATGCGTCAGTCCTTCTTTTCCATCGACTACGTGCTCCGGTCCGGTGTAGCCCTTCTCCGCCATGAGCGCAGCGAGCACTCCACTCTGTGTTGCCATCGGATCGACCGTGTTCTTCATCATGGTAAGCTTGCCCGCAGTTACCGCGCCCAGCGTGGCGTGGCGGCTCGCCGAGATGCCTACGGCATGTTGAATCTGTTCCCATGGGAGATGCAGAGCGCGTCCGGCGACAAAGGGTGAGACGAAGGCGGTTAAGGTTGCGTGATGCCAGCCGCGCTCGCGGATGCCGGGGAACGCGGCTTCGCAGAAACGCATTTCAAATTCGTGCCCCAGCACCAGGCCGACGATCAATTCTCTTCCGTTGCTCTTGGTGCGCTCGCAGCACGCTAGTGCCGCCGGAAAAATGTCGGAAGGGTGCGACGGATCCTGCTTCCAGTAGATGTCGTTGTAATCCATACAGCGGATCATGAGCGCGTTGGCGAGCGAGGCGGAGACGGGATCGATGCGCTTGCCGGTGCCGATTACCGTTGCAGGTCCTTTGCCCGCGATCTCGTCGAGCACCTCGAGGGCAATTTTTACGTCGTGTTGTTGATAGCCGCCGAGGGCGCAGCCGATGGAATCCAGCAGAAAGCGTTTGGCCTGATAGACGGCATCTTGCGAGAGGTGCTTGTAATCCAAGCTTGCCGCCCAGCGGGACATCTTCGCGGTGATAGTTTCTTTGGTTGCGACTACTTCTTTAGCGGCGGACAAATTCACTCCTTAAATGACGTACCTCTTTGACTTGTCATCCCGAGCAAAGCGAGGGATCTGCATTCGGCGTCTGCGAGAAACAGCAGATTCCTCGCTTCGCTCGGAATGACAAGACTAAGAAGACTGACAATAGCAAAAAGCATCGGCATCACTCATTTCACTTTCACGTTCTTAGGATTCTTGAACGGCAAGAATGCCATGAAGTCGGCGTGATGCACGATGTAGGCTTCAGTCGTGCGTTTCACCAGATCACCTTCGGCGGCATGAGCCGCGATAATGTGGCAAACTTCGTCGGGCACACCGCATTCGAGTGCGAGCGCGACTCCCGTGAACGGGTGCCGCAAGGCTTCTCCGCGTTCACTTTGACGGCTCTTGCCATCGGGCCCGAGTTCGTATTCCAGCAGCTTACCGACATCCGCGAGAATGGCGCCCGCGATTACTACGTCCAAATTAATTGGCAGCGCGCGGCCCATGAATTCGTGCATCGACTCGGCGCTCTGACGTGCAATGTGGACTACGCAGCGCTTATGTTCCATAAAAGTGATAGGGCAGTTGGGCACGAGCAGTGTGAACGGAATGCGATTCAAGTCATCGGGTTTCAGCGGGCTGCGTTCCAGTGCTTTGATCCAGGTCTGGGTAACCTGCTCACGCAGCTTGGGTTTCTCAATCCACTGAATCTCGGGCCACAGCCGTGCGACCGCATCGCGCATGCAATCCGCCCCCCTCGGAAACCATCTAGCTTATCGTGCGGGTGGCGGCGGCGTCGAGAGGCACGAGGCTATAATCGCTTTTGTGTCCATCCGACTTGCGATGCCGCTCGAACACCGACGCGTGCTCCTTCTCTTACTCTGTTGCCTGTTTGTCCGCGTCGCTAGGGCGCAACAAGGTGCGGCGACTGGCGAACCGCTTGTGATTCAAACCACGAGCTTGCCCAAGGCCTATCTCAAACAACACTACGAAACTCGTTTGCAAGCGCGCGGCGGCATCACGCCCTTGCGGTGGGAAATCACGGAGGGCGCTGTGCCCGCCGGCATTGTGCTGGGGCAAGATGGAATTCTTAACGGCGCTCCAACCGAAACCGGTGACTTCCGCTTTACGGTAACTGTGACCGACAGTGGCCGGCCTGCAGCACAACGCAACCAGCAACTGGTTCTGACGGTCGTAGCGCCGCTCATGGCGCAGTGGGGGCGCTATCCCAAAGTGACCGGCCAGCGGCTGGAGGGCTCAATTATTGTTTCCAATCAGACCGAGCATGATTTTGACTTGACCGTAATCATGATGGCGGTGAATGAGACTGGGCGCGCTACGGCAATTGGCTATCAGCGTTTTACGTTGAAGAAGGGCGATGCGGGGACAGAGATTCCTTTTGGAGAGAACCTGCCACGGGGTTCGTACGAACTGAACGTGGACGCGGTCGCAGAAGTGGCTGCGACTAATTCGATTTATCGGACGCGGCTGGTGCCGAAGGAACGGTTTCAAATACTGCAGGGTCCGTGAAAACCGTGGACAGTGGGTAGCCTCTGCTACCGATTCGCAATCTGCTTGGGGGAGAGCTGTAGCCCAGGCTAACCACCGCCCACTCGCCGCTGCAGACAAAATATAAGAGTCCCGAGGTGGTGTTGGGATCATTCGTCTCGGCCAGTAGCTCGCTTTAGACCCTTGCTGACCTGCATGAGTTGCGGTCCTTGCGGATGGCAACTCGCGATCTTTGCTCGGGCTCCGGGCTTACCGCCAACCGGATAAACCACCCCAACGCCTCGGGACTCTATCCTGCCTTCGACAGATCTTCTTGTTCGCCTCGACCAGCACTTTGCTATAGACCCTTGCTAACCCTCCCTCAGTCATTTTGCAATGTAGAGGGTGACTTCGCTTGAGCCCCGGACGCCGCACCAACCGGGAAAACTTCAGAAGTTGTCAAAGAACGATTATGGTTTTACTCTTTTCATTTTTGGAGTCAATGAAAAATGTGCAGACGTATCTGCCGAATTTTCAATCGAGTGCAGGTGGTTCACAGGCCAGTGCCGCAGAGTTGGTGCAGTTCATCCGTCACAAGCTTTTGTGATGTACGCCAATGTGCAATTTTCGCGGATCTTCTTGGCCGACGCGGTTTGGTCTTGGGAACGCACACTGATTGCATTTGTGAAAATCGCGGGCAAAACCCTGTTAGATAAGGAGTTCAGAGGCATCTCGTGGGCTCCGCTGCTGTTCTCCGCGACGTCTGCGATTAAGATCTTGCTGTTGAAATCAAAATCCTAGAACGCGGAGATGGCTGAGAACTGCCCACAGAGCGGAGATTTGGTTTTTTTGGAGAATCTCGACCGTCGTGGAAGGCGCCGTTGGGTTGTTTCCGCGTTTCACTTGCTTCGGGATAAAATGCCCGTTTTCCAGAAGATCCTTCCAGAGGAGATGCTGTGGGGCCCGTCGCTCAGTCGGCTGTTCTTCTAGTCATCGCGTGGTTCGCGGGTTTTGCGTCGGCGCAATCTGGTCCCAGCGCTGAGCAACGCACCGCTCGCTATTTCAATTCCATACGGCGACAGCCTTCGCTTCAGTTGGCGTTTCTGCGCGAGACGCCCAAAGGCGGCGATTTGCATATCCACCTGAGCGGCGCTTTGTACGCGGAGAATCTCATCGACTATGCCGCGAGCGACAACCTGTGCGTGGACCGTACGACTTCGATTCTCATAGCCCCTCCGTGTGACGACTCCTGCGAAAAGTTCACGAGCAAGCCGGCCATCCGCTGTGCGCATGGCGATCACGTCCTCTACAGCTCGATCGTCGATGCGTGGTCGATGCGCAATTGGGAGCCAGGGGAAGAATCGGGGCACGATCATTTCTTCGCAACTTTCGACAAGTTTTCGTTGGCGACTCGTAACCGTACCGGGGACGCGCTTGCCGAGGCAGCATCGCGCGCGGTGGAAGACCGTCTTCAATATCTCGAGTTGATGTATACCGCGGATTCTGTTCAGTCTGGGCAACTCGGCGCGAAGCTGGGATGGGACGATGACTTCGCCCGCATGCGCGAGAAGTTGCTGAGCGGTGGTCTCAAGCAGATCGTCGCAACTACCAGCAAGAGTCTCGATGAAGACGAGAGCAAAATGCGATCTATCCTCAAGTGTGGGACTGCGGAAGCGAATCCAGGATGTGCAATTAAGATTCGCTATTTGTATCAGGTACTGCGCGGCCTGCCTCGCGAGATGGTCTTCGCTCAGATTCTTTTCGGCTTCGAACTCGCGCAGGCCGACCCGCGCTTTGTGGGCCTGAATCTCGTCATGCCGGAAGACTGGTACGTCCCCATGCACGATTTCGAGTTGCACATGAAGATGCTCGATTACCTGCACGGCGTGTATCCGAAAGTGCACATCAGCCTGCACGCGGGGGAGCTAGCTATGGGTCTGGTGCCGCCGGAGGGCCTGCGCTTTCATGTCCGCGAATCGGTCGAGCGCGGACATGCTGAGCGCATCGGGCACGGAGTAGACGTGATGAACGAGAATCATCCGATCGATTTGTTGCGTGAAATGGCACGAAAGAATGTTTTGGTCGAAATCTGCCTGACTTCCAATGATCTAATCCTGGGTGTAAAGGGCGACGCACATCCTCTGCCGATCTATCTACGGTACGGCGTGCCGGTAGCCCTGGCCACCGATGACGAGGGAGTTTCCCGCTCCGATATGACTCACGAGTATCTGCGCGCAGTTCAAACTTACGATTTCCTCGGTTACAAAGACTTAAAGCGCATGGCGCGAATGAGCTTGGAACATAGCTTTCTTGCCGGTTCCAGCCTGTGGGCATCCGAGTCCCGTACTGTTGCGGCGTGTACGAATGATCGTGCGGGCTCGGGGAAAGTTTCTGTCGCGTGCCAGAAATTTCTGGATGGCAATGAACGCGCCCAGATGCAATGGAAGCTCGAAGAGGGGTTCGCGGTCTTTGAGAAGCAGTTCTAGAAGCGGTTGTTAGTGGATGGTTCGCAGTTCTCAGTCGACAAGATCTAGCCAGGAGCTGGCCTCTTATGGATGACTTCACCAGCGCGGAATCTGCCGCGAACTTTCTGCTTTTGCAGACTCAACTTTCTCCAGCAATCGGACTGGTCCTGGGCTCGGGTCTGGGCGGCTTTGCCGACGAACTCTCCGAGGCAACGCGGATCCCCTACGCAAATATTCCTTTCTTCCCAACTTCCACCGCGATTGGCCATGCCGGTCAGATGGTGATCGGAAAAGTTGGCGACATCGCCGTCGCGGTCATGCAGGGACGCGTGCACTTGTACGAAGGGTATTCGGCAAACGAGGCCGCATTTCCCACACTCGTCTTTGGGAGAATGGGCATCCGTGCGTTGATCCTGACCAATGCTGCCGGGGGCATCAATCTCGAATACAAACAGGGCGCATTGGTCGTGATTACAGACCACATCAATCTGCAGGGACAAAATCCTCTGACCGGTCCAAATGACGATCGCTTCGGGCCGCGATTTCCGGACATGACTCAGGCGTACGCGAAGCCTTATCGCGAGATCGCGCTGCGAGCCGCACAGCGCCTGGGCAAGACAGTGCATCAAGGTGTCTATGCAGGACTCCTGGGCCCTAGTTACGAAACGCCAGCGGAGATTCGATATCTGCGGACGATCGGCGCGGATCTGGTTGGCATGTCGACGATTCCTGAAGTCATCGCGGCTCGCCACGTGGGAATCAAGGTACTGGCCATTTCTTGTGTGACTAACATGGCCGCGGGCATATCGGATGAGGTGCTGAGCCACGACGATGTCCTCGCGACTGGCGAGCGGGTTAAGGGAGACTTTGTGGCTCTGCTGCGGGCGGTCTTGCCCGAGATCGCGGCAGACGTGAATACTTAGCAGGCACGAGCATGACGGCCCATCTTAGAATGTGAACTTCGCCGCCAGTTGAACTACGCGTGGGCCACCCCCGCCCAGGCCAGGATTCGTTTGTGCCACGTCGGGCGTCTGCGTGATCAGCCCCATTGGCAGCAGCGGCTGCGTGATGTCGCCATTCACGTGGGCGGCCGGATTCGGCACGACCTGCGGACTGCCCGGACTTCCGTTGTCCACGTACCCCGGAATGATCGTGTGCGCCGGCAGGGCATAATTCGGATGGTTGAAAATATTGAAGAACTCTGCGCGCAATTGCAGGTTCAGTCGTTCCGTCAGACGTGTGTTCTTCGTGATCGAAAAATCCACATTGCTAAGTGCGGGGCCAAAGATCGAGTCCCGACCCAGATCGCCGAAGGTGCCGAAGGCCGGCTGCACGAAGGCAAGCGGGTTGAGATAGCCGGTGCTTGGATTCCAATGCGGCAAAATGGGATTTACACCGGGCACGACGTTGGGCCGTTGATTGAAATAAAACCGGCCGCTGGTGTCTGTCGAATTGGCAATCGGAATCGGACGGCCGCTCTGAACCGTAATGATGGTGTTCAGCTGCCAGCCCGAGCCAAATCCCCGAGCCGCTTTCCAGGCAGGCACATCGTAGTTGACTGCCGCCGTAAAGCGATTCCGCGTGTCGAAGAGCGAGGGCCCGCGCTCTGCAGGCAGGTTCCCGGGATCTTGAGGAAAAGCTGCGCCCGGGACGAAATCAATTCCATCCGAGGCGTCATCGATCGCCTTCGACCACACATAAGCAGCGAAGCCGGAAAAACCGTGATTCTGCTGGATACGCCCGATTGCCTGCAGCGCATTGTAGCTGGATGAACTCTCGGGCGTCAGCTCGTCCATCGCGCTGTAATTGGGATTGGGGCGGACGCCGTTGGCGTCAGGTTCGTTCAGGTCGGTCAAGCGCACCAGCCTGCTACCCTTGCTGCCCACGTAGCGGGCTTCGAACGAGGCATTCTCCGCGAGTTTCTGCTGCACATTAAAATTCCAGTTCTGCGTGTAAGGAGAACGGAAGTTTCGCGGAGTGACGAAAATCGAGTATGGCGGCGATGCCACGCCGTTCATGATCGGCGGATTCGGGCTTGGATTGGTGCCGTTAAACGCGGTGGGATCAAACGAAAGAGGCAACACCGCTTTCGGTCCGATGGGATTGGTCACGACTCCAGCCGAGGTAGTGAAATTCGCAATGAACAGGTCCTGGGGAACGTAATCAAAGTAAACCCCGTAGCCAGCGCGGACCACGGTGTTCTTCGCGGCTTGCCAGGCGAATCCCAAGCGCGGCGCAAAGTCGTGCAGATCGCGGTTATACAAGCCGTTAAGGCCGTCGGTACCCACCAACGCCAGGTTGCCATCTCGACCGAGATTTGAGAGCAGATTATTCTTCTCGCTCAGCGGTCCGAAATATTCCCAGCGCAGACCGAAGTTCACGGTGAGGGTGGAAGTCATGCGGTAATCATCTTGCGCGAAGAAACTGAACCCGTTGTTGTAGGTCGTACGTTGCGTGTTGCCAGCGTCGACCGAGACCGACGTGCAACAGAAAGTCGTGTCTTGCGTGCCGCCGGTGTAGAAGTTCGCCAACGCGTCGACTACAGGATCGGGACTCAGGCCGACGCCCGCGGTGAACTGGAAGATACCGCGCTCCAGGTTATCGTTGAAATTGCTGATGGCGGCGCGACGAAACTCTCCTCCGAACTTCAAGGTGTGGCGGCCTTTCAGCCAGGTGAAGTTATCAAGAATCTGAAAACTCTGGCTGGTCCGCCCTCGGGGAACGCTGAAGCCGGTCGCGCCCAAATTCTCAATGTTAGTGAAGTCAAACTCGGGCAATCCGAGCTTGCCGGTGCCGAAGTTCAGCCCGATGCTGTTGGGATCGAAGTTAGCATCGAGCGAACTGAAAGAAGTCCGATAACGGCTGTATCCGAATCGCACTTCGTTGATCTTGGAAGGGCTCAAGGTAGAAAGCAGGCTGACCGAAACCACCTGCACGCGCGTTGGCGAAGTTTGCGCGAACTGGGGCAGCCGTGATCCCGCACCGTAGCCACCCGGCGAGCCGAAAGGAAAAACCTGGTAGCTCTGACTGAAGGCGTAGCGGCCGGTGAGCAGTTCGGTGTTGGTGAGGTTTTCGTCGACCTTCGCGATGAAGTTGTTCCCGTTGTTCGTATCGCGCACCACGCCTGGAATCTCGCTGGTATCACTCTTCGGATAGAAGGCGAGAATGGCGTCGAGACCGGGATTGATCACGGGATTGCTGGGCGTACCGTTGATTGCCCCTGCTATTGTGCGTGCTTGCTGAATCTGGGCCTGGGTCGGAACCAGCAGCAGAAAGTCTGATCCCACGCGCTCTTGCTGACCCTCGTAAGCCCCGAAGAAAAAAGTCTTGTCCTTCACGATCGGACCGCCCAAAGAGGCTCCGAAATTGTTGTTTTGAAAAACAGACTTGTGTGGCTCGGTATTGAAGTAGTTGCGTGCGTCCAACGCGCTATTGCGGAAAAATTCGAAGCCGGAGCCGTGAAACTTGTTTGTGCCCGATCTCGTAACGATGTTCACCACTGAACCGCTGTTCCGGCCATATTCCGCGCCAAACTGCGACTGCAGGTTGAATTCCTGGATGGCATCGATCGGCAGCAGCGAAGCGGGCGCGCCGCCGATACCTGTTTGATTCAGAGCCGAGTTATTGAAGAAAGGATCGTTATTGTCGGTGCCGTCGAGAGTGTAATTGTTGGAACGGTCGCGATTACCGTTGATATTAAATTGTCCGAAACCACCCTGCGTACCGGCGACGCCAGAAGGATCGACCGTGGCTCCCGGCGACAGTGCAACCAGCTTGCCGAAATCGCGGCCGTTGAGCGGGAGTTCGGCAACCAATTTCTGGTCCACGACCTCGCTGAGGACGTCGCGGGTGGTATCGATGACCGGCGCTTCTTCCGTGACGGTCAACTGTTCCAGGCGCTTTTCCACTCTGGTTAAATCGAAGTTCGCGGTTGTATCCGAGCCAACGTTGACGATGACATTCTGGCCGACCGGAGATAATCCGCCGAATTCTGCGGTGACCGCATACTCTCCGGCGGGAAGCTCGGCCAGCACGTAGGCGCCGTCGTCGCCGGTCATTGCATCACGCATCTGGCCAGTCGCGCTGTTCTTCGCAGTCAGTTTTGCACCGACGATGGCGTTGCCGTTTGGATCCACCACCTTTCCACGAATCGAGCCCCGAAAACTTTGGGCAAGAGCGATGCAAGGCAGGAGCAAGACAATAGTCAAAAGGATGAACTTTCGAATCTTGCTTCTGAGATCGGCGACTGGTTGTTGTCCGTTCATGAATGCCTTCTCCTCGACTTCGCTCCAGAATTAGTTGCTCGCCCTCGGAATGAAGATTGCAATCGGAGGCTTTGCCCCGTACGTGGCCGCGAAGCTTCCTTGATTCACGGCCAAGCCAAGATGCCCGCGCGAATCGATGTACAGCAGCGGCGCGTTCAGCGGTACGTCGCTGAAGGTGCGCACGAACGGAATATCCATCGCGTTCTTTCCGAGCGTGACGTGAACCGCCCGGCCCCGCGCATAGCCCAGTTTGAGAAAATCATCGCCGCTGATATTGGTGAAAAGATTGCCGAAGGGCCCGTCGGTCGCGATTACTTCTCCCCTCAACCCGTGTTCATCCAGCCTGGCGGGCGCAATGTCCAGGCGCACAAGTTTGCTGACATCAAGCTCGGGTCCCACTCCGGTCCAGTCGTCGCCCCGCACCAGGTGCGCGCCTACGGGTGAAAAAATGTCGCGGCCATGAAATGTCGATGACAGCGCCGCTCCAATCATCCAATCGCGATTGGTGATTTCGCGCGCACTCTCGATTCCATCGCGATCCTGCACCAGCGTCATCAACCCGTTATCCGGCAACACAAAATATTGCCCGCGCTTCGACTTGACCACGACCGCTTTCCGAGTGCTGCCGACCGTCGGGTCGACTACCACGACGAATATCGTTCCCGGCGCGTAGTATGAGGTCGTGCCGTAAAGAAAGCGCGCTCCGTCGAGAATGGAGAACGGCGTAACCTGATGCGTGAGGTCGACAATGCGTACCTCCGGAGCAATCGAATACATCACGCCTTTGCAGATCGCGACTGAATCGTCCACCGTACCGAAGTCGGTCATGAAGACGATAGTGGGAACTGACTTGCCTGATGTGCTGTCAGAAGCGCTGGCCGCGCGGCATCCCGCGCACAGAATCAGCAAGATTGCGGCGACGAAGCACCGCGATGGCTTGCTCCCGTGAAAACTTTCTCTCAGCATAGTTCACTCTCGATAAAGGCTACCAGTTTACTGGAGTTTGCAAGATTTGGGCACAATCGTGCAACCTGTCGCGGTACTCGGTCCAGGGTTGTAGTCGTGGCTGTAACACGAAACTCCTGGCGCCGTCTATAATTCGCTTGGCAATACTATCGCAAGGAGGATGTGATGCCTGAAGCTATTCCGGAGAAATATCGCGATCTGTTCAACAAGCGCGCCTTCGCTAGTTTGGCAACGTTGATGCCCGATGGCCGTCCGCAGGTGACACCGGTGTGGTGTGATTTGGAAGGGGATTATGTACTTTTCAATTCCGCCAAGGGTCGCCAGAAGGATCGCAACGTCCGTCGCGATCCGCGGGTTGCGATGGCCATCGTAGATCCCGAGAATCCCTACCGTTATCTCGAAATCCGTGGCCGCGTCGTGGAGATCACCGAGCAGGGCGCCGACGCAAACATCGACAAGCTGGCGAAGAAATATCTCGGTGTCGATAAATACCCCTATCGCCAGGCATCGGAGACACGGGTGATCTACAAGATCCAGCCCGAGCACACCACGACGATGGGCTGATTGTAGCGCTGGCATTCCGCCGGCTGTCCCGGGCGCAGCTCGCGCCCGGAGCCTCCCAGGAGATTAATCATTCGCACCTACAACCTCTGCCTGCTCGGCTTCGGCAATGTCAATCGCATGCTGCTCCGTCTGCTCGAGAAAAAGGATCGCGAACTACGCGAACGGGGCATCGCATGGCGTCTCACGGGAGTCGCAACGCGGCGGATGGGCTGGCTCGCGAACGCCAATGGGTTCGAAGTCGAGGCTCTACTCGCGAACAACCTTGTGGTGCAAACGCCGCCAGAAGTGCCCGCGCCGCACGATGTCCGAACGTGGTTGCGTCTCGCGAAGGCCGACGTTCTGTTCGAAGCTACCTCTCTCAGCCCTCGCGACGGCCAACCCGCGATCGACCACATTCGCGCCGCACTTGAAACCGGCGCACACGCCATTACCGCCAACAAAGGACCGATCGTCCATGCGTACGAAGAGCTGAGTTCCCTGGCGGATGCCAAGAGACGAAGGTTTCTATTCGAGTCTACCGTGATGGACGGCGTTCCCATCTTCGCTCTCTTCCGCGAGAACTTGCCCTGCATTCATCTACGGGGATTTCGTGGCATCCTGAACTCGACTACGAACGTGATTCTCAGCGGCATGGAAGAGGGCCTCAGCTTTGACGAGTCGCTCGCCAAAGCTCAACAAATCGGGATCGCGGAAACCGATCCCAGCAACGACATCGAGGGCTGGGACGCAGCGGTAAAAGTCGCTGCACTGGTTCGCGTGCTCATGGATGTCCCGATCCGCCTGGAAGACATCCGACGTGAAGGCATTGGCAAACTGAGTGGAGAAGCAGTGCGCCTCGCCCGCAAAGACGGCAAGCCTTACAAGCTGGTGTGCCGCGCCCAGCGAACCACTCACAGCGTGACGGCGAGTGTCCGGCCCGAGCAGGTGCCGTTGAACGATCCGCTGGCCTGGGTCGCCGGAACCTCGTCGATCGTGTATTTTGAGACAGACGTCTTTCCGGGGCTGGCAATTACCGAGAACAATCCTGGATTGGAAGCAACCGCTTACGGGATGCTGGCTGATTTCGTCCGCGCAGTGAAGGAGACGTAGCAAGCTACGTCGATATAGCGTATTTGAACCTTATGCTAACCACTCACCTCGAAACATCGAACGCTCTTGATCTCGATTGGGTTCGCTCCCAGTTCCCATCGCTCTCTCAAACCGTCAACGGCCAGCCCGCGACTTTCCTCGATGGGCCTGGCGGAACTCAAGTTCCGCAGCGCGTCATCGACGCCATCTCCGATTATCTGAAGCGCGACAACGCCAACACTTGTGGCGCCTATGCGACCAGCCGCCACACCGACGCGATGCTTGCGGGCGCGCGTTCTGCGATGGCGGACTTTGTCGGCTGCGATCCGGATGAGATCGTTTTGGGTCCCAACATGACTTCGCTGACCTTCGCCATCAGCCGCTCAATTGGGCGCGAGCTTGGTCCGGGGGATGAAATCGTGCTCACGCACCTTGATCACGACGCCAATGTTTCGCCATGGCACGCGCTTGAAGAGCGTGGCGTGACCATTCGCATGGCGGAAATTCGTGAAGAGGATTGCACACTTGATATGGACGATTTGGCGCGCAAGATTACCGACCGCACGAAACTGGTTGCGGTCGGCTACGCTTCGAACGCGGTGGGCACGATCAATGACGTCGCGAAGATCGTACGGCTTGCTCATCAACGCGGCGCGATGGCTTACATTGATGCAGTCCACTACGCGCCACATGGTCCCATCGATGTCCGCGCGCTCGACTGCGATTTCCTGGTGTGCTCGACTTACAAGTTCTTCGGGCCACACATGGGCGTGCTCTTCGGTAAACGTGAGCACTTGAAGCGGCTCGATCCCTACAAGGTTCGCGCCAACACCAATGCGGTTCCCAATCGCTGGGAGTGGGGCACGCTTAATCATGAATGCATCGCCGGGATCACGGCGTGTGTTGACTATCTGGCTGGTCTTGGACGGCGGGTGAATCCGTCAGCCTCCGGTCGTCGTAAGGCTTTGCTCGCAGCCTACGACGCGATCCAGAAACATGAGCGCGGATTGATGGAAAGCCTCATTCGAGGATTGCTGTCGATTCCCGGTCTGAAGCTTTACGGCATCAGCGACCCGGAGCGCTTCGATCAGCGTTGTCCCACGGTCGCGGTGCGCATCAAGGGTCACACGCCGCTCGAACTCGCCACTCGGCTCGGCGAGCGCGGCTTCTTTACCTGGGACGGAAATTACTATGCGCTGAACCTCACCGAGCGCCTTGATGTCGAAAAAGATGGAGGGTTCCTGCGCATTGGGCTGGCTCACTACAACAGCGCGGACGAGGTGAGCCGCTTGCTCGCGGCGCTAAAAGAGATCGTCGGCTAATCAGATTTCTGGTTTCGTCTTAATTCTGTGACGTTCTCGCCTTTCGCAACTAACACAACGGAAGCCAAATTAATAAATAGGCCGTGTTCGACCACGCCCGGCATGTCGCTTAGCTTGCGCGCTAGAGCAGGCGGATCGGCGATCTGGCCGAAGCTGCAATCCAGAATGTGGTGGCCCTCGTCGGTTACGAACGGATTTCCCTTTGCGTCCTGACGCAGTTTGACGGTCGCTCCGAGAGTTGTAATTCTCTTGGCAACCAAGGGCTGGGCGAAGGGAATCACTTCGACGGGAAGCGGAAACTTTCCCAACACAGCGACCTGCTTGCTGGAATCGGCGATGATGACCACCTGCCGCGATGCGGACGCGATGATTTTTTCCCGCAGGAGGGCGCCGCCACCGCCCTTAATCAGATGGAGTTGAGGATCGAATTCATCCGCGCCGTCGATGTCGACGTCGATTCCCTGGAAATTGGTCTGCTGAAACTCATCGAGCGTAGTCAGCGGAATACCCAGGCTCGCGGCGAGGTCTCGGGTGTGCACGGAGGTTGGGATGCCGCGGATCTTCAATCCTGCCTTGACTCGCTCGCCTAAAAACCTCACGGCATATGCGGCGGTTGAGCCGGTTCCCAGTCCGACAATGTTGCCGTCGCGTACGAAGCCCAGGCTGGCGCGAGCCGCTGCCGCTTTTTCCCGGTCGCTGGTTTTAGGATCATTTGCCACGTCTGCTCTCGATTCCCGAAATCGGTCTTTCGTTGTTTTTCAGAGGGACCCCCCTCCCCCTGATCTTTTGGAATCATGGGGTTACAGCCACACTACCCTCAAAATCTTTGAGGAATAAGGACTTACACGCAAAATATTCCGGAATAAGGACTTAGCGCCGTCGATTCCCGAATTCGAACGCCTATCCACCCGGTTTCTCCGTTCTCGCGGAGATAAGCAAATAAATTATGTAATATCACAAAGAGAACACTATGTCAAGCAGACGGCCCGGCATGCGCTGCTCGGGGCGGGGAAGAACCGGGAACCTGTGCAGGCAAACGGAAAATCAAAAAAGCCAGTCGTCAGTTTCCGGTTCTCGGTTCTCGGTTCTCACTTCTCAGTTTGCTGCTAAGTCGTGCGTACGGCTCGTCGACGAAGCACTGACGTTTGCTTTTGTGCCTTTTGCGGCTGAGGTTTTGATAATCTGCCGCGGACGTGCGCGCTGCCGCCATTTTCGGGCCGGGATGTTCTGAGAAGGACCTGGAGCCGTTCCAGAAGAATTCAGAGGCGACCTGGGTTCCTCATTTGCCTACCCATTCGGAGCAGGCCGATGCGATTCTCATCTTCGGTGGAGACGGGACTGTGCATCGCTATCTGCCGCAACTGGTCGAGCTGCGGATTCCCGTGCTGGTCGTGCCTTGTGGCAGTGGGAACGATTTTGCGCGGGTGCTTGGCCTGCGCGGGCTTCGTCATTCGTTAACGGCCTGGCACAAGTTTTGCTCTGGCGTTGGTAATGTGCGGACGATCGATCTTGGCGTAATCACGCAATTCATTAGCGATCTTCAAGCGGGCGAGGCGCCCGCCCCGCGTGAGCACTATTTTTGTTGTGTGGGCGGTGTGGGTCTGGACGCGGAGATTGCCCGGCGGGCTAACCGGCTTCCGCGCTGGCTGCGGGCGCACGGGGGATATGTCTTGAGCCTGCCGTCGGCGCTGTTGGGATTCGCGCCGGTGGCTATGAAAATCTTTTCGCCTGACGTAGAGAATCCCGATGAGTTCGCCGCTCGGAGCACCAGGCCGATGATGGTCGTCGCGTTCGCCAATACGCCGACGTACGGCGGCGGGATGAAAGTTGCTCCCCGCGCCCGGCTCGACGATGGGAAGCTCGATGTTTGCATCATCGGCCAGATGAACAAATTCAAGCTGTTGTGTCTTTTCCCCAGCGTCTTTTTTGGACGGCATCTTGGTATTCGGGAGGTCGAGTACTTCCAGACGGAATGGCTGCGAGTCGAAACGGAAGAGCCGCGCGATGTTTATGCGGACGGCGAGTACGTGTGCCGGACGCCGATTGAAGTGAGCGTGGCGCGAGAGGCGCTGCGGGTGATCGTGGCCTGACTGCTGAGGAAGAACGCGACTCGGCGGCTGAAGCCGGGCTGATTCAGCGGATTTGCGATATGGCTGAAGCCATATCCTGATACGAGTCACGAGCTCACAACCGGTCGGCGATCTTGGCGGCAATCTTCTCGGCGTCGTTCACACTGACGCCGCTGGTGCGCAGGTCCATGCTCACCATGACGTCGCCCTTGCGCATCATGAAGCCCGAACCTCCGGGCGCGACGTACGCTTCGTCCCCGATGCCGGGCACAGCGGTGAAGGTGTCCATACCCGAAATGTGTTGCATGGCACCGTGGGCAAACTTCATGGTCATGGCCCCGCCCTTCCAGGTGAATCCCACATCGAGGCGCTGGTTGGCGGCGCGGCCGTAGGGGTATTCGCACGCCATGTCGCCGCGAGGTTCGGCAGCCTGAACCGGTTGGCCGAGAATGGCAGCCACTTCAGCCGCCGAGACCAAGCACGGATCTCGTTTCCCAGTGTATGGAGTCGCATCCCCGCCCATCTGCTGCGAGTATTCGTGGGCCTTCTGCTTCACCCGATAGGCGAGGTAGAAGCAGCCTGCGCCAGCCACCAGCATCAGGAACACAACCACGGCCACCACAATCAGCACAATCTTTACTGCGGTGTTGCTCCCATGAGAGGCCGGGGGCGGGGTGCTGATGGCTGCACCCGTCGCTACTGGAGGTTCGGGCGAAGGGGTGGCCGGAGTGCCTGGGGCGAGGGATGGGCCCGGCAGCGCTGCACCGCAGTTGGAACAGTATTTCACCCCTGCCGCGATTGGAGATCCACAATTCCCGCAGAATCCAGCCATGTATCGCCTCCGCAAGTTGCTGCGCTTTTTAGTTCGAGCACAACATCACAGAAAAATCCGGGCACTGCGATGAACACGGCAAAAGGACAGGTCGGAATAAGCAGGCCGAATCTTACGTAGCATTCGAGTGCAGGTCAAGGCGAAAGCGCCAAAACTCAGGGTCCGTGGTGCCCCCACCGGTGCTAAACTACCTTCACTGTATGGCTGAGACTGGTCGTTCCCGCACTCTGCTCTGGATCGTGATCGGTGGGGGAGTTTTCTTCCTCTTCGTGTTGGCCGTGTTTACGCTCGTGTATCTGACGCTGCGCGCGGGTGGAGAGCACGCGTCGCTGGATGGTTTCGGCGACAAGATTGGCGTGATCGACCTGGAAGGCGTGATTCTTGACTCCAGCGTGATCGTGCCGCAAATCAAAAAGTTCGGCGATGACGATTCCATCAAGGCCATTATTCTGCGGGTGAATTCTCCCGGTGGAGGCGTGGCGGCGTCTGAGGAGATTTACCGCGCGGTCAAGCGCATCCGCGACGATAAGAAAAAGCGCATCGTGGCCTCGATCAGCACGGTTGGCGCGAGCGGCGCATACTACGTCTCTTCCGCAACTAACAAGATTTATGCCGACAATGGCAGCGTGGTTGGGTCGATCGGCGTGATCGCCGAGTGGGTGAATTATGGCGACCTCATGAAGTGGGCCAAGCTGAAGCCGGAAGTGTTGAAGGTGGGCGCGCTCAAGGATACGGGCGATCCCAGCCGCGAAATGACTCCAGAAGAGCGGGCATACATGCAGTCGCTGATCGACAATATGTATGGCCAGTTCGTGCAGGCAGTAGCCGACGGGCGCCATGCGAAGACCGATGACATTAAGAAAATCGCGGATGGTAGGGTGTGGACCGGGCAGGAAGCGCTTCCCATGCACCTGATCGATCAAATCGGCGACTTCCAGAATGCGGTGGACGATACCGCGAAGGCGGTCGGAATCAAAGGTGAGCCGGTGCTGGTGCGTCCAGATAAAGATCGCAAGACTCTGGCGGATTTGCTATTCGGAGATATTTCCCAATGGCTGCCGACTCGGGAGAAGCTGATGGACCAGCAGATGGGGTTTTATTATCTGTGGAAGTGAGAACCTCGTTGTCATCCTGAGCGAAGCGAAGGATCTGTGTACTCGCCGGCATCAAGACAAAATGCACAGATCCTTCGCGTTGCTCAGGATGACAGACCTAAAGCCTGAGGCCCGACTTAAAAAAGCCACTTGCGCACAACCCCTGAAATTTGAGAAGGTTATGCAGGCCCTGATGTGGCTCGGGAGCCCCGACCCCAGGCACAAGCCACTTTCATTACGACACTTACGGAGCGAAGAGGCGTATGACCAAGGCTGACCTGATCGATGAAGTGTCCCAGTTGGCGGAATTAACACGCAAAGACAGTGAAGTTATCGTCGAAACCATTTTCGACAGCATCGTGCGCTCGCTGCGCGTGGGCGACAAGATTGAGATTCGCGGTTTTGGCAGCTTCCGCACCCGGCAGCGCAAGCCGCGCGTGGGCCGCAACCCGAAGACTGGTGATCGCGTCGAAGTCCCCGCCAAGAAAATTCCGTTCTTCAAGCCGAGCAAGGAACTGAAGGATCTGGTGAATACGGGGGTGACCGAGACTGGTTCGGCTGCGGCAGTCCCCGCCACTCCAACCCACTAAGGGCGCTCGGTGTACTCACTTGCCTGGACGAGGTGTCCGGGCCTGCGTGATTCCTGATAAGTCTGCTGCGATTCCGAATATGCCCGAGATGTGCCCCTGTGGTTAAATCAGATTCATGTTTGCCCGCAAGATTCGCGTGGAGTACGAGCAGAATGGGCGCCGTCTGCCCTGCCCGCTGAAGTGGCTGGATAGCTTCTCCATGCGCAACTTCACGAATGCGACCGCCTTTGACAATACCTTGCCTGTGGCCGACGGCCTGATGGAGATCGGCACCCACGTTCCTTTAGCTGAATTGAAAGATGCGATGGAAGACTGGTTCCGGCGGAAGAGCTACATTGCAAAAGACGCGTCGCTGGTTCTGACCGAGAAAAACCCGAGAGCCTGAACCACAAAGGACACAAAGGTCCACAAAGGAAATGCTCCCGATCTTCCCTTTGTGAACCTTCGTGTCCTTTGTGGTTTAAGCTTTTGTTGTTGGTTTAGCCCTTGTCGTAGTGCAGCAACGAAAATACGTCGTAGCCGCGGAGCTTGTCCCGGCCCTTCAGAAAATCGAGCTCGACCACGAATCCCAAACCCACAACTTCCGCGCCCAGCGACGCCGCAAGTTTGGTCGTGGCTTCGGCGGTCCCACCGGTGGCTAACAGGTCGTCCACGATGATGACGCGCTCGCCTTTCCGGATGGCGTCTTTGTGAATCTCAAGCGTGTTGGTACCGTATTCCAAAGCGTAATCGTACTTGGTGGTGGCAGCGGGAAGTTTGCCCGGCTTGCGGACGGGAACGAAGCCGGCATTGAGCCGGTAGGCCAGTGCCGGAGCGAAAATGAATCCGCGTGCCTCCATGCCCAGGACCAAGTCGATCTTTTGCTCCAGATAGTGCTCGGAGAGGGCGTCGATCAGCATGGCGAATCCCAGTTTGTCCTTCAACACCGTCGTGATGTCGTAGAAGAGAATTCCCTTCTTGGGGAAATCGGGGACTTCGCGAATCAGTTTCTTGAGAGGCTCGCAGTTTACGCTAGCTTTAATGGGCACTACGCTACTTGGCATTTACCAGGCTCCTTCGATACGAAAGTTTGTAAGGCCATCCACAGGCTTGGCTTCAGATTCCTCAACATCATCCACGCGGGCGGCACGCGGACCCTCGCGCAGGCGCGAACGCAATCCGGCCAGCTGATCGCGGGTGCCCATGGCCAGCACTTCCACACTGCTGTCCGCATTATTGCGCACCCAACCGGCAATGCCGAGGATGTGCGCCTCGCGTTCCACAAACCAACGGAAACCTACGCCTTGCACGCGACCGCGAACCAGAAAGCGGCGGGCCTGTGTGTCCTTCGACATAAAACTCCGACCATCAAAATAACAGATTGTTCAATCATGCTGAAGCTGTCATGCGGTAACAGTCTAATGCGTGGCGTACTCGTTCTTGACGACCACCCCGCCTTTCATGACGAATTGGACGTGCCCGAGTTCGCCAATGTCGGCGATAGGATCTCCAGAAACAGCGATGATATCTGCATATTTCCCTGTCTCGATCGATCCTATCTTGTCCTGCCAACCCATCAATTCAGATGCATTCGCAGTCGCTGAGCGGATTGCCTCGAGCGGTGACAATCCGAGCTTAGTCATGGCAATGATTTCGCGCGCGTTCTTGCCATGCTCCTCGGCGCTGGCAGGATCGAAACCATTCGCGATTTTCACGCCCAACTCGCGAGCAGTTGAGATATTCTGCCGGGTGCGCTCCAGGGTCACTTGCATGTATTTGTGCGGCTGCGGAGACTTCGCCGTGTCCACGGCATAGAAGTAATAGCCGATGGTCGGCACCCAGAAAGCATTTTTCTGTTTCATCAACTCGAAAGAGCTGCGATCAGCCTGGTGCCCGTGCTCGATTGAGTCGACGCCGGCGGTCAGTGCGTTGCGAATGCCCTCCGGACTATCGGCGTGGGCGGCCACTTTTAGTTTGGACTTGTGCGCTTCTTCGACGATAGGGCGGATCTCATCGACGGTCAGCGTGGGGGTACCCCAGTCGGCATAAACCTTGAGCAAGTTCGCGCCGTGCCCGATCTGCTCGCGAGCAGCCCGCCGCGCTTCCTCAGGTCCGCTGATCATTTGGGCACCGGTAGGAAAATCCACCAGATCGGGAGAGATGTCGAAAGGGAAGTATTTCCCGACTGCCGCAATTCCACGGGTTGCCACCTGCATACGTGGACCGTCCACGAGGCCCTGATTGATCGCATCCCGCAGCGCGACGTCGGCATAACCAGAGCCTTCGCTTTCGACATCGCGGACCGCAGTAAAGCCGGCTCGCAAAGTGACACGCGCATCGGCTGCGCCTTCCAGCGCGCGAAAAGCCTGCGACTTGGTGAGCAAGGTCAACCCATAGCCTTGGGGATCGTCAGGAATGCGGGCCATCAGATGAGTGTGGCAATCGACGAGTCCTGGGAGCAGCGTGGCATCGCCCAGATCCACAACTTCCGCCCCAGCTGGAATCTTCAGGGAAGCGCCGACGACCGTAATCTTTTCATCCTGAATCAGAATCACGGCTTCGTGCACGATGCTGCCACTGTTCACATCCAGCATGCGGGATGCCCGCAGCGCGACTATTTTCGAAGGAGCATTCTGCTGCGCGCTGGCCATCGTGCACAAGGAGCAAAGAGCGAGGCTGAGAAACACAACGCGACTTGGCGCCACGGCCCTGGACATCAGCGTATCCTCAACAGTTTGTCATCCTGAGCGCAGTAGCCGAAGGATTCTCGAGCAGTCAAGCACTACCAAAGCCGCATCGGGGAATTCTCACACCGCTGTTCGGACGAACATATAGACGAACAAGAGAATTCCCTGAAGCGACATTGGAGTATTCGCTGCACAGGGTCCTTCGACTCCGCAGCTGATTCGCTTCGCGAACTAACTGCTCCGCTCAGGATGACGGCTTGATTCTGATTTCCGTAACGCTGGGCTGAAGCGCAGTTATGCTAAGCCTGCCCGCCAACTCTACGCCCGCGACAAATAAACGCCTTCGGCAGTATCCACGCGAATCTTCTCGCCTTCGTTGATGAAGGGCGGCACCTGCACCACGAGTCCAGTCTCGGTCTTCGCGGCCTTGGTGACGCTGGACGCGGTAGCGCTCCTCATCCCCGGTTCAGTCTCGACCACGGTCAACTCGACCGTCTGTGGCAGTTCGATTCCGACCGCCTTGCCGTCGAAGAATTCTACTTTGATCTGCAAGTTAGGAATCAGATAATCCACTGCGTCGCCGAGGATGTCGCGGGTCAAATGGGTTTGTTCGAAATTAGTCGTGTCCATGAAGTAGTAGCTGTCGCCGTCGGCGTACAAGTACTCCATCTCCTGCTCGTCCACCGTGATCTTTTCGATGGGATCAGGCGAGCGGAAGCGGTGCTCGAACATGGCGCCCGTCCGCAGGTTGCGCAGTTTCGCCTGGATGAAGGCGCGCAAATTGCCGGGCGTGCGGTGCTCAACACTGAAAACGGAGTGCAGATCGTTATTGTGTTTAATGATCATGCCGGGACGAAGTTGGGTGGCGGGAATAGACATTACCGAGTGAATCTCCTTTAATTGCGGGTAGCCAGCGGGCGCGGGTGGTCCACATTCTCCGCCAGACACAAGGCTCAAAGTGCTTATTTTACAGGACTTGAGCCAATATGGGAAATCGCGCGAAGATTAAAAATTACGAATCCACGGCACTCGCCGCATCCGGCGGCTAGAATGTTGTTTGGCGAATCCAAGTTGCCAGCTTCATGAAGAGATTTCTGATTACGAGAGGAGCTTTTATGCGTGTAGGAAAATATGAGTCTTCCGAAGGAAACACCGCCGCAACCGCGATCACCTTCCTGCTGATCGGGTTGGGAGCCGGGACGTTGATTGGACTTTTGTTTGCGCCGAAATCAGGCAAGCAAATGCGAAAAGAGCTGGGCCGCCGATATCAGGACGCTCGCGAAACCTTGGACGATTGGAAAGACGACGCAAAAGAAGTTGCCGAAGACGCTTTGGAACGTGGCCAGGAAATCGCCGACGAACTGCGCGACCGCGTAGCTCCACTGGCCGCTGCCATGAAACGGCGGTAACGGGCTTCAGCGCCACGGTTTACGATCTAGCACACCATCTAGCCGAAGATCGCCGAGAAGAAACCCTTGATTTTGGCGAAAGCTCCGTGGTGGAGTTGCTTCGCCTGACTTTGAGCCGGAGGCAGAACCTCGGTCTCGAAGGTCGCCGGACGCGGCAAGTCGCGCACTGGTAGAGACTGCGCGTCGGGGATTGGAGCCGGCTTTGGAGCCGGGGGATGATTTGCGGGCATATCCGCCGCACGAAAGACGAACGGAGCTTCCACCTGCACATGAACGTCGTTCGGCTTGGACGGTGGCAAAGCAGCCGTCTCCGGTGGCAGCGCCGCCGCCTCGCCGGGCAACGTAACACCTGATTGCTTGGCGGAAGCGGCAGGCGTAACAGGCTTGGATCCGTCTCGCGCCAGATTCATGGATGAAGGTTGCTTCGCATCAGAAACCGGAGGCGCGGCAGACGCCCGCATCACGGGGATCTCTGGCGGCGGGCAGCCACAACTGGAAGGCACGGCGGCGTCCACCAGATTCAGGCGGCCAGAGTGAAACACAATCTGCTCCGTGGGCTTGACCTGATAATTCCCTTCTCCCAACAGTTCCGAAACAATCACCGAAGCCGTGTTCCCAGGCAAACCGCGTACGCATGTATTGCCCCGCGAGTCGGCGCTGACGGCATAATGAAACTCGCCCGGCCCCGCCAGCAGAATGCGAAAATCAGGCGTCAGAATCGAATCCGCCGATGCGTCCAGCTTGTAGTGAGCTTCGAGCGCTCCCGTGTTCATCCCCAGCATCAGACCGTGCCCGCTTTGCGCAGACGTGACCGACACGGTCGTCCCCGGGCAAACCAGCACTTCGCCGCCTCGTTGCAAACGCAGCACAGAGGTCTCCGAACCCGCAGTCACCGAAGAACCCGCAGCGGCTCGGCTTCCTGCTAGAACAACCGCTCCCGAGGAGCCCGGGCCCAGTGGAACGGCTGCCGGCTGGATCCCTTGCGTGAAAGCCGGGACAGAAGGCGGCTTGGCGGTCACTTGGTCTGAGGAAGCGCGTAGCCGAACCATCAGGCGATTTCCGGCCGCGTCCCAGGTGTGCCCAACCGGCTTAACCAAATCAACCACCACACGCGTGACGGGGGGAGCGTTCTGATATTGGTTGACGCGGACCCGGCGAATTTCCTGAGCGGGCGAGTCGATCCGAGTGTTGTTCCCGGACAAGTTCGCAGGCACATCAGCATTCGGAAGATCAATCACCAGCCGCGGCGGATTGTCCAGCGTGCTAATTGCGGGCACGAGCGGACGGCTGGACAGGATCTCGACTGCCGGCCCCGGCAGCACGCGCACGCTGCGCACGAAGATCGGAGTGTCCGTAGTTGCCAGCAATTTTGGAGTCGACTGGGCAAAGCTCGAGGCAATCAGCAGTCCTGTGAGCAGTGCAAGCGCAACGAGCGCGCTCCGAACGCATGGCTGGAACTTCATCGCAGAATAGAGTACTTACTGCAAAGATACCACTGGCCTGCGATAGAGAGAAGTCTTACGGCGAACACCAAAGTCATCAGGGACAGCTTGGCGCAGAAGTTCAACCCAATTTGCCGCCAGCCGCAGAGATCAAGGAACCAGGTTCATGGTTCCGACAGGAATTCGTATTCGTCAATGACCGCGGCAACCGCGACTCTACCTTCGTTGCCGCCTTCATCCACGCGCACCACTTTGCCCTTGCACCGTACCCGAATGCTCTCGGTCAAAGTGATCTCCGGGGGAAGAGTGAGGGTAAATTCAATGTTCGATCCAGCGGCAATTGCAGAGTCCACAAAGAAACATATGCCGCGGGCGCTTACATCGCGCGTCTGCGCAGTCTTTTCCTGCACTCCACCCTCGGTATAGGTCACCGAAACGGGCAACCGCAATGCGAAGCGGCGGGTTGCCCGCTTATTATCCTGTTCGGCCTCGGCCATGAGCCCTCCAGTAAAGCCTGTAAAGCATGGCGGTTTGCGTGAACCGTGTCAAGACTGTAGTTCGGGTTCGGACGCGCATTGACAGACCTCCGCCCGCTGTACTACTGTCATCCTCCGCTACAAACTGGGAAACTGGCTGCCAGCCTTGCTTCCAGCGTGTTCCGGACCCCAGGCGACGTAAGGAGACCAAAGTGAAAAGCTGGTTACGAAGATGGTTGTTGGTGGCAATCGCCACCGTCAGTGTCGGGTGGGGAGTGGGCAACCTTCATGCTGCGACCAAGCATTACGTGCTGACCAATGACGATGTCAACGGACCAAACACGGCGACTGTATTCCTGGTCAAGGGCATCCCGGCCAACCCAAAGCTCGCTCCCGTGAAAGTCATCCAGACCGGCGGCCAGGGGCTGGGCGGCGGCACTTATGGCACTGTCCGGCAGGCCCTCGCCCGCGTCGGCACCACGGAATGCTTCTTTGTTGCCGACGCCAACTCCAACGATATCGCCGCCATCGACTATAAATCACTGAAGGTCGTGGGCAACTATCAGGGCTCGGCCGCCGACAACAGCGAGCGGAATGGCCTCGGACTGGCCACAAGGGGCAAGCACCTGTATGCATCTTTTATAACCTCGGGAACGATCGGCGCGTTTACTATTCAAGCTGATTGCGCCCTCACGTTTCTCGGCGATGCATCCGCTGTCGGATTGACTGGTGGACAAATCGACGGCATGGCGGCACATGGCACCATTCTGGTTGTGACCTATACCGACGGTTCCATCGAGTCCTTCAACACAGCAGGCGGTGTACCGGTCCCGAACAACGATGAGCAGTACACAAGTGGCTTCAACAAATACCACGACATCAACGCGGCTGACGTGAACATCACCCAGGATGGGCATTTCGCCGTCTTCAGCGACGCGTCGCTTACCACGCAGGTTGAAGTCTCGAACATATCTTCCGGCAAGCTCAAGCCCACCGTCGACTACGACAGTCTCGGCTCGGGGAAAAACTCCAACAACATGTGGATCAGCCCGGACGAGAGTCTGATCTACGTGAGCAACAATCAATCTGGCCAGATCACCGCTCTGTTTTTTGACAAGAAAACAGGTAAAGTTTCTTACGGTTGCATATCTCCCGTGCTCAAAGACTTCAATTCCACCTGGTTCACGAACACCGGAGTGACCACGGAGGACACCACGGGAACAGGCGCGGTGCTGTGGCTTGCCGAAGAAGGCTCAGCCTCCTCGATTGGCATCGTGGAGGTAACCTCCACCGGCAAGAAATGCACGCTGAAGGAAACTGCACAGTCCCCGGCTAAAGATCCAAATAGTCAAAACCTCGAGTCGTTGACTGGCTATCCGCCGCGATCGTTCTAGGGTAAACTCTGCTGAGTTCGTCCTGCTTCGTTTTGAAAGGGCGCGACCTTCAGCCGCGCCGCTCGCAACCCGCTAATATGCGGATTCGGCCGCTGAGGGTCGCCGCCGGGGTCGTATCCGATATCAGCGACATGACTTATTCAGACCATCCCAAGCAGCAAACATCAAAGGGCCTAGAATAAAGACATGGTCTTCGTCCTCGACAACTACGATTCATTCACCTACAACCTGGTCCAGTATCTGGGCGAACTCGGAACCGAGGTTGTAGTTAGCCGCAATGACCAGGTAAGCGTGGCAGAGGTAGAAGCCATGAACCCGGAGCGCATCCTGCTTTCGCCCGGACCATGCACGCCGCAAGAGGCCGGAATCAGCATTGAACTAGTCCGCCATTTTGCCGGCAAGGTTCCAGTTCTGGGAGTGTGCTTGGGACATCAAGCCATCGGCGCAGCCTTCGGCGGCGAAATCGTACGCGCCCCCAAACTGATGCACGGCAAAACCAGCGAAGTCCAACACGATGGCCGAACGATCTTCAAGGGCCTGCGCTCACCAATGACCGCCACGCGCTATCACTCCCTGATCGTCGAAGAAAAAAGCTTGCCCAAAGATCTGGAAATCAGCGCCTACGCCATGGAAAATGGCGGATCTCGCGTAATTATGGGCCTGAGACATAAACGGTTTCCGGTAGAAGGCGTGCAATTCCATCCCGAAAGCATCTTGACGGGCGAGGGAAAGAAACTGATCGAAAATTTCCTGAAGATCTGATTCCACTGTAGTTTGCGGCTACAAGAAGGCATCCTTCCTGTTCGCGCCATACCCGAGAAACCAAAGGCCCTCCTGCAAAATCCACGGTCGACCCGACGAAGCGTGAGGCCCAACCGACGACAGCGACCCTGGAACGCCAAACCACGAAAGGGCCCGACGATGCCGGTGTTGAAGAATCGAACGCAGCGCGGACCGTGCCGACTCCCGAGCCCGCCACCCTGGGCGTACTGTCGCTCGGATCACCCAGACTGTCTATATGGAGACGAGAAGAGTCGGCGGTTGCTGCGCCGTCGCGGTCAAAACGTGTAATGGCCTGATTCCAACAGTTAGCGTGGCGTCCGGGTGCTCAGGTCGTGTAGCTTGTAGGCGCGGAAGGAACACCACTTTACTTTGCACGAGCGTGAAACTCGATTCGATCGCAATGGCGAGAACTGGATGCTCAAGCTTCGATATCGAGCATCATCACGGTCGGATTTTGAAAACCGCGCCCGCATTCATTCCGCTGCCAATGGTGGTGCCGTATAGCGTGCCACCCTTGCCAAGGAGCACAGCGCCGGCGGCCAGTTGGTCGTTGCTGTTCTTGAAGCTGAAAACCACGCCCTCGAACCAGATTCCGCCCTCTTGTTTCAGCGCGAAAACTGTACCACCATTTGACGGAAGGCCACCAAACTGTGTTGTGCCATAGAATGTGCCCTTTGGGTCCATAGTCAGGCCTGCCCAGGGAAAACACCCATCGCTGCCGCATGCGAAGGTATGAAGGACGTTCAGCGTCCAGGCTCCCTGGTGATTGGCTGGAGGACTCAACTCGAAGACGGTGCCAACACCGGACCCGCCCCCGATCACCGTAGTGCCATATAGCTTGCCCCGGAGCAGTATCAGGCGGCACAACGGACCAAAGCCGTCAGTGCCGCCAGTAAATGTGTAAAGCGTTTCCTCAGTCCAGGCACCGCCCGCTGCGGGCTTGAGCCGGAAAACTGCCCCTGCGCCGAACGCGCCGTCGTTCGCGAGCGTGCCGTAGAGCGATCCGTTCTTGTCAAAGATCACCGCCGCTCGGGGACTGGTTCCCTCGTTGGTCATGAAACGGTGGAGAACAGTCTCAGTCCAGCTACCTCCTTGCCCCGGCATCAGTTCGAAAACGATCCCGTTCCCCGGCGAACCGCCGTTGTTGGTCGTGCCGTAGAGATTACCGGTTTGGTCGAAATTCAGGTCACTCTGAGGTCCCAGTCCGTCAGTGCCTCCGGCGAAACTGTAGATTACGTTTTCGGTCCAGACACCGCCCTTTCCGGGCGTCAATTCATAGACCGTGCCAGCATCGGAGGCGCCGCCACGGTAGGTGGTGCCATATAGGTTTCCTGCCGAGTCGAAGATCAGGCCGCCGTAGGGTTGAGAGCCATCGCTGCCGCCAGAGAACGTGTAGAGGATGGTTTCGGTCCAGCCTCCGGGCGCTTGAGGGTTCGTTAGCTCAAAAGCGATGCCTGCGCCGGACGCGCCCCCCAACGCGGTCGTCCCATACAGATTGCCTGCCGCATCGGAGATCACGCGACCATAAGGCGCAGCGCCGTCGGTGCCGGAGCCAAAGTGGTGGAGCACCGCCTCCTTCGGCCACGCAGCGAGATTGCCCGCCAACATCAACATGACAAAAGAAATCGCAAATGGCTTTATGCAGCGAGAGAACCTCTCGTCTTTCATCGGAATCACCCCCAGACATTCAAATTTGATGTTCGAATGCGATCGGAAGGGAATGCACAATCTCTTGAATGAAGAGAAACGGAGATTTTCAACTGAAATCAAGACCGCTCCGCAATACACCCGAATTCTCGGCCTTCAAACAGCAGCGAGAAGTCTACACCCGCGCCCGTTCTCTGCCAACCCATGGAGTAACTATTGAAATATCTCCGATTACAACAAACTAGTCAAAGGTGAGGTTCCGGGCAGCCCGAAGAGTGGCTCACATCTTTGTATACAACGCAAAAGGTGGGGCACCCTCGGTTTGGTTTAAAGATAAGGAGAATGTGGATAGTCTGACCGCCTATCCACCGTTTCGCGCCGTTTCCACCGCTCTCAGCACCGCTTGGGCCTTATTCATGCTCTCCTGAAACTCGCTGGCGGGATCGGAGTCGGCGACGATGCCTGCTCCTGCCTGCAAATACGCGCGCTTGCCCTGCATGAGCATGGTGCGGATCGCGATGCAGGAGTCGAGATTGCCCGCGAAATCGGCGTAGAGCACGGATCCTCCATAGACTCCGCGGCGCACGGGTTCGAGTTCTTCGATGATCTGCATGGCGCGCACTTTCGGCGCTCCGCTGAGTGTGCCTGCAGGAAAGCATGCGGCGAAGGCATCGAGAGCGTCCAGGCCTTCGCGCAATTTTCCTTCGAGCGCGGAGACGATGTGCATGACGTGCGAGTAACGCTCGACGTACATCAGATCGCGCACCTTCACCGAACCGTATTCGCTGACCCGTCCCAGATCGTTGCGGCCCAGGTCGACCAGCATGACGTGTTCGGCGCGTTCTTTCTCGTCGGCCAGCATTTCTTTTTCGAGGCGCGCGTCTTCGGCTTCGTCGCGCCCTCGCGGATGGGTTCCAGCAATCGGGCGGTATTCCAGCCTGCTTCCGGTCACCCGCACCAGCATCTCCGGGGACGACCCCAGAACGTGAATGTCGCCCATGCGAAGAAAGTACAGATACGGCGAAGGGTTCACCGTTCGCAAGGCGCGGTAGATATCGAACGGCGCAACTTCCGGAGAAAAGTCCAGTCTTTGCGAGAGCACAACCTGGAAAATGTCACCGGCTGCAATGTACTCTTTGGCGCGCTCCACGGACTTAATGAAACGGCCGCGGCTGGTTCCAGCATGAACCTTCATCTTGGCTTTGCCGGATCGTGGCGACTTATGCCAATGGGCCGGACGCAAGCCGGCGGCCAGCTTCTTTTCGAGGATTGCGATGTCAGCAATTGCGCGATCATAAGCCCGTCGCGGGCTCTCGCGGGAAACATCGGCAGTGGCGATGATATGAATTTGATGGTGCAGGTGATCGAAAGCCAGGAGGCGATCGAAGAACATCAACACACAATCAGGCAGAGCAAGATCATCCTTTGCGTGCTCGCCAATTTTCTCCAATTGGCGGACGGCATCATAGGCAAAATAACCAACGGCGCCGGCGGTAAATGGAGGCAAGCCGGGAATCTTCGCTGGACGATGATGCCGGAGCAGCTCTTTCAACACGGGTAACACGTTGCCCTTGCGATTTTCGCGAGTTTTTCCGCGCTGCAACACGACATCCTCTCCGCGGGCTCGCACTTGCAAATAGGGACGCGCTCCCAGGAACGTGTAGCGTCCGATTTGCTCTCCCCGCTCCACCGATTCCAGCAGAAAAGCATCAGGCTCGCTGGCCGCTATTGCGAGGAAAGCAGAGACGGGCGTCAGCAGGTCGGCTGTGACCGACTTGACCACCGGCACCAGCGTGGACTCGCGGGCGAGGCGCGAAAACTCCTTGTAATCGGGGCGCAGCAAGCGTTAGCCGCTTAGATCCTTTCAAGTGGAATCGCGTCTGCCATTATAAAGGGCAGGAGCAGGTGACCCCTGTAACCACCGAATGAATTGACGGATTCGACGGCGGGGCGGAAGATGGCTGTTTAGCCAGCACGGGGGCCTATGCGTATTAAGTTCTGGGGAGTTCGCGGATCGACACCTGCTCCTCAGCCCGAAAATATGCGCTACGGGGGCAATACTTCCTGCGTGGAGGTGCGCGTCGGGGACAGCTTGTATATTTTCGACTGCGGCACCGGCTTCCGCGTGTTGGGACAATCCCTCCGGCACGAGTTCAACGGTCATCCGGTCTCTGCCCACGTGTTCGTCTCCCATTTCCACTGGGATCACATTCAGGGAATCCCATTCTTCGGTCCGCTCTATGACAACCGCGAGAACCGCTTCCAGTTTCATTGTTCCAGCCGGACGCGCAGCCTGAAGCGGGTGCTCGAGGAGCAGATGGCCGCCCCCTATTTCCCCGTAGGCCTAACCGAAATGCAGGCCCACCAGAACTTTTACGATCTGGACGAAGGCCGCATCCAGTTAGGGGACGTGACCTTGCAGACCCTCTGGCTAAACCATCCCCAGGGCTGCATGGGTTTTCGCCTGGAAACCAAAGAAGGCGTGATGGTCTATGCCACCGACAATGAGCCTGGGGACGCGTTGTTTGACAAGAACCTGCGCAAGCTCGCGGCCGGCGCCGACGTTCTGATCTACGACGCGCAATATCTTCCCGAGGAATACGCCCGCAAACACGGCTGGGGCCACAGTCATTGGCGCGAAGCCATCAACGTGGTGACCGAGAGTGGTGCGAAAGAATTGGTGCTGTTCCATCACGATCCGGATCATGACGACGCCTGCATCGACAAGGTAGTTAAGGAGGCCCGTGACTACTATCCGCGACTGCGGGCCGCCGCCGAGGGCATGCAGATCGAAGTATCGGCCAAGGCGCCAGCCTAACCGCTCAGTTTTCTCCTTACGCTTGTAACCTTTGTGGTAATGGATCCTGGATTACAATGAAATGTTGGGCCAAGCGGATATTACTTTGAAAGGGGCCGTGAGTGACTCAGTTTTCAGCACCGTGGCCACATCTGTCGGTGATCTCGATCATCGATATTCTGCTGGTCGCAATTATCATTTATGAGTTTCTCGCCCTGATCAGGGGCACCCGCGCCTCCTTGATGGTTGTGGGTGTGGCGGGGCTGGGGCTTGTTTTCTATTTGTCCCGGCTGGGCAACCTGGCCGCGCTGAACTGGCTGATCAGTACGTTGCTTCCCTACACCGTGTTCGCCTTGATCGTGGTTTTCGCAGCGGAGATCCGGCAAGGGCTGGCAAGGCTGGGGCGGGGGCTTACGCTGAGTCGCACGACGGGTTCGGAGGCAGACGCTTACGACGATATTGTGCTGGCCGCCAACTTGTTTTGCCAGAATCAAACAGGAGCTCTGATCGTCATCGAACGCGAGATTGGTTTGCGCACCTACATCGAGAGCGGGGTTCCGCTCGACGCGAGACTCTCCTACGACCTGCTGGCAACAATCTTCCGGCCGAGCGCTCCGCTGCACGACGGCGCCGTAATCGTGCAGAATGACCGCATTGCCGCTGCCGCATGCTTTTTGCCGCTCTCCATGAACCCGGTACTTTCCACGCAACTGGGAACGCGGCATCGCGCGGGTATTGGAGTAACCGAGGAAACCGATGCCATTGCCGTAATCGTTTCCGAAGAGACCGGCAGCATCAGCTTGGCAGTCTCGGGCAAGATCGAGCGTGATCTGAGTGTCGACCAACTGCGCGATCGTCTCGGAGAATTACTCCGTCGCTACGTGCCTCCATCTACCTTGCCCACGCCGATTTCGAACGACAGCGAAGTATTGGACGATTCGCGGATCAACGATTCCCGTTCAAACGATACGCGCCTGAGCGAGTCGCGTCTGAATGACTCCCGCATCAATCAAGGGGCCGATCGCTAGCCCATGCGTGACTTCCTGCATCGCTATGTGTTTCACAATCTGGGCCTGAAGCTGATCTCGCTTGCGCTCGCCGTGGGCGTCTGGCTTGCGGTGGCGCGCGATCCCGTAGCCGAAGTCGCGGTCGATGTCGCCATCGAGTTCCACAATATTCCGCAAAATCTGGAGATCAGTTCAGACAACATCCCTCGAGCCCAAATCCGGCTCCGCGGTCCGGAGCGAGTGGTTCGCCGCCTTCAGCCTTCCGACGTGTATGCGGAAATCGAACTCAACGGCCTGAGACCCGGTGAGCGCACGTTTGATTTAACCGCACAACAGATTCACGAGCCTTCCGAGCTCGAAGTTGTTCAGGTCGTGCCTAGCCAGGTCCATCTCACTTTCGACACCCGCCTCACTCGTCAGGTTCCTGTGACACCACGCGTCGTAGGCAATTTCGCTCCCGGTTATGGCATCGAGCGGGTCGTGGTGGAACCTGCAACGATCACGATCAGCGGGCCCAAGAAGCACGTGGAGGCAGTCGAGGCAGCGATCACCGACCCGGTCGACGTCAGCGGGGCAATCGATCGTGCCACCTTCGCCCGGCACGCTTACGTCTCCGATCCCCTGATTCAGGTGGCCAGTCCGGACCCGGTGCGAGTAACGGTTATCATGCAGAAAGTTCCACTCACAGGCGGAAGTGCTTCGACTGCAAAGCCAGAATGACATCTCAGACACGACAGTTGTTCGGAACTGACGGCATTCGCGGCGTAGCCGGCGAGTTCCCCTTAACTTTGGAAGGCACCTACCTCATAGGCCGTGCGCTCGGGCACGACCTGATTCGCAGCGATCCAAACGCCAGCGTTGTGATCGGACAGGATACGCGAGAATCGAGCTCCTGGATCGCGGACCGGGTGTTGCTAGGGCTGGTTTCCAGCGGCTGCCAAGTCCATAGCGCCGGTGTGATTACGACTCCGGGGGTGGCCTACCTCGCGCGTTCCCGCAACCATGCTGCCGGGGTTGTGATCTCGGCATCGCACAATCCATGGACTGACAATGGCATCAAAGTTTTCTCTGGCGATGGATACAAGTTGCCCGACTCGCATGAACTTGCCATCGAGCAGGAAATTTTCGCTCTGCTGCAGAATCCTGAAGATCACCTGCCGGTGTCGGTGAAGCCTGCTCCCAGCTTGCCTGGTGAAGCAAGCCTTCGTCATGCGTACGTCGAATGGCTGGCGCAAGGCCTGAAGACGGACCTGAGCCGGATCAGAGTTCTGGTGGATTGCGCCAACGGCGCAGCCACGGCTGAGGCTCCTGAACTTTTTCGTGCTTGCGGCCTTCAGGCAACTTATCTGAGCGCTTCTCCGGACGGGCAAAATATCAACGATCAATGCGGCGCCTTGCATCCGGAAACGCTGGGTCGAGCCATGGCTGGGCAGAAGGGTCATTTTGATCTGGGCGTTACTTTTGACGGGGACGCCGATCGCGTCCTGTTCAGCGACGCGAATGGCCGAGTGGTGAATGGCGACGGCGTACTTTTGCTGGTTGCGCGCGACCTGCAATCCCGCGGCGTTCTCGCGGGTTCTACGATTGTTGCCACGACGATGTCGAACATGGGTTTGGAAATCGCGCTGCGCAAAGCGGGCGTGCGCATGCTTCGCGCGAATGTCGGAGACAAGTACGTGCTCGAGGAGATGCTCAAGACCGGCGCGATTCTCGGCGGCGAGCAGTCCGGCCACATCATTTTCCGTGACGGAGAAGCAACCACGGGAGACGGCCTTCTCACCGCTCTGCGAGTAATGGAAATCATGGCGCGAACCGGCAGGCCTCTGGCAGATTTGATCGAGGGTCTCAAAGTCTTTCCGCAGACAATTCAGAATATTCGGGTCCGCGAAAAGATACCGTTTGTCCAGGTACCTGAAATCCAGCGTACGATCGAAGCGGCAGAACGCGAACTGAATAGCAACGGACGCGTGGTCGTCCGGTACTCAGGCACCGAAGCGCTCGCGCGGGTCATGGTGGAAGCAGAGTCGGAAGAAAAGATGCGGGCGTTGGCAAGAAATATTGCCGGTGCGATTAAGAACGCGCTGGGAGTTTGATTCTGTACGCTGACGGCCGAACTCGCCCGTCCGCCGAGCAAAGCTCGGGAGTGCTGCTGTCGATGAAAATGCTGTTGTCCAATGCCGCCGCGATATGGAATTTGCTCCTGCTGCTCGCGGTGATCGGAACGCTGGCCGGCTTCTTCTACTGGTTTGGCGTACGAAGGCTAATCAGAGCCAGACGAATCGCCACCTCGCGCGATCGACGACTGCTGCGGGAAGCCGCGGAGCGCGAATCCGACAACAATCAATCCTAAATTTCTCTGTGACTCTGTGTCCCCTGGGGTGAAGGGGTTAAGGCAAGAAGTTATTCCAGATCCCGCCAGTTCGACCCAACTCCAATTTCCACCAGTAGAGGCACGATTAGCGGATGAACTTCTTCCATCTGCTCCCGCACCAGAGTTCGCATCGCTTCGATTTCAGCTTCCGGAACCTCAAACACCAGCTCGTCATGCACCTGCAGCGTCATTCTTGATTTCAGTCCGCGCTCCCGAAGCGCCGCGTCAATGCGAATCATGGCAATCTTGATCAAGTCCGCCGCCGTTCCTTGCAGAGGCGTATTGACTGCGGTGCGCTCGGCGAATCCGCGCAGGTTCGCGTTCTTGCTGTTGATGTCCGGGATGGGCCGCACGCGCCCGAACAGGGTTTTGACCTTGCCCTCGCGCCGGGCTTCATCCAGAGTTCGGTCGATGAATGCGCGCACGCCGCCGTATCTTTCAAAATAGGCGTTGATGAACTGCTTGGCCTCGCTGGGCTCGATCCCCAAATTTTGTGAGAGTCCGAATGCCGACAATCCGTAGACGATTCCAAAATTCACAACTTTCGCTTGCCGGCGATGATCAGGCGTAACCATCAGCGGCGGCACACCAAACACTTGAGACGCGGTGAGCGTGTGTATGTCATCGCCACGACGATATGCTTCAACCAGCAGCGAGTCCTTCGAAAAGTGTGCCAGCAAGCGCAACTCGATCTGCGAATAATCCGCCGCCAGCAGCACGTGACCTGGCTCAGCTGTAAACGCCGCACGGATCTCGCGGCCTAACTCGGTGCGAATTGGAATGTTCTGCAGATTCGGGTTGGCCGACGATAGTCTTCCCGTTGCCGTGCCGGTCTGCCCGAAAGTCGTGTGCAACCGGCCACTCGTAGGTTTCAGCAGGGCAGGCAACGCATCGACGTAAGTCGATTTGAGTTTGGTCAGTTGCCGGTATTCGAGCACCATCCGTGGCACATCATGGCTCTCGGCCAATCCCTCCAGCACGTCGACGGCGGTCGAAATTGTTTTCCCTTTGCCGTACTTCACGGGCTTGGGCAGATTCAACTTGTTGAACAGAACGTCGCCTAACTGCTTGGGTGAACTGATGTTGAACTCAATCCCAGCGCGCTGGTAAATCTCTTTCGCCTTGGCGTCGATCTCGCGTTCCAACCGCGACGACATCTCGGCCAGAGCCGCACGATCGATCTTGACTCCTGCATGCTCCATGCGCGCCAGCACCGGCACCAAGGGTAGATCGATTTCTTCGTACAGCTTGAGGAGCCCGGCTTCTTCCACTTCCCGTCGCAGCGCGGTTGCGAGCCGGCCTGTGATGTCGGCCGCTTCCGGCAGCGTCCCGCTGAGTTTGAGGTTGAAGCGCCGCAATGCCACATCGGCTAAGCGATGCGAGGAGTAGGTCGGGTCGAGCAGGTAGGAATACAGCATGGAGTCATGATCTACGCCTGCCAGAGTGGTGCCTTGACCCTCGAGCACGTGTGTTGCCGATTTGTAATCATGAATGGCTTTGGACAGGCTTTCGTCCATCAGAGCATCCTTCAGCTTCGACGTGGCTTCTTCTGCCTCGGAGCTGACCGTGACGGCTACGCCGTGCCTCGGCGAAATTGCGATATCCCGCGGGCGCTCCATTGTCAAAGGCTCAGAAGTGAGCGCCAACATGCCAGTTCCCGATTCTTCCTCTTCAGTCTCCTCTTCGGCAACTTCTGATTCTGCTTCCACCGCGACCGCCAGCACGCCTGCCGATGAAACGGACTTCAGCACCGCTTCTACGTCGGCGGCCGATTTTGCTTCGGTGTAATGCGACTCATTCACTTCGACGACCGGGAGCAACTCCTTTAACAGTGAACTAAACTCCAACTCGGTAAAGAGCGCCCGTAGCGCTTCTACCTCCGGTTCGCCCACCTTCATCCCATTCAAGTCGAGCTCGATCGGGACATTGCAATCAATCGTCACCAACTTCTTACTCAACATTATGTTGTCCCGATTGTTCTGCAGCGATTCGCGATAGGTCTTCTTCTCGACTTCCGCAGCGCGATCGAGCGCTTGCTCGACCGAACCAAATCGCCTGATGAGTTCAACCGAACCCTTGTCGCCAATGCCGGGGGCTCCGGGAATATTGTCGATGGAATCGCCGCGCAGGGCCATGACATCGATCACGCGCTCGGGAGGCACACCCAGAATTTCCTCGACCTTCGCGGCATCGCAGATCAGATTGTCCTTGGGCGGGTTCAAAACCTGAATCCGATCGTTCACCAGTTGCAGCATGTCCTTGTCGCTCGAGACCACATATACGGAATAGGATCGTTCCACGGCTTTGCGCGCCAGTGTGCCAATCACGTCGTCAGCTTCGTAGCCTCCGAGCTCGAGGATTGGAATGCGGTAGGCTTCGAGCGCCCTTCGAATGTAGGGCAGTTGCTGCGCCAGATCTCCGGGCATTTCTTTGCGATTGGCCTTGTAACCGTGATATTCGATTTCCTGGAACGTCTGGGTCTTCAGGTCGAACCGCCGCACGCTGGTAAGGCCTTCAGCCTGCTGATCTCTAAACGTTGGCGCGGCTACATCGAATACCGCTGCCAGATACTCCGGGGAAAAATCATCGCGCAATTTGCGCAACATGTTGACGAAGACATAAGTCGCGGCAGTCGGCAAACCTGTTTTGGTGGACATGCCGCGCTGCCGCGCCATGGCGTGATAGGCGCGGAAGATGAAGGACATGGTATCGATCAGGAAAATGCATCCTGTTTCACTGGAGACAATCTTCAGCTTCTGCGCGAAAGCGGACGTGTCCGGCGCAGCCGTATTCGCGGCGTCGGGGACAGAAGCAGACGAGGATTTCTTCCTGGGAGACAACAGACTTAGTTTAGCAGCAGGCTCGCAGAGGGGCTCCGCGGCACCTATTGGAAGGTAAGGGTAAAGTCAGCTTTGACGAACTTAGTCTTTGGTCCGCCATCCGAGTTGCTGAAAATCAGATGGTACTCCTGTGGCCGGTCAAACGTAATGGGGACCTGCCAATCGACCACCTGATCGTGAGCGGGATCCAGTTGGTAGGTTGTGCTTCCCGGCCGGCCTTGGGCGAAATCGTTGAATTCCTGTTCATTCAAGAGCATCAAGCTAACATCGGCAGTTTTGTCACTGGTGGAATCGGGGTCGCGACGCTTGGTAAATGATCGGAAGTCGCCGTGTACCCTTGAATATCCCCGGCTGGGAGGAACTACGAATGCAAACTGCGCATATTTGTTAACCGAGAATACTCCGTGCACAACATTCTTGGATTCTTCGGAGCCGGAATGAACCAGGCGATCGACGGCTAGAGTTGTTTCCGGTCCCTCGGGCGGATTCGCCTTTTTCGAGCAACTACAGAGCAGCACCAACAGAACCATCAGCAGCCCAGCAGATTGCACTTGCCTGAAGTCTTTGCGCACCTGCTGATTTTCCTACGAGCTCCCCTCGATTGGACAGGTGACCGAAGTCACCGGTTCGGCCTCCCGTACTCGGTGTTGTAGTGCAGCTTAATTTCTCCGCAGGTGTGCTGCTCCGGCGAATAAACCACGCAGGTATCGAACGGCCGCGAATAAACGTGCAGACTGACCGCTCGCTGATTGAACTCGCGCGGATTGTATACCCGGTGGACTGGCTCTTGGGGATCGACGGCGCAGGGATGGGTCGGGTTCATCTCTACGGTGTCCGCAGTCTCGAGCTCGCATGTACCTTCCTCCAGTTTCTGGGCAATCAAGCGATAGTTCTCGACCAGCAATCGACCCATGGGTACGGCCATCCAGCAATTCTGGTCCCGGTGATTATGGACCGAACTGCCCTGGCCCACTTCCCAACAGATCGCCATCAGTTCGTAAAGCGGCGTTTTGTCAATCAAGTTGCGTGTGTAGTGCTGTCGATCCCAGGTCAAATAGGGCGTTAGAGTATCCGGCGTCACCAGCGTACTTTCAAGAAACTTAACGATCGGGTCGGTGCGATCGAAGGCCGGTTCTGGAAACTTTCGAAGCTCCGAAACAAAATCCTGTATTGAGACCTGCTTAGACAGCGCTTGTGTTTCCATGTTTCACCCCTTGTGCGAGGCTTAGTATATCGCCTCACCAAACGGACGCGTGAATTCATGTAGACCTGCAGGGCGATGACGCCCGCGCCTATGTTGTTAAGGGTTTATTCCAGGAACATGCAGTCCCCATAAGAATAGAACCTGTATTTTTGCCCGACTGCATGGCGGTAGGCTTCCATCACCAGTTCTTTTCCCCCCAAGGCGCACACCAGCATCAGGAGCGTGGATTGTGGGAGATGGAAATTCGTCAGCAGCGCCCCCACCGCCCGAAATTCGTAACCGGGATAGATAAAGATATCGGCCTCGCCGCAGCCGGGCCGCACCGTGCCATTTCCCGACTGGCCAACCGCATACTCCAGCGTGCGCACAGTCGTGGTTCCGACCGCGACCACGCGCCGTCCTGTACCGAGGGCGCGGTTGATCTTTTCGGCTGCGCCCGGAGAGATTTCGTAATGCTCACGGTGCAACCGATGAGCTTCGACGTGTTCCACGTGTACAGGTTGGAAAGTTCCGAGGCCCACGTGAAGAGTGATCTCCGTCGTTTCGATATCTCGATCTCGCAGGCGAGCAAGAATCTCTGGCGTAAAGTGCAACCCCGCGGTCGGTGCAGCCACCGAACCGCGTTCACGGGCGTACACGGTCTGATAGCGGTCCCGATCGCCTGGTAGATCTGCCCGGTCGATGTAAGGCGGCAGAGGCACATGCCCGAACCTCTCAACCAAACCAAAGAAATCCGCAGTCGGACTAAACCGAATGCGGCGCTCTCCGAAACTCCCACGGGCTAGCACCTCGGCTCGTAGTCCTTCTTGACCAGAGAACAGCTGGTCTCCAAAGAACAGCTGCTCTCCCACGCCAATTTTGCGTCCCGGGCGAACCAGGCACTCCCACTCGTTTGGATCCTCCGACATTTGCCGCGTGAGCAATACCTCGATCCGGCCCTTGAGAAAGTCGTGGGCGGCTGGGTTGCGCGAGCTTACGGGCTGGGCCTTTGCCCCGCTTCGGGTACCGTAGAGGCGCGCCGGAAAGACCCGCGTGTTATTGAATACTACGAGATCACCTGCCCGAAGGAGATCGGGAAAGTCACGAAACCGGTCATCGTGAAGCCCACCCGAATAACGGTTTACCCTCAGCAGCCGGGACGCAGCCCGATCAGCAAGGGTCTCCTGGGCGATCAATTCCGCGGGAAGGCTATAATTAAATTCTGAGACTAGCACGCGCCTCTGATTATAATTTTCTAGAAGTTAGGACGCTCACCGTGCATCCCGTAACAAACGGATTGTGTTGCAGCAAGTATGTGCGGTACCATACGCAAACTAGTTCGCGTCCGCTTTCCCCCAGCAACGCCTTAAATTGATGCCCAGTGAACGCCAATATCGACGCGAAATGGTTCTCTTCGGCCAGATGCTGCACCAGCGCGGCTACGTCGCCGCTACGGACGGGAACCTCTCGGCACGTCTCGATGCGAACCGTATCGTGGTCACTCCCACCGGCATGAGCAAAAGCATGCTGCGCGCGTCCGATATGGTCGTAGTCGATTTGGAGGGTCGCCGGCTCGCCGGTAATCGCAACGTGTCCAGCGAACTTGCCATGCACCTGCTGATCTATAGGCTGCGCCCTGACGTGAAGGGGATCGTGCATGCGCATCCCCCCACTGCGACTGGCTTTGCTGCCGCCGGACTTCCGCTCAACCAGCCGCTGGTCTGCGAAGTCGTTATCGGTCTGGGCTCCATCCCGCTGGCGAAGTACGGTACTCCGGGGACGCCGGAACTTTCGGATGCGCTCGAGCCACTTGTCCCACAGTACGATGCCATCCTCATGTCGAACCATGGAGTGGTTGCCTATGCGGACACGCTCCATCACGCTTATATGAAGATGGAGACAGTCGAGCATTTTGCTCAAATCGCTCTCGTAACCCATCTTCTGGGACGTCAGCAGCCACTCGAGGGCGAGGATCTCGAAAAATTGAAATTAGCCCGGACCCGATATCAAAGCTCCGCGCTTCCACAGCCTTGCAGTATCGTAGCCGGCAACCACCGCGGCCGCTCGCACCCGAACCCCAGTTCGTTGCGTCTTGAGGACGCAATTCGACCGCGCAACAAAGATTTCCGCAGCCAGCTCAAAGCTGGAAGGTAACAGCCATCAGCTTTGAGCCAATTCATCTACCCTTATATCTACCCTGTCATCTTGAGCGGAGTAGCTGCTTCGCGCAGCCAAGCAGCTATGGAATCGGAAGATCCCTACCTGCTACTGACGGTCGAGTGATCCTTCGACTCCCCTGAGGAAGACACAGTCTCTAGACGAGAGTGCCGACACGCAGCACGTCAAAACAGAGCATGAACCTGAGAGCTGACAGCCGCCCCTCTCACTCGCCTCCGATCCTGAACCGCATCCCTGCTCGGAAATTGGTTCCCAGAGCCGGATACCCCACCACCTCCTGATATTGTTTGTCGAAGATATTGCCGACGTTGACGTATGCGGTCACTCGCGAGCTAAGCGCGTACCATCCTCCGAGGTCCACTCGCACGTAACCCGCTGCGTGATCGACGCCGAAGCCGAGAAAGTCCGAATCCTTTCTCCTGCCCACAAAACTTCCGGCTAGGCTCCCGCCCCATCGCCTTCCCAGATAAGTCAGCAACGCGGTCGCTGAATTCTTCGGGCGACGCAACAGTGGCTCGCCAACGCCGAAGACCGTAGGATCACAGAAATTCGCAGGTGTGCAGACCGGAGCTTGCAGAATCTCCGTCGACGTATAGGTGTAAGCCGCATTCAACGACAGGTTCGTGAGGATTCGCCCCTGAAACTCGACTTCCGCGCCCTGTGCGAAGGACTTATCCACGTTGACGTATTGCCCGATGAACGTAACCGGATCGGTCGAGTAGTCGATCCGGTTGTAGAAAAGATTGTTGAAGTAAGTCGCGGTGAGCGCGTATTTATTCCCAAACAGATTTTGAATGAATCCTGCTTCGAACGCGCGATTGCGCTCCGCCTTTAGCGCCGGATTGGGGACGCTGTAAGGCGGACCGGCAAAAGTCTCTTCCAACCGCGGCTCTTTGAAGCCGGTTGCGTAGGAAAATCGCAGCCGCGTGCCAGAAAAAACTTCGCCTCCGTGCAGTGCCAGCAGCGTCAACGCAACTCGCGGCACGCCGGTATTGCCGAAGGCACTGTTGTGTACGAAACGCGCGCCCGCGATCACCGACAGCCGGCCCAGCGTCAGTTGCTGCTGCCCGTAAACATCCTGATTCAGACGCTGGCCGTGGGTGAGCGGTGGAAACAGCAGATCGCCGACGAACCCGTTTTCGTCCTCGAAACGATAACCGACGGTGGTATGTGCCCAGCTGCGCTCGATGTAATCTCCCTGATACTCGAACCCGGCGCGATTGATGTCAGAGACAGCGTGCGTGGCGAAGTCGTCCACCCGATCAGGATCACCGTTGAGGTTGATGTTCGTGTAGCGGTAGTTGTAGTCGAAACCGGTAAAGCGATGCTGCCAGCGCGAAGGCCCCGCGACGATCAACTCCACACCGCCCAAGAGGGTGTTCAAATGCGACGCATCATTCGGATCCGGCGGTTCGAGGGGAGTGCCATTGAAGTTCCACTCTCCTGAGAGGCCGGTGTTACTGTTGGAGTGGCGGACGCGCACCCGCAGAGAAACCCGGTCGTTGATCGCCACTCCGAAATTCCCACCCAGTAGCGAATTGGAATAAGCGTTATTCACGCCCTCACCGTTCGTGTTGAATTGCTCGGCGAAGGCGTTGTAATCAAAACGTTGATACGCTCCGGCCAGAGATGCGTAGCCATTCGCAGTGGAGAAGTTTCCTCCATCGGCACCGAAACGAAGTTCGGGAGTGGCCGTAGAGCCGGTCCGCGTCCAGACTTGCACCACGCTGGTCATCGCGTCGGAGCCGTAAAGCGTGCTCTGCGCGCCGCGTACGAATTCCATATGGTCCGCTTCCGTCATCGGCAGTGTTCCAAAGTCAAAAGTCCCGCCCGGCTCGTTCACCGTGACACCGTCCACGATCACTTTGTTGTAAGTAGAATCGCCTCCGCGCACAAACAGCGAGGACAATCCACCCTGCTGTCCCGCGGTGTTCACGACCGCGCCTGGCAAGAACCGCATCGCATCATCGGCCGAGACTGGATTCATCACCTGAATCTGTCCGCCGCTCAAGCTCTCGACATCCGCACCCGCCGCCTCGGTCAAAACCGGACTACGAGTGGCCGTTACCACTACACTTTCCGCGGCCGGCGCCAATCCCAGTTCGACCGTGACCATTTCGGCCGACGGTGAAACATCGGCTGCCTTCGCGGCGAAACCGCGAGAAAGGACACGCACTTGATAGGACTCCGATTGCACCTCACGAAACACCACCAATCCTTCTCCGGACGTAATCCCTACTGCCGCAGGCGTCGTGCTGCCGCGTGGCGACAAAACTACTTGCGCCCCGACCACGATCGCCGATTGAGGATCAACCACTTTGATTTTGATTTCGGCGGCTGAAGCTGCCGCCAGCAGGCAAATCACACAGGTGAAAATCCGTAAGAACCGCATGCACTCCTCCTTTGTCTCGCGAAAGGGGTTGGTGTGGACGGTTCGCGCCAGTCTCCTGGCTTTGCGAGTGAGGACAGCTTTCGCTATCCGACGAATGCAACCAGCCTTCCCAGGGTTACCCCAGTGACCGGTTGCGAATTTCCTCGCTTACAGTTGCGCGGCAGCGCGGGATTCTCACCCGCTTCTCTCCTCATCAGAACCGACGAGATCAGATCTGACAAAGACGCGCGAACCAAAGAAGTTGTGAAAGAACAAAAAGCCACTTCCCCGATTCTGAGGAGAACCAGGGAAGTGGCATTGTAACCCAACCGCAACGCTTCCTCTACTGCACCGTCACATTGACCGCAGCAGAAGCATTCCCGTTGGCAACCACCACCAGGCTGCTGGCGCCGGTTTCGATGCCCGACGGCACATCGAAATGGGTCGATACCTTCTTCGTCCCGGTCGCCACACCCATGGTGCTGTGGTTGTGGGTGCGAGCATAAAACACATGCCCGCTGGCATTGTTGGTAATGCGAACCAGCGGGTAGCTGGTCGCCATTTGCGCATCGTCTCCGTAAGCCGCACCGGCGGACAAGCCGTTAAACTGCGTGCCCGAAATGGTATAGCTTTGCCCCGGGGTCACCGTTGCCGGGAAGGTCGTGATGGTTGGCGCCCAGGCGCTGTTGGCCTTTCCTTTGGCGGTGTAGATCTCGGCGTCGATGGTCGCGCCATCAGCCAGCGTGTATAGAATCTGGCCGGTGGGAAGTACTAGCAGGCGCCCCAGATAGGAAGTATTGAGATTGCCCGTCTGCTTGGGCAACGGCGCTGGCTTGAACTTGCTTCCGTCGAACTCATAGAAGCTGACGGGCGGGCCGAACATGCCCGGGCTGACTTCGCAAAGCACGTTGCCATCCGGCAGTACGGCGCCCGGGGCGTCAGCCATGTCATTTCCGTTGGGGAAATCCGGACCGACCGACCACTTGCCGGTGGCCGTGTCATAGAGGGCGGTATGCCCAGCCGCGGCGTTGTTGGCTCCAGTCGCGAAGACGTTGCCCTGCGGCCGCAGCAACGCGGGGCCGATCTCAAGCCCAGAGTTGATGGACAAATCTACTTTCGTGCTTCCCGCCGTCACCCACTTGAATGAGCTGGGCAAGAATCTTTCGGAATTGTCGGTGGTCTGTGTATCTACCGTAAGCACCGTGCCATTGGGCAGCAACTCCCATCCTTCTTCGGAAAACGTGTCCGCTTTGCCAGTGCCCTTGAGCGTCCATTTGAGGGTTTTCGCGTTGAAGAAGGCGGTGGCCTCGCTGATGTTCTGGCCCAGCATGAACGTTCCGTTCGGCAGAACAATCCCCGGAGAATCGCCGATATTTGTCCAGCCGCTCGGCGGATTGACGTTTGTCCACTTGTTCTTTACCGGGTCGTAAATGGCACCGAGTGGCACTTCACTCCCGCCACAGCAATTGTATTCGCCGCCCTCCACGATCACTCGTCCATCGATCAAAACGGCAGAGGCGAAATACAGCGGCCCGTAATTCGACGGCATCGAGGCCAGCTTCGACCAGGTTCCATTGAGGTAGCTGCCCTTGTTATTGGGGGTAAGCCGCCACCAGTTCGGGGTCAGGTATTCGTGCACCATAACGGTCCCATCGGTGAGTTGGAGGGCGGTATCAGTTAGAAAAGTGGGTGGATGCGTTAAGCTTTGCCACTTCTGTGCGTTGGCAAAACCAGCCAAGGACAGGCAGGCCACGAGTGCGATTGCTAACATTTTCAGCGTCTTCATATTTGTCCTCTTGCGACTTCCCTCGAAAGGGTCCGCGTAGAAACTCTGGGGTTGGGTGGCGCAGTGCATCCGGCACTGCGTTAAACTCTCGAATCGTGAGGGTTTCGCAAACCGAAGAAAAAATTTGCGGCAGAAACGTTAGCCCGAAGCCTGATCAAAGTCAACGCTCCATTTGTAAAAGATTTGTCTCGTGAGAATAGAAAATCCACTCGTCTTGGTCCGACGATCGGAACGAGACGAGTGGACAAAGTGTCATCGACTGTTTTGTTACTAGTCTACCGTCACCGAAGCCGGAGCCGACGGGATCCCGTTCGTGACTACTTCTAGAGTGCTGGCCCCGGTCTCAATCCCAGCTGGCACAGCAAAGTGAGTCGACTCGACCGTTGCGCCAGTCTGAACCCCGTAGCTGCTGGGATTCGTTGTCTTGGCATAGAAAACGTGCTTGGTCGCGCTGTTGGTGATACGCACCAGCGCGTAGTTCGTGGAATCCTGGAAGTCATCGCCGTACGCAGCTCCATTCGTGAGGCCACTGAGCTGGGTACCCTTGACTACGTAGCTTTTTCCGTGGGTAAGAGTGGTCGGTACCGATGTGATCGTCGGCTGCCAGGCCGCCTTATAGGTGCCTTTCGGGGTGAACACTTCAAGATCCGTGCTGAAATCGCTGAACAGCAACTGGCCGGTCGGCAACTCCAGAAGGTGCCCGAAGTAGGCCCCGTCGTTGACTGCATTGGGCGGTTGGGCAGTCTTCGTCAGCTTCGTCCCGTTCCATTCAAAGAAGACAGCGCCAGTGCCGAAAACAGGAGGGCCGGTCAATATGAGGACGTTCCCGTTAATTTCCACCGCTGAGGGAGCATCGTCACAGGCCAAAGCCACACCGTTGACCTTGGGGAAATCCGGACCCGCCTTCCATTTCTTCGTCTTCGTGTTGTAGATCGCGGTATGGCCGGGAGTTCCGGCGGGCGCCGCTCCGGCTGCGAAGACGGTTCCATCAGGCCGTAACACCAGCGGTCCGACTTCTTGGGAGCCTGGGTCTTCCAGGCGAACGATCGTGCTTCCGGCACTCGTCCACTTCTTTGTCGCGGGATTGAAGACTTCGGAGTTGGGAGCACGTTGCGCATCCACCGTCAGAATGTCCCCGTTCGGAATCAGTTGCCATCCTTCCTCGTCAAAGATGTCGTCCTTGCCTGTGTTGACCAGGTTCGTCCACTTTAACGTCTTGGGATTGAAGTAGGCTTGGTCAATGTTGCAGCAATTTGCCTGAGTGTAGGTTCCATCGGCCAAAAGAATGGCCTGAGCGTCGCCGATCGTGGACCACCCGGCTGGCGGATTCACAGGCGTCCATTTGTTTTTCACCGGGTCGTAGATCGCACCCATGTTCGTCCAGCACCCGTTGTTCCCGCAGGTAAGCGGGTTGTATTCTCCGCCTTCAGCGATATACCTGCCGTCAGGCAACACGACGGAGCCGAAGTAGAACGGACCATATCCACCCGTCATGGAGGCGATCGGCTTGATGGTTCCGTTGATGTAGCTGCCGGTGTTGTCCGGGGTCAGCTTGTACCATTTCTGTGGGGTGCCGTCTTGCTCTTCATGGAGCAGAACTGTGCCATCGGTCATCAGCGCGATTGCGCCTATAGGTGCACTAGGTGGATGATTTAGCGGTTGCCACTTCTGTGCGCTGGCAAGACTAGCCAACGTGAGCAAAGCGAGTAGGGAAATCCCGAGCTTTTGCAACATCTTCATTTTTGTCCTCTCCTGGGTTTGGGGTCCTCGATGGTCGGGTTCGAACGGGGGAGCTTCAGGACGTCGCCGCCAAAGATAAGACTTGTGAATCAATCAAAACATTCGCCGCAAGAATCTACCCGCAGACGGCAGTGAAGTCAATGTGGCCTTTCTTCTCCTAACCAGCGCACCCAATGTAGGCGCGGGCGTCCTCGCCCGTGGGCCACCAACTTCAAACCTCGTGGCTTCCAGACAAGCGCTCCCTTGAGAAAAAGGGTAAAATGCCAACATGATTTCTCAGGATCTACTCGACATTCTGGTCTGCCCCGTGTGCAAGAAACCAATGCAGCATCGCCAGGAACCGGGAGAAAGCCTGAAGTGTACCGAGTGCCACCGCGTGTACCCGGTTCGGGACGACATCCCGATTCTGCTGGTCGACGAAGCCGTAATCGACGCCTCCTAAGTTCACGATTTTCGTGGCCTGATCTTTAGCCCAGAGTGGGCGCCCTTCGCCCGTTTCTGTGCCAGAATGACACCTTGTGTCAACCTGCCACGACTAGGCCACCCTTAATCGACCTATATCCAAGGGCATCCACTCCACCGCAACTTACTGCACCAAAACGCGTTTAACTACATAGAGGCTCCGAGTGCCAGATATTTGGAAATCCGGCTTCGGTGCGGCAACAAAATTGCATGCAACGGAAGCAGCACTAACGGAGTCTAATAGCTTAAGAGTGGGACAGGGTCGGAGGTGAGACGGCCATGAATGACAGATTTAAGGAAAGATTTTCCGTTAACGAGCTGACGGCTTTACGAAACGATCTGCTGCAGGGCGGTTTGATCGATTCCCGCGAGGCCGCCGAACTTTTGCAAGTATTCCTCATGGGAAGGGGTTACGGCGTTTCGCCACAAGCGGCTTTCGATGCCGCTGGTCGCGTGGAAATGTCCGGCTGCTCCATCCCGGTACTGCAAACCGAACTCGAAAACCTCGCATTGGTCATGTAACGCTGGCGATACAACGTTTCCCAGCGGACATGAGTCCAAACAGGTGAGAGTGAAGTTAAGAGTGAGGCAAAAATCTGAGGGGAGTTTCACAACCAAGTCAATCCCCAAAGGGTGACAAAAAGATAAGCCGGGCTAACCCGCCCGGCTTTACTTTTTTCGGACAATGAAGCAACGGGCGTCCCGCCCGTCCGCCAAGAACAATCATTCGTGATAGCCTGTGCTCACAAACGGCTACGCGGCGTTGTTAGCCGCGAAGCGGCGCAAGAATGCAGCCCAAGGCGCAAGCCGTGGGTAAAAAGTGCGAGGTCCACAAGCCCCAGCGGGGCGAAAGATCGGTTTTCACGCATGCGGTTAAAGCGGCGCCTTCAAGGCACCAGCCGCTGATTTCGATGTCTTTCCGCAAGCTGTTTAGCGCTTCGAATAACGTCACCCAACCATGCAAAAGATCACCATCAAAACCCGCAAGAAACGCGAAGTCCTGGACATCACCGACACTGTCGAATCCCTGCTCGAGAAAAACCACGCGCAGGCGACGGGAATCTGCAGCCTGTTCATCCTCCACACTACGGCCGCGCTGACCACAGCCGACCTCGATCCCGGCACCGACCTCGACATGCTCGATGCCTTCGAAGCCATGATTCCTAAGCTTCGCTACCGCCATCCCCACAACCCTGCCCACGTCCCCGATCACATCCTCTCCGCCCTGATCGGAACATCGGTAGCGCTCCCATTCGAGCATGGCAAGCTGGTCCTGGGCACCTGGCAACGAATCGTTTTGATCGAACTCGACGGCCCGCGCCAACGAGACTTGACCGTAACCGTGACCACAGAGACGTAACCTTCACGCTTTTCGGGTCCTCAGCCAGTAGCCTAATCCGTTTCTTCTCCGCAGGAACAAACTGAGAACCGAGAACCGGCAACTGACCCCGCTGGTTTTACTTGTTCCTTTTGCGATAGCTAGGAAGTTGGCCACTTATTCCAAACGCAACTGTAAATCACAAATAAACCAGGTGCCCCACCCTTTTCCGCGCCCGTTGCGGAAAGGGTGGGCAGCGAGAATGCCACCACCGCGAACGCAAGGACTTCTTAACAGTCGTCATTCGAACGGCGGTTCTCAGCAAACGCGGCGATCTCGGGTGTACCCGGTCACCCTGGCGTGCCCGCAAAATAGTCAAAGTTTGTGCCAACGCGACTATCGGACTACGCCCCCAACAGGTCCGTTGGGGGAAGCGCACCAACATGGTGTATCTATCGGAGCATATCCAGGTAAATAACACCAGAAGTACGGGGTGAAACACCGATTTGAGGTTGGCACCTGTGCGATCTCGAAAGGGATTTGGTGCCGTTCACGTAGAAAGATTCTTGCATCAGGGGCCTTCCTGAGTTCGACATG
>Ga0207048_10013_pt1 | contig 57551 bp, 56 predicted proteins | sample Alteio_BWMinCont_65_FD_153301 | JGI IMG/M metagenome (GOLD analysis project Ga0207048, IMG submission 153301) | Enriched cells from forest soil in Barre Woods Harvard Forest LTER site, Petersham, Massachusetts, United States -... | ecosystem: Environmental > Terrestrial > Soil > Temperate forest >...
CACCCACTATTCTGTCTAGCCCTGTCTATTCTCCTCGCAAGCCTTCTCTTACAGATTCTTTACACCGCTCTGACACCTGCCCAATTGTCGCGATGCTAAAGTTCGTCCCCTCAGGTCTGATCCCCGTGCCTCATGCCGCCGCGCCTTGCACCATGTTCTGGCTTTCTTTTGGTCCTTCAGTTTGCACAATACATGCAATACTTTTCATCGACAGCGAACATTTGTGAACTTTCCCATTGACTTCCGCCCTCAGGCCGTACAGAATCCCCTAGCTCTCTGCTGCACCCCCCAGCTGGCAACCCCGGACTGCTGAGAAAAGACAATTTGCGAAAGTTGTCACGCAGTCGCTGGGACTTGCACTACCTGGAGAAATCGCGTCTTTGAAATCGAACCTTAAACTGATCAACCGACCAAAAGGAGAGGTTGCAATTTAAGTAATCCAAAACCACTCACCAAAGGAATGAAAAAGGAGGAACTATGAGGAAATTGATTATAAGCGTGGCCGCGCTCGCCTGCTGTTTTGCAGCGTCTGCGCTCGCTCAGGATGAAGGCCCGGTTGCCAGATACGTTACTTTGCCGCCGAAGGCCAGTGTGGGAATCAAGCCCCCAGTCACATTGCCCACTTGGACTGGTTCGTTTACCTACAGTGGAACGAAGTATACCTACTATATGGTGGGTACTGCTCCGAAAACGGGCGCATCCACAACCGTCAAAGCTTTCATCATCCCGGTGAAGATTGTCATCGGTAGCCACACATTTGATCCTAACAAAACAAATCAGGATGGCGAGAGCGTTATCCAGCAAACGATTGAGTCGCCGATTTTCCAAAAGCAGACTTATACCCTCGGTGGAACTAACATAGGCGATACTCAGTATGAAGACGCCTTCCAGCGCGCCAATTTCTGGGGGACCGTCAAGAGCCATACCGGTTACCACGTCCTGCTGGGCGGCCCAACCATTTTGCCCGAATTGACCGTGAAACCTGGGTCAAATGGCGCTGTTCTGTCGTCCAATCCTTTCGGTGGCAATGTTCCAACGGCCCTGGTGGACATCAACTACATTGACCCGGTATTCGGCACGTACATCTCTACTCACACCCAGATTACGCCGGACTCGATCCCGATCTTCGTGACCGTTAACACCTACCTGACAGGCGGCCCACCGATCCTCAACAACTGCTGCATCGGCGGCTACCACAGCGCGAACGGCCCACAGGCCTATTCGCATTTCACCTATATCCCCATCCCGGGCGATTTCTCCCAGGATGTGTCCGCCCTGTCCCACGAAATTGGCGAGTGGATGGACGATCCCGGCGTCAAGGGAGCGTTCAACAACGTTGCTTGCGGAATTCTTGAAGTTGGCGACCCCGAAGAGACTTTCACCAACTACGGTGGTTTCCCGTATACGTTGGGCGGGTTTACTTACAATCTACAGGACCTGGTATTCCTTGAATACTTCGGTGCTCCAACCACCACTTCAGTCCACGGGTGGATGACCTTCCACGACAATCCGTTTGGTCTCGGAGTCTGTAGCAACGGCGGTTAACCTTACAGCCGACATCTGTGAAGCTGCGAGGCAACGAACATGACGCCCGCCCACGTAAGTGAGCGGGCGTCATGCTGTTTAGGCGTGAGAGACTGCAGCATCCATTGTGAGATTGAGGACCGCGCAGTACTACGTTCAGGACCTGGCCTTCGAACCCTGGTTTGCATTGGTCCCGAACGGGAAATCGACTTCAGTGAACCATTGGTATTCAATGTTCAATACCTATCTGAAGACGATTAGCACGAACGAACATAGTCAGTGCGCCGACTGAAAAAGAAAAAGCATCCGCTGTTCAGAGCCCGCCCCCACGTAGAGCGGGCTCTTATGATTTGCATATTAGCTGCAACACTTTTCCTTCGACAGTAAACATTTATCAACTTTCCGATTGACTTCCAACAGAAGCCCGTTGAAAATCGCTTGGCTCTTTACTGCTCCCTTGCAGTGATCATTCGAGACCGTTGAGAAAGGCGTTTGTCGAACATTTCTCCGTCATCGCTCAAAGCCCCGTAATGACACTCAATCAAGTCACCATAGGCGTTCCACCAACCAGCCAAGGAGAGAACTCATGAAACATTCCGTCCTGCTGTTGACCATTGCAGCAGCTTTGCTTTTGATGTTCGCTTCGTCCACGCCAGCCGCCCTCGCCCAGCCCCAGTCGCCGTTGACGCACCATGTGCGTGAAGTGACCGTCAATGGGCAGGCGCCGTTCGTTGGCCGGCTCCCCGCAACCCGGTCTATGCGTATCGACATTGTTCTGCCAGTTCGCGAAGGGTTGGACAGTTTCCTGCGAGAGCTTTACGATCCTTCCAGCCCCTCCTACCGGCAGTTCCTTACGGTGGAGCAGTTCACCGAGAGGTTCGGCCCCAGCCAGCGGGATTTCGACGCCCTGATCCGTTTTGCGAAAACCAACGGCCTTACCGTGACCGGTGGCTCCCGCGATGCCATGGATGTCCAACTCAAGGGTTCGGTCGCGGCAATCGAGACCGCGTTGCACATAAAAATGGGTCTCTATCACGATCCCATCGAGAACCGAAACTTTTATGCTCCGGACCGCGAGCCCACCGTGGACCTGCCTTTCCAGCTCTGGCACATCACTGGTTTAGACAACTATTCGATCCCGCGTCGCGCACTCGTACGTAGAGATTCGAGTGTGAAGCCCCCTGCCACAACCGGCTCCTGTCCTGGTGCCTCTTTTTGCGGCAGCGACATGAGGGCAGCTTATTACGAGGGAACCGCTCTCACCGGCAAGGGCCAGAACATCGGATTGCTGGAGTTCCTCGGATTTGACATAGCCGACGTGAATACCTACTACAAGAACGCCAAGCAAAAGCGAACCGCCAAGGTTATCGGAATTTCCACGGATGGAAGCTCAATCAACTGCTTCGCTAACCAAGGCTGTGACGATACCGAACAGACCATTGACGTTACCCAGGCGCTCGGCATGGCCCCCGGTGTAACCGCTGTCTACGAATACGTGAGCAACAACAGCGATACGGCTATGTTGAGTAGCATGTCTTCGCACAAACCGGTGCCTTTGAATTTGAGCTCGTCGTGGTTTTGGACGCCTGTCGACCCCAAGTCTGACGATCCGTTCTTCAAGAAGTTCGCTGCGCAGGGCCAGAGCTTCTTTGAAGCGGCTGGCGACGGTGGCGCGTGGCGTACCCAGAGCATGTGGCCGATGGAATCCCCATACGTCATTTGTGTCGGCGGCACGGACTTAACCACCAAAGGCCCGGGCAAGGCTTGGGCATCGGAAACGGTTTGGGTCGACGGTGGTGGCGGCATCTCTCCCGACAAGTTCGCGATTCCGAGTTGGCAGAAACTTAAAGGTGTGATTACCGCGGCCAACAAGGGATCCAAGACCCTACGGAACGGCCCGGACGTCTCGGCCAACTCGAATTTCACCTTTTACGTTTGCGCCGACCAAACCACCTGCAGTGAAAACCTCTATGGCGGGACCAGTTTTGCCGCGCCCATGTGGGCCGGCTACCTGGCTCTAACTAATCAACAAGCGAAAGCCCACGGCGATAAGCCACCCGGCTTCATTAACCCAACCATTTATCCGCTGGGCTTGGGGAAAGGTTATTCCACCGACTTCCACGACATCACCGTCGGAAGCAACGGTTATCCAGCAACTAAAGGCTACGATCTGGCAACCGGATGGGGCAGTCCGAACCAGTCCGGCCTGATTGACGCGCTGGCAAAGTAGCACCTGTAACGCACGACAACCTGTAATCACAGAGCTTCCAGGTTCTGCAGACTTGGAAGCTCTTTCTGCACTCAGGGATCAACGTCCGATCTTTACCGCGCCAACCTATCGCACAAGACTTGCGCAATAGCTGCAACACTTTTCCTGACGGCAATCATTTGACAACTTTCCGGTTGACTTCCATTGCAAGCCCGTTGAAAATCGCATGGCCTCTGCTGTGCCCGCCGCTACGACGCATCTGGGCTCGCTGAGGAACATGCCGTTTAATGCCATTGAGAATTTCTTTGCCGTAACTCAAAACAGGAGAGTAATCAGATATGAATAGACGTTTCGCGACGCTCACCTTGACGACTGCTCTGGTGCTGGCTTGCGTGTCTTTCGCTACCGCAGCCTTCGCCCAGGACGACGCCGCCACCAAGCCGCGCGCCATGTTTCTGGCCGTGCCACCTCACTCCTACTACGCTATTGAGCCAACAACCACCCATCTGACTCAATGGACCTACAGCTTCACTTACCAAAATCAAAAGTACACTCCAGTGATCGTCGGAACCGACGCAACCAAGACCAACGTTACCACTACTGTCCCCGTCTTTATCATCCCGATCAAGATGGTCTTCGGCAAGACCAACGGGAATCACACTTACGATCCCAACAAGGACATCTATCCAGGAACGAAGCTCACGGTCACGAACTTCATCGCCCAATCACCCATCTTCGTCCCCATCAAATTCACCGAGGGCGGAGTTGATTTGGGCACTACGCAATATGAAGACGCCTACGAGCGCGGCAGTTTCTGGAAATACGTCAGCAAGAACAGCAAGTACCATGTTCTGCTTGGCAAGCCGACGATCCTGCCCGAGCAAACCATCAAAGTCCAGCCGGGACAGGGCGACATCACACAGAATCCATTCGGCCGCGGCAAAGTTGGCTTCTACGGCAACGGCCTCGGTCTCATCGATCCTCAACTCCAGGCCTACATTCGTAAACTCAAGCAGATTCAGCCGAACGCTTTGCCCCTTTTTATCACCTACGACACCTATATCGGTTGCGGCAGCGGCTGCGCTATCGGCGGTTACCATACCGCGACGACTGGTCCCCCAGACGGTCAGACCTATTCCTTTGCGACCGCCATCGATCCGGATGCATTTTCAGAGGACGTAGGCGCCCTCTCGCATGAATTCGGCGAGTGGATGCTCGATCCATTTACCACCAACCCCGGGTGCGGCGGGCTTATGGAAAACGGCGACCCGCTCGAGACCGAGCCGAATTATGGGCTCTATCCTTATAAAGGAAGCAACGGCCTGAGCTACCACCTTCAGGACCTGGTGTTCATCAACTATTTCGGCGCTCCAAAGAATACCTCTCTCAAGAGCTGGTATACCTTCCAAAACGAGTCCATCAGCGCGCCCTGCAGCCGGGGCCAGGAATAAACAGCAAAATCGTCCAAGGCTCGAAAGCCCGCTCCCCACGGAGCGGGCTTTTTTGCGCCGGAGCACTGCATCTCAAAACTTGTCAACCCCTAGAACCAAAAATTCCTTCCAACTCTCTCATTCCATTTGCAATATAGTTTCGAAAAAGCGGCTGATTTACCCATCCATCCTGTCATACTAGTAGCGATCTGAAACTGGAGTGATCTGGCAACGGCAATCGGCTCTCGCAAAGCTAGTCGCAAACCGTAGTCCAGTCGCGCAGCGGCGGCAACATGAAAGGCCGGCACGGCAGCGCAAGGGGCCCGCAGGGCAACCCGCTGCCAGCGGCTAAGTCTTTTAGAAGATATATTTTAGAGGGTATCCCGAAGAGTACGACCTGTTTTCATAGACTTGCAGGCAGAACTCGCAGGGTATCTAGAACGTAAGTCCTTTAGAAGGGATATTTTAGCAGGGTATCTCGAAAACAGTTCCTTTGTTTTCATAGATCTAGACAGAAAACGCAAATTTGAAGTATATACCCTGTACTACATAGTTAACATAGTAATCAATTGTTAATTAAATAGTAACTCAGGCAATGCTGCGCTTCACAGCCCGACTGCGGGCTTCGCCACTGGTCTCCACTCGATTGCGGCCAGCCTTCTTGGCTCGGTACAACGCCTTGTCAGCGGCTTGGATCACCTGCTCCACTTCCGGCATCTTCGGCCCCGGTTCCGCAACTCCGATGCTGACCGTGACCGACAATCCGCTAAGCGAAGCTTCCACCGGAAGATTGCGAGGCCGGCCAGGTTTTCGACGAGCCGTGCTCTGCTTGTCTTCCATCCGCCGCCCCGCCCCGCGCGGCGCGCTGCGCCGCTCGGGCGTGTTTCGAACCTGGAATCTCGATTCCTCAATTACACTTCTGAGCGAATCCAGATGGGGCACAACTTCCTTCATCGACTTTCCCGCAAACAGAATCGAGAACTCCTCTCCACCCACGCGAAACGCCTGCCCACCTCCACTCACCCGCGATAGTCGCGAGGCGACCATGCTCAGAACCTGATCGCCGGTGTCGTGCCCGTAGGTGTCGTTGAAACTCTTGAAGTGATCGATGTCGACGACGGCGATGGAATAAGGCGCTTTGAGCCGCAACAGCGCTTCGTTGAAGGCCCGCCGCGCAGGCAGCGACGTGAGTTCGTCGTGATACGCCAGCACGTACGTGTTCTCGATGATCGACGCGGCCAGCACCAACCCCGCCGTAGCCCAATAGGCAACGGCAATCCGGTCGACCGCGTTGGCCTGCAAGCCGAGGAAGGTCGCGACGAGTGACCACAGCAGACCACTCTCAAGCGGCTTGCCGTAAAGCAACAACCGGACCAGCAAGATCACGAAAGCAGCCGCAAAAGCCAGCAAGGCAAGCTGCGGGATCTTCGTCCAATGAAATAACGATCGATGCAGAAAGGCGAAGTGAAGAAAAGCAGGACCGGTCGTCTCTCCCGGACGACAGATGACGGCAACGAACACCGACTCCAGAAACAACAAGACCAGCCGTGGCGTGACCGCGGGAATTGACAGGCCGCGCTCGTGACCTAGCGAAAGCACAATGAAGTTGATCGGCAAGAGAAAGGCGACGGCTTCAAACGCAATCCGACCAGGCCCGATCGCGACCGCGCGCCCAGCGGAAAAGAACTCAATGGCGCGATGCCCGAGCAACAGCATGATAAGCGCAAAGAGGACACGGCTGGAATGGAAGCGCCATGCGAGCAGGATCCCCGCCGCAAATACGAGGTAATAATAGAAGTCGACCGCGGCCGCGGAAATGGACAGAAATCCGCCTGACAGCAGTATCACTGCTGCCAGGAGCAGAATGCCTCCCGGCACGAACAGGGATTTCAGCGTTCCCGTGCTCCTCAGCTCCAAGCTCGGATGATCCTTTAGATAGAAGGTTGTGTCAACGAATTATCGTCGGTGGGACAAAGGGCGAGCGAGTGGCACAGCAGGTTCGTCGAGGAAGCGTTCCCGTTTAAGGAAGACAGAGCCTTTCGTGCGCTGCGGAATCCCCGATCTTCGGCCAGTTCTTGCCTAGAATCGGAGAGTGAAAGTTAGAGATAACTTATGCGCATTCTGATCGCGGAAGACGACTCCTCGCTCGCCAGCTTTGTGAAGAAGGGCCTTGACGCCGAGCACTACGCGGTCGACGTATCGAGCGATGGAGAGCAGGCCCGCGCCATGGCGGGCGAATTCGATTATGACCTGGTGGTGCTTGATCTAAGCTTGCCGCGTCTGGATGGAGTGGCGATTCTGCGCTATTTGCGAACGCGCAAACCCAGCATGCCCATCATCGTTCTGACCGGGCGCACGCGGGTTGAAGACCGGGTGGAGTGCCTTGATCTCGGAGCCGATGACTATCTGGGCAAACCCTTCTCGTTCTCGGAGCTGTCGGCGCGGATCCGGGCTTTGCTGCGGCGCTGCCATCTGCCGGCTGAATCGGTGCTGATGGTGGATGATTTGAAGCTCGACCGGGTCGAACGCAAGGTCGAGCGCGCGGGCCGCCGCATCGACTTAACCGGAAAGGAATTCGCTCTGCTCGAATACCTGATGCGCAACGCGGGCCGCCGCATCACGCGCGCCATGATCATTGAGCACGTATGGAACTTGTCGTTTGATACCTGCACCAATGTCGTGGATGTGTACGTGAACTACTCAACCGCGCAGGTGGATAAGAAGAAAGTGAACCGGCTTGCAACCGCGATTCAGGTAGCGTTTCAACAGCTCGGAGCTTACCCAACCGCTGACTTGCCCGGTGTTGTTCCAATCGACGAGGCGATTGAAGTTCGCAAAGTTGTTCCCGCCGTCGCGTTACCCCACAAGGACGAGAATCGCGACCTGACTGAGCTCCGAAAAGAATTGGAGCAAGCGCTGGCGCCGGAGATCGCGCGCGGCGAGGTCGAGATCCGAAGTGGACGGGATGGGCTGGTTATAAGCTTGCGCGAGGCTGGTTTTTTTGACAGCGGTTCGGCAGGCGTTAAAGTAGGTTCGCAGCAAGCCTTTAGCCGTATGGCTACGCTGCTCGGTGAGCGTCAGTACAACATCCGTATCGAGGGCCATACCGACAACGTGCGTATTCACAACACGCAATTTACCTCGAACTGGGAACTCTCTACGGCTCGTGCAACCGAGATGATTCGCCTTTTGATCATGAAGTACGGTTTTTCTCCTAAGCTGCTGTCGGCGGGCGGTTACGGCGAATACCATCCCATCGCAAGCAATAACACCGAGTCCGGGCGCGCGCTCAATCGCCGGGTCGACGTCGTAGTTGTCGGAAAGCATGAAGGTGAGTCCGGGGCGACCGACCTGACGACTTCTGGCACCAAGCAATAGAAGCCGTCACGCATACACACTAGGCCGAATCCTCCGCGGAATCATAAGAGGCCACTTGCACGTTTGTATTGGTTGCCTCGTGCCGCTCGAGAACTTGCCGCACTTTTCGGGTCAGAGACTGAGCTGAGAATGGTTTCGGCAAATAGAACATTCCATCTTCCTGGAGACCTTGTCTGGTGACAACATTTTCAGGATAGCCGGATATGAATATGATTTTCAGCTTTGGGGAGACGATCCTCAGATCGGTCGCAAGGTCGCGTCCATTTTGTCCCGGAAGAACCACATCCGTCAGCAGCAATCGCACGATGGTCTTGTATTCGTCGAATACAGATATCGCTTCCGCCGCGGTTCGAGCTTTCAACACCCGATAGCCGGCGGACTCGAGAATCTCGCACGTCACCTCACGGAGGAAGTTTTCATCTTCCACGAAGAGGATGGTTCCTCGGCCCCGAGTTAGGCCGGTATTCCCAACCATCGAGTCTGACTCGAGGATCGTTTCGGTGCATGACTGCAAATGATTCACGTTGCCTGTCCTTCCGATACGAAAATGTCTAAGCACCCTGGCCTCCATCCGGCGCAGCAGGCGTGTGAAACAGAGAGCCCGATTCGCCACTGGGACTTGCGGCGAATGCAAACATCGCACCGACTGAAGAAACAGCTGGGACTCGGATAGGAATGACCGTCTCGGGAATAATGCGCGAAATTATCGGGAATGCGTTCTGAAAGTGGTCAATGGTGCAGTGATTTCTGGTTATCGAGACCGCGCCAGCACGGTCTGGTCGGGATCGAGTACGACCTTACGTGCGTTCGCCGGCGCGGTTAGATGAAACGGAGTTTCGGGCCCATCCGCAAACACCCGTCCGAGCAGCACCATTCTGCCGGCGACCGATGCGTATAACGGAACTGAGGTTACCAGATTGTCGGGAGCATCCTTCTGCAGGATGACACCGCTAACGGTGGTTGAACCGGTCTTATCCGAGAACTTCACTCCGTGCAATTCGAAATGCGGAATTGCCGTCCCGTTCACCCATCCTTCGTAGAACCAGTCCAGGGATTTGTGGTGCTCGTACCACAGCGACCGCGGCAACTCTTCCTCGAAGGCCTGCAACAACTCGCGGGTCGCAATGGGTTTTCCCTGATAGCGTTCCCGGATTCGCCGGAGAGCGCGCACGAAAGGCTCATCCGGCTGACCATTTTTGCCATCACCACGCACACCGCTGGTACGCTCGGCGTCGCGCATCATGGAGCGCAGCATATGAAACAACCATGTGCCCCGCCCGTAGCTGATTGCCTCATACCCATTGGGGAATTGGGAGCAGGAAAGCCGCGTGCCCAGGGTCACGGGGCCATCCTCCATCAGCGGTACCCCGGATTTGTTCTTTTCCAGCAAGTCATCCCTGAGTTTCCCCATCACGGCACGGAACTGGGCGGGATTTTCCGCCTCGAGCACCATCATCGCACTATAGTTCGCCAATGCTTCCACGATCCACTGGTCGCGATAGCCACTCCACATCACCAGATCACCCCACCACTGATGAGCGGTCTCATGGGAAATCACTTGGCTGATGAGCGTCTTATCCACAGCGCTCAAGTGAAGCTGTGACTTTTCTTCTGCCGTCAGGAAAGACGTACTGGAGAGGAAGATCAATCCCGGCCACCCTTGGCTGAGTCCACCGGGCATTTGGGCCACTTTCAGTTCGGAAAACGGGAAAGGACCGTAGCGCCGTGAGAAAAAGTCGATGGAATGGGCCGCGGCCGCCGCGACGGCTTGGGCATTCCGTGCGGGCGAAGGCACGAGCGGCGCGATACTCATCGGGGGTCGTAGTATGCCCCCGGAGACCCCAGGATCCGGGATTACACTTTCCACGGCAGGTTTCGGAAACCCACGTTCCACACCCCCGGTCGCGTAGGTTTCCACGGTCACATCTCCGGCGTGTGCCACCACCCGCTCGTACTTTCCCAGGTTGAATCCGGCAATGGGAATGGGCCGTTCGGAAATCCAGCGGCTTACTTGTTCGCCAGGACCCGCGGTTGTCGGATCGCCGAGTTCAGGAAAAGACTTCGCAGTTGTGCGTTCTCCGGTAGCTACCAATGTCCAGCCTGCAGGGTAACGAAATTCCAAATCAAAATTGGACATGGCAAGACCGCGATTTGGATACCACATGCCTCGGGCCCCGACATACAGGAGCCCGGCTCCCGCCTCTGAAAGCACTTCGCCTCCATAGGCAAATCGCAACTGCAACCGTTGCCCGGTTTGCAAGGTCTGAGGAAAGACAATTGCGACCATGTCATTCCCGTGGCGGGCCAGTTGAGTTCCCTCGATTGCCTGATTGTGGATGAACTCAATCGGATGTCCATCCGCCTCTACCTCCTTGATCCGGAGAGCTCGGGATAGTTCGAATAAAAGGGCTCGCTGGCCGCCCTGCCGCACTTCCATTTGCAGCAGCGCTTCGGCGTCGATTTCAGTGGGGGGCTTTATTTCGACGCGAATCTTGTACTGAGATACGGTGATTGAATCAGGTGCGCCGCCTTCGCCGATCTCAGGGGTAACGGCTTCCGTGCCCCGACTCGCTTTCGCTGAAGAGAATGAAGTCCAGACATCGTAATAGCTCGTGCCTTCCACCGTTTTGAGCTGGCCGGCCCACACTTGTTCGGGCGCGTTTGCGTCGAAATAAAGGTCAAACGTTCCCAGTTTTAATCCCTGCAAACGGGCGTGCAGAAACCGGTCGTCGTCTCCAAAATTAGCGGCTGTTGCCGTATCTGCAGCAGTCTGGCCGGCGACCGGGAGAGATCTACTCAGCGTCATGAACAGGCGTAGCGGATCGGATTGGGCGAGATTGCCGGCGGTCTCAGTCCACTGCGACACGAACGCCGGCCCGTAATCGACGGGCACCATCGACGGGAGCAACTCGGCAAAGGTGTCGTCATTGAATCGGAAGTACGCGGTAACAAACCGCTCTTCCAGAATTGCCGCGCCGGTGAATAATGCCATGGAAGCGCGCTCATATTGGTTAGGAGGAGACAACAATACCTCTCCGTCCCCTTCGAAAAAAGCTCCCGTAACCCGGCCCGCGACGTCGCCGGTAAATGCAATGGTGCCATTGTTCAGCGTGATGTGAATGGCCGCCCGATCGATGGAGACATCGCGCAGTCGATAGACCCGCAACTTGTCCAAGGTCACGGTGCGCAACTGTAAGTAAAGGTTCTCAGCGGAATTGAGTTGTGGGGAAGGTATCCCCGAGACTTTCACCCCGGCCGCATCCGCAGGTTTGGGAGCGTCCTGGCTCCAGGACAGTGCCATTGCGCTCGAAAGCATCAACAAGCAGGTTAGCGGCAGCAACTTCCTTCGCATTTTTGAGATTACCCTGGTCACCTACGCCTGCTGGTTTCTATCTTCTAGAATGCGCCTTAGTGCGTACGCCTGTCATCTGCTCCCTCTTATCGGCCTTCCTGCTTACCGCAGCAGTGGTGTGCGCGTCGGCAGAGGTCATTCACCTGAAAAACGGCCGCACCATCTGGGCTGACCACGTCCGCGACACCGGCACTCACATCGAGTACGACCTCGGCGACAACACCTACGCGATTCCTAAATCACTCGTGGATCGCATCGATACCGGCGGAGCTCCTCCTGGCTACGCTTCTTCGGAAACGAGTACGAAGCAAGCGCACGACTTGCCCGAGTTTGCTCCCGCCGACAACTTGAAAAACGATCCTACACTGATTGGCAAGATTATCCAGGATGGCCGGGTCGATTCGGATGCGCTGAATGCAATGGAGCAGGCCGGCAACGCGCCCGCGACCGCCGCCGGCTACTTCATCGCCGGCAAGCACGAATTCGATCGCGGACATTTCGGCCCGGCACGTACCTACTTCGAAGCTGCCCTGCGTTTCGATTCCCAGAATCCCACCATCCTGAATTACTACGCCTCTCTGCTGGTTAGAACGGGGAATGCTGCCGAGGCGTTGCCTTATGCCGAGCGCGCCGTTCGAGCTGCGCCAGACTCGCCCGATGCCCTGACGGTTCTGGGGTACGTTCAATTCGCCGCCGACCGCGTTCCGGACGCAATACGCACTTGGAAACATTCCCTGCAACTCCGTCCTGACGTTATGGTGCAAAAATACCTGGACAAGGCGCAACGGGATGCCGCCGCCGAGGCCGACTATACCGAACACGAAAGCAGTCACTTCACTCTGAAATATGAGGGCAAGAAGACATCGAATACACTGCGCAGCCAACTCGTCGCAACCCTGGAGTCGGAATACGACGACCTGGTTCGAGAGCTCGGCATCGCTCCCCGCAACAGCATTCCGGTCGTGCTCTATACCGAGCAGTCCTTCTTTGACGTCACTCAGGCCCCTTCATGGAGTGGCGCCGTTTATGACGGAAAGCTGCGCATCCCTATCAACGGCTTGACTTCGGTCACGCCGGATCTGGCGCGTGTGCTTAAGCACGAACTGACACACTCCTTTATTAGCCAGCTTGCAAGCGGCCGATGTCCGCAATGGCTCAACGAAGGCATTGCTCAGGCACTCGAACCCAAGCAGCTGTCGCATGGGCAGGTGCTCGCTGATTTGTTTCGGACGCAGCGCGAGATTCCCTTAAACGCGCTGGAAGGCAGTTTTGTGCAGTTCTCAAGCGCGCAAGCCGCCGTGGCCTATGAGGAGTCACTCGCTGCCGTGCAATACATCAGTGATACCTACGGCATGAGCGATCTGCAGCGGATCCTCGAGAGACTTGGGCAGGGAAGCTCGACCGAAGCCGCTCTCCGCGCCACCATCCACTCCGACTACGGCCAACTGGAAGCCGAAGTCGGCAAATACCTCGCCAGCAAATACGGAAATTAGAGGCAGACCCTGGATTCGGATCAGGACATGGATTTGACACCCCGCGGAAAAACTCTCAGCGTTGGAGTTTGAAAAGGCACGGCTTCCCAGCCGTGCCGTGAGTCTACGAAAACGATGTGCAGCGCGGCTTAAGGCCGCACCCCTTCAAGTTTCCGGTCGCTCACATACTCTCCGTTCCTGCCGATACTACACTTAGTGAGCACACCGCGACCTCAGTTTTTTAGCTGGTCTTTGGCCGAATTCTGTGCTAACTTCTCGGCTCGATTTACGATGCGTGCCTTATTCCATTTCGAAGAGCCCGTTCCCGTTGAGCCGGTTCATTCCGACATCCCGGATATCAAAGGGGCCGAACTGGCGTCGGTTTACTACGGTCGACGCATGGCGGGCGATTTCTACGATTTCATTCGTGTCGGTCCCAACCGCGTACTGTTTGGTCTGCTCGACGTCGCCGGAGGTCTGGAGGACACGCGCGCCATCGTTTCGGCCGCTCAGCGCACCTTCCGAACCGCCGGAACTGAGCTATTTGCGCGCAAGGACGTCAATGAAGCCGATAACATGATGGAGTTGTGCCTGCAATTGAACCAGGCCATCTTGAAGGCCGCGGGCGGGGTCCGGTCCTGCCCCGCGTTTGCCGGCTGCTACGATGAAAGTCTGGGCATCGTTTGTTACTTCAACTCCGGTCATACTCCCGGACTCGCGCGCGATCGCAATGGCGTTACCGAGCTTCCCGCCACGGGCTTGCCCCTGGGATTGTTTACCCACATGGTCTCGAATGCTCCCATGGTCGCTCTCGAGCCGGGCGCCGCCCTTCTGCTGGCATCCCGCGGGATCGTCGAAGCGAGGACCAAACACGAAGAGTTTGGACTGGAACGAGTCAAAGGAGCTCTTCAGCAATCCAACGGGGCAAGTGCGAAAGAGCTTTGCGTGTCCGTTCTTGACCAGATGCAGCAGTTTACGGGTACTGCGCCGACCCACAACGACGTGACCGCACTCGCCTTGGCTCGAAAACCCCCGAGCGTTTGATGGACCCACCGGTTTGCCTAGCCCCGTGGTCGGTGTCACAATACTTTAATGCAAAAATCTTTTACCACCCTTGTAATCGCCGCCATGCTGCTGCTGGGCAATGCCCTGGCGCAGCAGACTCCCGCGGTACCAACTCAACAGCCTCCTGCAGCGGCCAGCCAAAGCAATTCCGCCCTGCCTACCCAAAAAGATAAAGTCAGCTACGCCATTGGAATGAACATTGGAGCGAACCTGCACAAACAGTCCGTAGAGGTTGACCCGAAAGTCCTGGCGCAGGGACTGCAAGACGCCCTGGCCGGTGGCAAAACGCTGCTTTCGGAAGACGAAGCGCGCGCCACCCTTACCGACCTTCAGAACGAAATGCGCAAAAAGCAGCAGGAGAAGTTGCAACAAGCTGCCGAGACCAACAAGAAGGAAGGCGATGCGTTCCTGGCGGCGAACAAGACAAAAGAAGGTGTGGTCACCTTGCCCAGCGGTCTCCAGTATAAGGTTCTAACCGCTGGCACTGGACCAAAGCCCACCACTGGCGACTCCGTGGCCTGCAACTATCGAGGCACGCTCATCGACGGCAAGGAATTTGACAGCTCCTACAAGCGCGGCCAACCGGCAACGTTTCCTGTCAGCGGAGTGATCAAGGGCTGGACCGAAGCCCTTCAGCTCATGCCCGTAGGATCGAAGTGGCAACTGGTCGTTCCGTCCGATTTGGCGTACGGAGAACGAGGCCAGGGACCCGATATCGGGCCAAACGCAACTCTCATCTTTGAAGTGGAACTGCTCTCGATCCAGCCCAAGGATAAGGATCAGGAGAAGGGCCCAGACAAGAAATAGGACACGGCAAGCGCCGCGGACAATGATCGTCTAACTTCATCGCAGAAGGAGTCGACTCACTTGTTCGCGGCGCGCCATGCCCGAGGCAGAGGCAGCGCAAAAAAAACCGCCAACGCAACATTCAAGAGCAAACTCACGGGCACGTTGACCCATGCCAGGGCGATGCAGGCCAGGTAGAGTATCGGGCCGACCGCGTACCTGGCTGAGATTTTGTCAGCTGTGAATACATCTACGTTCTCTCCTAGCAGGTTGCGGTTTGCATACCTCCACAAGAGATTGAAGAACACTGCAATGGCGAAGTACATTCCGTGATACAGAATTGCCGCTGCCCGCTGATCGCTTTGGCCAAGATGTTGCGCCAATACAGCCGTGGGAAACGGAACCGCCGTCACACCCAGCAAAAGTAAAAGGTTCAAGAAGAGCAGCGCATTGTTCGATCGCTTGATGTGGGTGAACAAACGATGGTGATTGATCCACATGATCCCGATAAAAGCGAAGCTGAAGACGAATGCAAAATAAGAAGGCCACTGCCGGAGAAGTTGTACCGAGAGTTCCCCACTCCCGGCGGCCGGGATCTTGATTTCCAGGACTAATAATGTGATGGCAATCCCGAACACGCCATCCGAAAAGGCCTCGATGCGTGCCGTTTCTTTTTCCATGCGAAAGCCGCTCTACTTGCTCCGCGCTTTCTTTCGCGCCGGCCCCGCATTCGGAGGCCGGTTCACAATCGGGGCCAGTTCATCAGCTGTGACGAAGATCGGCTCAATGTCAGTCGGGATCCCCTGCAGACCATCCAGCGCCTTCCGCAAAGCCGGTCGCACGACGCCAAGTTCGTCCAGCATCTTTTTCGCACCTGCGTAATTGCCCTCGGCCTCGATGGTCAGAAGATCATGGTCGAGTTCCGCGATCGCAGTTTTTATCTTCGTCATGTCCACTGAAAAGGTGCCGTCCGGGTGCTGCACAAACGCGCCTTTGTCCGTCAGGTAATTGAACTGGATCGCCATCCCCTTGCCGTGAGCATCGTTCAAACCGAAGCGCAGGCTACGGAAAGCGGAAGCGAGATAAGTCGTATAAAGTTGCCGCTGCGCAGCCTCATCGGAGGCCAGCGCCTTACCCAACCCCATTTCCTTGGCGTGGTCCATCATGTATTGCAGGGCAAACAGTCCGGTCACGTCGGCTTTCGGTTCCTCGATGGCGCTGTACAACTCCTTCAGTTCTTCGCGAGGCGTAGTGTCGCGGCCTTGAACTTTGATCTGATGCGGTCCCAGCCCATGCATCAACTCATGCGCCAGAATGTGCGTAAAGAACGGCTCGAAACTCACGTCGACCATGGCCGACTGAGACAATGTCCGCCGCGCAATGGGCAGCAGTACGCTGCGAAACTTTGCCTCTTGCACATTCTTGAGCATCACTCGCTTGCTGCCCTTCTGCTGCACTACCCGATCGTCGTTGGGCAGATTATAGGCAGCAGTCTGCACTCCATGAGCCCCATCCCCCGCGCTAAGGATCTCGTCTACGACTCGAATCGGCGCCGCCGCACCCAACTTCGGGTTGCGGTACTGCGGATCGATGGGCAGATTATTTTCGATGTCCTGCAGATGCCGGGTGAAAACTGAGAGCTTGGCAGTCTCCTCCTCATCGCGCAGGTTTACATAGGCCTCGAAAGCCGCCTTGTAGCCAAAGAGTTCGTCGTTGTAGGTTTCGTATGGACCAATCGTGATGTCGAGCGGCGCGTCCAGGTCCATCCACGCCATATCACTCTCGTAGTAGTTATTGGAAAGAAAAGCGTCCGCCCGCAGATTAAGAAATTTCTTCAGCGATGCATTGTCGGTCAACCCCGCCGCTTCGCGAAGCAGGTTCGCGGACTTCGTAAGGCCATCGGCATACTCCTGGCTGTACGGTACCGCCAAGAGATTGTTGGGCGGCTTGCTATTCTCCCTCCAGCGAATCACGCTGAAAAAGCTCTTCGCCTGCTCCTGGTCCTTTGGTGGTAGCTGCGCAACCCAGCTCTCAAAGGCTTCCTTCGTCATGCTCTCAGGATAGAAGTTCGCTCCCAGAGGTTTACGTGGAGGCACGCCCGGCAAGAACGCCTTGTAGTCGTCCACGTCAGACCACGGTCCCTTGTTGATCCAAAAATAGTGCAGGCGTGCCTTGCCAAGCGGGGTAGTGTCCCTCTGCAAGCGGCCGTACAGGGCGACGTTGCCATCCCACATTTGCTGCATGAAGACGTCGTTCAGGATCCGCGCCGCTTCAATCAGCTTTACCAGCGCCTGGCGATCGTCCGAGGAAAGCCGCGACGTATCCACCCGGAGAGGCGTCGGCGCGAATCGGTTTGCCATCTTCTCCATTTGCGCCAGGTCTGGAACGGCTTCACTCTTCTGTGCTCTCACTGAAAGACTCGTCACTCCCAAAAGTATAAGAATAAAACGGGCGGTGAGCTTCATTCCTTCTCCTCCCATGCCGGGTTCGCCGCCGTTTCGGGGCGAAAACCGATCATGATAGCAGGAGATGCGGTAGCCGCGGGCAGACATCCGGAGTTACAATTTACGAAGTGGTGAGCCCCGGCACTGCCGGTTGTGGTTCAGCCTGCGGAATTCTTATGCGAAAACTTCTCCCTTGCTTCCTCCTGGTTTCAGTCGCTGCCTTGTCGGTAATTCTCAAGGCGGACGACGAGACGATCGAATCGATTGTCGCACGCGTCAACAACCAGATCATCACCCACAGCGAATACTTGCACAGCAAAGAAGAATTGAAGAAGGAAGCTCAGCAGCAGGATCCGGTCAACGCGGATAAGTTCGTCACCGATCACGATAAGGACGTGCTGCGCGACCTGATTGATCAGCAATTGCTGCTGCAAAAGGGTAAAGATCTGGGCATCACGGCGGATACCGAAGTCATCAAGAAGCTGGACGAGATGCGCAAGGACATGAAACTCGACAGCATGGAAGAGCTCGAAAAGGCCGCCCAATCCCAGGGAATTTCTTTTGAAGATTTCAAACAGAACATGCGCAATCAGATCATTACCCAGCAGGTCATCGGCAAAGAGGTTGGCTCAAGGCTGGTCATCGACAAAGGAGATGAACAGAAGTTTTACGAGGAACATAAGGCCGACATGGAGCAACCGGAGACCATTCGCTTGAGCGAGATCCTGGTCTCTACCGAAGCCAAGCCGAATGATTCCAGCGATGAAGCGCAGCGCGTAAAAGCGGCGCAAGCGAAGGCGGACGACCTGCTTGCCCAGATCCGCAAAGGCGCCAAATTTGAAGATGTCGCCAAGAAAAACTCGGACGGCCCCACCGCTGCCCAGGGTGGCGACTTGGGTGAATTCAAGCGCGGCACCCTGGCCAAGCAAATCGAAGATACGACCTTCGCCATGAAAGTCGGTGAGGTATCGGACGTAATCCAGACCCGCCAAGGGTTCATCATCGTTAAGGTCGTCGAGCACCACAATGCCGGAGTTCCACCCTTCAGCGAAGTCGAGCCCCGAATCCAGGACGCGCTCTACATGAAGAAATTGCAGCCAGCGCTGCGGGAATATCTCACAAAACTGCGCGAAGACGCTTATATTGACGTCTATCCCGGCTACGAAGACACTGGCGCCAGCCCCAACCAGACCAAGCCCATAGAAACCGCGGCCAAAGATCCCAACGCCAAGGAACTCAAAAAGAAGAAAAAATTGGGCCTGTTTTAGGTTAAGCTTGGCCTGAACTGCATGAAGGAATTCTTCCTGTCCGATTGCTCGCACCACGAAAACAAGGTCATCACCTCGAGTTTCGTGGTCGTCTCCAAGCAGGTCAAGCCGAAGAAGACCGGAGAGCCTTATCTAGCGCTGATCCTGGGCGATCGCACCGGCCAGGTCGAAGCCAAGATGTGGGATAACGTCGAGGACGCAATCGACGCCTTCGAGCAGGACGACTTCCTCAAGGTCAAAGGCCTGCTCAACAAATACAAGAACCGCTTCCAGATCACGGTTCACAAGCTGCGCCGCCTGGGCGATTCTGAGATCGACTTCTCCGATTACTTGCCCAAGACCACCAAGGACATCGGCGAGCTCTGGCAGACCCTGGCGGCTTTCGTCGCTTCCTTCCGCAATCCCCATCTCAAGGCGCTGGTTGAAGCCTTCATGGCTGACTCCGAAATTGCTGAGGCCTACCGCAACGCCCCCGCCGCCAAGACTCTGCATCACGCTTACATTGGCGGATTACTCGATCACGTGGTCTCGCTCTGCCGCTCCTGCGACCTGATTTGCCAGAACTATCCGCAAATCAATCGTGACCTGCTTCTTACCGGTGCTTTCCTCCACGACATCGGCAAGATTCACGAACTCACTTATAACCGGTCCTTCTCCTACACCACGCGCGGCCAATTGCTTGGCCACATGATCATCGAACTGGAAATGCTGCAAGCCAAACTGGCTGCGATCCCCGGCTTTCCCCCGGAGCTCAAGATCCTTGTCGAACACCTCATCATCAGCCATCACGGAGAATATGAATTCGGTTCGCCCAAGTTGCCCATGTTCCCCGAAGCCCTGATGTTGCATTACCTCGACAATCTCGATTCCAAGATGGAAAGCATGCGTGCCCACTTCGAACGCGAAGCCGGTTCCGAGGGCCCGTGGACGGGCTACAACTCGTCTCTAAGCCGTCCGCTGCTGAACTCAGCGAAATTTCTGGAGAAGAAGCCTGTGGTCGCGAATTCAAACGCCGCTGCCCCCACGTTACCTGAGTTGGAAGAACCGGCAACCGAGCCGCAACCGCTGGAAATCAAAGAGGGGTAGGTCCTCGCTGAGAACAGAGAACCGCGAACTGAGAACCGATCTTCATGCTCGGCCTGACTCCCTTCAAAGTCCTGACCTTCGACTGCTACGGCACCATGATCGACTGGGAAACCGGCATCTTCTCCGCCCTGCGCCCAATCCTCGCAGCCCATGGCAAGAAGATTTCAGACCATGCCCTTCTGGAGTTGTACTCCGAACTGGAAGCTTCAGCTGAGCAAGGAGAATTTCTGCGCTACCGGGATGTCCTGCACTCGGTAGTGCGTGGCTTCGGCGAGCGTCTCCGATTTTCCCCAACCGACGCCGAAGTGCTTTCCCTACCGGAATCGCTGGCGAATTGGCAGCCATTTCCTGACACAGTGGAAGCCCTGCGCAGACTCAAGAGCCGCTACCAACTCGCAGTGATCTCCAATGTCGACGACGACCTGTTCGCTTCCACCGCACCCAAACTCGGAGTTGCCTTCAATCACGTAATCACCGCGCAGCAAGCCCGTTGCTACAAACCGTGCATGCCAATATTCGAATTAGCCGAAGAACGCATCGGCGTAAGCCGTGAGCACTGGCTTCATGTCGGCCAAAGCATCTATCACGACGTAATTCCCGCGCAGTCCTTGGGCATCGCGACGGTGTGGGTGAACCGGCCTTCACCCCGCCCCAGCGCAGGAGCCGCTAGAGCGGCCTTTGGCAAACCCGACCTGGAGGTTTCTAACCTGAAGACTCTCGCTGATCTCGCTGCCGCCACCCATGCTCGACCGGAAACTGAGAACCGGGAACTTTGAACCGACAACTGCCCGTGCTGCTCAGACACCGCAAAGCGTATTAAACTTGGAGTCGTCACGAATTGATGCCGGGTCGCTCCGCGGCCTGCAATCCGAGGGACCAAATGCCAACTGCCACCACTCGCGCGAACCCGCTCTCTTATCTCACTGACCAACTGGACGATCTCAAGGCCAAAGGCACGCACTTCCGTCTCCGCGTGCTCGACGACGAGCAAGCCCCGGTTTGTACCTTCGATGGCAAGAAGGTAATCAACCTTGCCTCGAATAATTATCTCGGCCTAACCACGCATCCCAAACTCCGCGAGGCCGCTCTGGAAGCCACCCGCAAATACGGAGTCGGCTCAGGCGCCGTGCGCACCATCGCCGGTACCATGAAGATCCACATCGAGCTCGAAGAAAAAATCGCCCGCTTCAAGAACGTCGAAGCCTGCGTAGTCTTCCAGTCAGGCTTCGCGGCCAACGCGGGTACGGTCTCAGCGGTGCTGGGCAAGGACGACTTCATCATCTCCGACCAGTTGAACCACGCTTCCATCATTGATGGAGCCCGTCTATCGCGTGCGAAGATCCTCGTCTTCGAGCACAAGAACATGGCCCAAGCCGAAGAAAGATTGGCGAGTATTAAAGATCAACCAGGAAAGAAGTTGCTGATCACCGATGGCGTCTTTTCGATGGACGGCGATGTCGGCCCGCTGCCCGCGTTGTGCGAGCTGGCAGAAAAATACGGCGCGATCATGATGGTCGACGATGCCCACGCCAGCGGCGTTCTCGGCCGCAACGGTCGCGGCACCATCGATCATTTCAAAATGCACGGCCGCGTGGACATCCAGGTAGGAACGCTCTCGAAAGCCATCGGCGCATTAGGCGGGTACGTCTGCGGCACCCGCGACCTCATCGACTTCCTGTATCATCGCGCCCGCCCGTTCTTGTTTTCCACTTCGCATCCACCCTCGGTCGCTGCCACCTGCATCGCGGCTTTCGACGTCTTAGAAAATGAACCCGAGCGCATCGAGAACCTCTGGGAGAACACCCGCTTCTGGAAAAAGGAACTGGCCCTGCTCGGCTTTAATATCGGAGGCCAGACCACGCCCGCCAGTGAAACCCCAATCACCCCCATCATCATCGGCGACGGCAAACTCACCATGGACTTCTCCCGCGAACTCTTCAAAGAAGGAGTCATGGGCACGGGCATCGCCTTCCCCACCGTCCCCGAAGGCAAAGCCCGCATCCGCACCATCATGACCGCCACGCATACGAAAGAGGAACTGCAGCAAGCGTTGGAGGTGCTAGAGCGCGTAGGAAAAAGAATGGGAATTGTGAACTAAGGGTGGTCTGTCCCAGGCTCCAGAGCTCAGTTGCGTGCGGTTAACGTGGGTCCGAGTAGCCTTCTCGGGTGCGATATTCCTGCTGAACCTGACTAGCTTCCTGAACTCTCCCCACCGCCATCAGCGACTTGTAAAGGCACAGTCTTGCCATGTTCCAATCGGGATCGATTTGCAACAGCTCGTTAAACTCGATGATGGCTTGCTCGTGTTGCCCGTGATTGCAGTATTCTGCTCCAAGGTTCTGGCGGATGGTTAGCTCCTCCGGAGCCAGTCTCTTGGCTTTTTGATACGCCTCAATCGCTTCCGCAGAATGTCCTGAGTGGCTGTAGGCGATCCCCAAGTTGTAGAAACCTTTCCAGCGGTTCGGGTCGAGTTCCAAGGATTTTCCATAAGCTTCGATGGCCTGGCCCCACTGCTGCCGTCTCGACATCAGTACTCCGATGTCGTAGTACGCATCCGCATATTCGGGTTGCAAAACCAGGGCATGGTTGTAAGCGGAAAGCGCCCCTGTGAAATCATTCTTAGCGTCTAGAGCGAGGCCCAGATCCTTGTACCCAACTGGGTCTTCTGGCCGTGTGGAAATCATGATCCGAGCCTCCGACTCCGCGCCCGTGGTGTCATTAAGCCGGTAGTCAACGTAAGCCAGGAGCCCGTGAGCATAGGGAAAGTCCGGATCGAGTCGGATCGCCTGTACAAGCTCGTCTGCGGCGTCGCCCCATTGCTCTCTTTGTCCCAGCATGAACGCCAATGCGAAGTGCAGGTTCGCGTCGTTGGGCGTGGTCCTCAGGGCCGAGGAGATATGTTGTTTCGCCGCCTCGCATTTCTTGATGTGCGCCTCTCTGGCGGCTTTGGCCAACAGTTCTAGCACCCGAGACGTTTCCGACGGCGTTGCTGCACTGGTGTCGGGGGGATGTGCTGCTTTCACAATCTCTACAACCGATGCGTCTGCTCCTGCGTCGCCCAAAGATTGAAGGTAGGCGTCATCTGCCGCAAAAGAGACTCCTCGATGTTGAAGCTCATATCGAAGTTCCGCAGGCGTCAGACCGCCCGCCAGCCACGCGAGCAACTGCACGGCGCTGACTGGAGTTTGCGCCGGCACGGCAACCGACTGTCCTGCCAAAAACATGCTGGACAAAACCGCGACAAGAACGACAGATCTCATAGCTTCAGATCCTTTGAGCAGATTTCCGCCTTTGGCCCCGAGCCTATCGCAGGCTTGTCTTTACCGGGTAATTACGAGGGTAATGAAAAGGCCTATAGGAATTAGCAGACGTGGCCGGCCCGTTCGGCCGCTTGTGTTCTCCAACGGGAGTGGTCCTGCCAATTAACGCCTATTCGGTGAAGGGGCGGCAGCTCCTCAGAAGTCTAATCAGCTCGATAAGCGATCTTCCCGCTCACGATCGTGGCGACGACTTTCCCCGAAAGCTGCCAGCCATCGAAAGGAGTGTTGTGCGATTTCGAGCGGGAGTTCACGGCTTCAAACGTCCAGCGCTTCTTGGGATCGAAAATGGTTACGTCGGCATGGCTGCCGCGGGCGAGCGTGCCCCGGCCTCTGAGGTCAACCACACGGGCGGGACCCGCGGTGAAGAGTTCGACGATTCTTGCCAGGGGAATCTTCTGGTCGCGATGCAGCCGGGTGATGGCTAGCGAGAGAGCGGTTTCGAGCCCGGTGACTCCGAACAGGGCGCGCTCGAACTCGATAATCTTTTCGTGCGGCGCGTGGGGAGCGTGATCGGTCGCGATGGCATCGATGGTGCCATCGGCGAGCGCCACCAGAATGGCTTCGCGATCGGCGCTCGAACGCAAGGGCGGATTCATTTTGAAGTTGGAGTTGTATTCGCCGACGTCGGCATCAGTCAGGCTGAAATGGTGAGGGGTGACTTCACAAGTGACGCGCGCTTTGCCGCGTTTGCCACGTCTGACTGCTTTCAATGCGTCGGCGGTCGAAAGGTGGGCCACGTGCAATCGCGCTCCGGTGAATTGCTGGGCAAGTTGGACGTCGCGCTCGACGACGGACGCTTCCGCGGCTGTCTTCATACCGCGCAGGCCGAGACGAAACGAGGTTGGGCCCTCGTTCATCGAGCAGTTTTCCGTCATGCGCGTGTCTTCCGCGTGCTGAATTACAGGGAGGTTGAGTCCCGACGCAGCTCGCAGCGTGTCGCGCATGATGATGTCGTTAAGGATGGGACGGCCGTCGTCGCTCACCGCGACCGCGCCGGCGCGTTGCAAAGCTCCGAAATCGGTAAGCACGGCGCCCTTGCTGGCGTGGGTCGCGGCCGCGATCGGGAACACGTTGACCACGGCTGCGCGCTCAGGTTGCTGAATCCAGGTAACCCATTCGGGGGAATCGACAACTGGAGAGGTGTTCGGCATGCAGCAGACGGAAGTGAAGCCGCCGGCGGCCGCAGCTGCCGTTCCGGTTGCGATGCTCTCCTTGTAGCTCTGGCCAGGCTCACGCAGGTGGACGTGCAGATCAATGAAGCCGGGGGCGACGATCAGGCCGCGAGCGTCGAAGGTTTTGTCTGCGCTGCTGCGAATTTTGTTGGGGGCTGCAAGCTCCGCGACGCGGCCATCGCGCAGTAGGACATCCATGGGCGCGTCCAGTTTCGCCGCCGGATCGATGACGCGGCCGCCTTTGATTAATAGCGAGCCTGATTTTGTTTTCTCGTTTGCCATTCGCTGCTGCTGAAATGTACCTCAGCGGCTAAAGTCATTTCCCTTTCGCGAACTTAGGGCATGCCTGAAGGCATACCCAGATACGAATCCGTAATGCTTAAGCCACCCGCGGAGCCTGAGGCGTGAGGTCAAACCTGAAGCCGAACGCCTGCAGCCCAATTCTTTCAGCCTAGTTCGCTTTGCCCAGCGCCTTGGCCAGGATTGCCATTCGCACCGGCACTCCGTTATGCACTTCTTCGACGATGACCGACTGCGGGCAATCCGCGACCTCCCATGTCAATTCCAGCCCGCGAATAATTGGTCCGGGGTGCATCAAGATCGCATCGCGCTTGGCGAGTTTCAAGCGGGCTGTGGTCAGCTGGTATCTGGAAATATAATCCTGCAGACGCAGCTTGGTTCCCGCTAGGCGTTCTTTTTGTACCCGCAAAACCATAACGGCGTCGGCGCCGCGCACGGCCTCTTCCACGGTGCGGGTGATGTGCAGGCCGGGCGCCAGGCTGGTTGCCACTTCGGGCAAGAATTCGGGCGGTCCGCAGAGGGTGATGCGGGCGCCAAATTTGCTGAGCAGGTGAATTGCAGATCGGGCGACGCGGCTGTGGAAGATGTCGCCCACGATCGCCATCTGCAGCCCGCTCAGAGTTTTCTTGTGACGCAGGATCGTGTAGGCATCGAGCAGCGCCTGCGTAGGGTGCTCATGCATTCCGTCGCCGGCGTTGATGACAGGAACATCGAGGTGAGTCGCCATCAGCAGCGGCGCGCCGGCGTTCGGGTGGCGAATCACGATGACGTCCGCGCCCACCGCGCGCAAAGTGTAAGCCGTGTCCAGCAAGGACTCGCCCTTTTCGATGCTCGATCCGCTGGAGAGCACGAGCGTGGTCATGGCTCCCATGGATTTGGCTGCGATTTCGAAGGATGCCCGGGTGCGGGTCGAGGGTTCGTAGAAGAGAAGCAGCACGCGTTTGTTCCGGAGCAAAGGGCGCGGCTTCAGTGGATTCATTCGCCGCGCTTGCGTGAGCAGGCTCAGAATCTCTTTTGCCTCGAGATGTTCAATGCCGAGCAGGGAACCGCGTGCGGCTTGGTTCATGCTTTCCTTGGAATTTAACTCAAAGGCTCGAAGACGTTTCCATCAAAGGACGCTGAACAGCTGGCTGCAAATTTCTATTTGGGGATGAAACGTCAGCCCCGGCGGCTAAAGCCGATACCACTTCAGCGATTTATGGCATGCCTGAAGGCATACCCTGATACGAATCGCACGTTCTTCCGCAACCAGTCTTCCGCAGCCAATGAGTCGTACCCTTTCTTACTACTTTCTAGATTTCTTTCTCGACGATCAACACTTTTTCTGCGTTATCGATTTCGCGCAGCTGGACTTCAATGATCTCCTGCCGCGTCGTTTGTACCTTGCGGCCAACGAAGCTGGCTTCGATGGGCAGTTCTCGATGGCCGCGATCGATCAGTACGCAGAGCTGGACCTGGTTGGGACGCCCTTGCTTGAAGAGGGCGTCCATGGCGGCGCGCACGGTACGTCCAGTGTAGAGGACGTCATCGACCAGGACGATGTTCTTGCCGGTGATGGGGAATTCCATCTCAGTTTTCTGCACCACCGGCACGGCTCCCACGGTCGAGAGATCGTCACGGTATAGCGTGATATCAAGCGTGCCCACGGGGACCTGAGTCTTCTCGATCCGTCCGATCATTTGTCCAAGCCGTTGCGCGAGAAATACCCCACGTCGACGGATTCCGACCAGGCCGAGGCCGGTCGCACCGTTGTTTTTCTCAATAATTTCGTGCACTAACCGCACCAGCGTGCGTTCGATTTCAGACGCGGACATCAGTTGCGCCTTCTCGCGGATGTTGGGCTGGCGGGGTGATGTTCGCGGAGACATGAACGCTGCATCATACGCGGAGCGGGCAGGTCGGAGCAAGGTGCGTTTGGGTGTTTTCAGGGTTGAGGCGCAACGCCAAGCTGCGCGAAGATGACTACGTGTCCGGCCGGATCCCTGACGCCGATTTCTTTTGCGCCGTAGAACGTAGTGCGGACGGGCATCGCAACGTCAATGCCTATTATCGCACTGATGGTTTCGTCCAGGTTCTCCACCTCAACGTAGAGGAATGATGGGCCTTTGCGGACGTCCGGAGAAATGGTGTTTACATCTTTCTCGGCGCTGGCGTAGGTCTGGTACATCAGCTCGACTGGGCCTTTTTGCAGGATTGCGAAGCTCAGTCTGTTGCCATCAGGCACTTCGATGATTTTTTCGAAGCCCAGCCGTTCCATCCAGAATTTCAGACAGGGCTCGATCTCTTGCGCGAAGAGTATCGGTGTCAGTTTTCTTACGGTCATAAGTTTCTCCTTTTGTCATTAAGTTGCCCCAGCGGAGTAACGAACGATCAGCACGCACGTTAGCGACTCCCAACTTTCCTCTTGCAGTTCAATCTAGTCTCGTTTAGACTAGCATAGAGTACGAGTTCGAGGGGAAGGATGTCAAGAGCCGATCTGACAGTGCGCATCTTGGCCTCCTCGGCGGCTGAAGCCGGACGCATGTCCGAAGGATTTCCGGTATGCCTGAAGGCATACCCTGATACGAGTCGCGAGCTTTGCACAGCTTGTGATTCCGCTTCTTCCCCACAAACGGTCGCTCTAAAACCTATTCGACGGAGTCTCTTTATGGCTACTGAAGAGCGCAATTTGCGAGACCTGGTTTCGATTGGGCCGGCCATGCTGCGTGATTTCGAGTTGCTCGGGGTTGCCAGCGTGGCGGAGCTTTCGCGGCGAAATCCCGAGAAGCTTTATGAGAAGCTGTGTCGAATCAAAGGGCAGGCGCAAGACATCTGCTGTCTGGATGTTTTTCGCGCGGCGGTAGCGCAGGCACGGGATCCGCTTTTGCCTTTGGAACAATGCCAATGGTGGTACTGGAGCCGCAGACGAAAGGCACGCGATGGCGGGCGCTGAGAAGCGTGGATTGACCACCCCGGACTTAGTGCTGCTGAGTTTGCTGGCTGAGCGTCCCATGCACGGATACGAGGCAAACCTGGAACTGGAGCGCCGGCAAGTGCGGGATTGGGCAGGCATTTCGCGGCCGCAGGTTTATTACTCGCTGGAAAAGCTGGCTGGTTTGGGGCTGGTCCGGGCTGCGGAAAGTGACGAGCCTGAAGCAGGTCCCGAGCGGCGGGTATTTGTGACCGCTGCCAAGGGCCGTGCAGCCTTAGCTGACGCATTGGAGCGGGATGACTGGACGAGGCAACGCGACCGGCCGCCGTTTCTCACCTGGATGGCGCTGTCATGGCAGGCGCGGCCCGGTGTATTTCAGAGGCAACTGGAACGCCGGCGGAAATTTTTGGAGGGCGAGCTGGCTCGCGAAGAGGTTACACTACGCGCGATCCAAAAAGAGGTGGGCCACCGTTTCCATGAGGCGGTCTGGATGGTCAGCCTCATCATTCAGCAGTTCCGGGTCGAGTTGAACTGGTTAAGGAAGATTTCGCGGGAGATGCATCGTCGTGCTGGGGCGCGGCATGCGGAGTATCGCGAGTAGAAGGTTTCCTCCAGGGCTGAAGGATGCCCCTGTCCTGCACGAGCATCGAGGTTAGGTTCGGTCTTTGCGGTGCAGGAGGAATGCTCCGACGGCGCCTCCGAGGGAGGAGAAGATCAGAAATGCCACGAGGGTCATGATGAGGGTGAGGACCATGATGAAGGTAAAGCCATCGGGGGTGTTGAAGAGATCGATCACCTGTTGCATGCGCGGATCTGAGGTATGGGCAGCGTTTTGCTGAATGTAGTTGAGAAAGGCGTCGTGGATTTCCTTTGCGGAGCGGAAAGCCGTCCATAGCGCGAGAATGGCGGCGAGCACGCCGAAGCCTATGCCACCGGTGAGTGCGCCGAGGCGCGCTCCCATGCCGGCAGTGATGTGGGTGGCGGGACAGCGCCGGCGGTAAAGCAGGACAGACAGAAACCCGGCGGCAAACATGCCCAGCCCGGTAGATTTGCTGACGGCGATTATAAAGATGCCGACCAGCAACGCAATTCCGGCGGAGGGCAAGGCGTCAGGCCACTCGAGAGCGGACGGCAGCGGGGCATGCGACGCGTATTCTTCGATCGTGACTTCCGGGGTTGCCCCGGCGGGCGCCAGGGGAGCAGCTCCGGCGACCCGAATCTGGGGGGCATTGCATCGCGGACAGAACGGAGTGCCGTCCTCGACGCTGGCGCCACACTTATAGCAGGGATGTTCCACTGAGTTTCAAGGTACAGGAGCGGCTTGCGGCGCGCAAGAAACCGACGGCACGGCGGACGGGCGGGGACGCCCGTCGCTCCCTTAAATCTTCGGTCTCAAATGTCGCCTTGCTTGCCGCGGGTGTACAAGTAAACTAGAGCAAAAATAGTCCCCTTGCCGGTGTGGCTGGGTTCTATCGCAACTACATGCTCGTTGTCTTCAGTACCTACTTTCAGTTCCGTGACCGGGCCAGTGTTATCGCCCTCGCATTTGAGTTCTTTAGAGGGTTGCTCTTTCTGGTCGTCCACATCGGCGTGGACGTTCCCGCTGTGTTCGCTGGTGTGGCATTCGAGGACTTTGCCGTACTTCTTCAGTTTTTCGCGATAGAAATCGACGATCTTATTGGGAGCATCGTCGGAACCATATTTCGCGATCACCAGCTTCACGCCGAAGGCCTCGGTGAGGACGCCAACATTCAGGCTGTCGCTGTCCGGTTCGTCGGGCCTTGGGTGGGCACCGGGATAGAGCGGCAACCCCGCGCGGTGGGCGTCTGCGTCTTTACCCATATGCAAATCACCGACGGAGCTGTGAACGTCGAGATTCGAATCTTTCTTTCCGCTGTCAGATTGCTGTTGCTGGGCGTTCAACGCAGGCAGAGCCAACAGCATCGCGAGTGTGGCCGTCAAAGCGATTGCTGGAAGCCGCCGATGGAAGATAATTTGAAATCCTGCGGGAGACTGAGACATTCGATCCTCCTAGATGTCGCCTTCCTTGCCGCGAAGTCGCAGCCACACGATGGCGAAGTCAGAACCTTTGCCTTCGGGTTCAACGGAAACGATGTGTTGGTTGTCATCGGTGCCGGCTTTTAGTTCGATTTTATTTCCACTGTCGTCAGAGTCGCACTTTAGCTTGCCACCATCGTGGTCGGCCTTGATTCCGCTGCTGTGGCATTGCAGCACGTGGCCGTATCTTTTCAATTGGTCCTGGTAGTAGGCGATGATTTTGTCGGGTGGATCGTCCGACACGTACTCGAGAGCTACGACCTTCAAGCCATAGCCGAAGGCGGACATATTGACGTTAGCGCTTTTCTTGTCGCCGTCATTAGTTTTTGGTTTCGGCCTCGCGCCGGGATAGACAGAAAGCCCGGTGTCGCGGGCATCCGCATTCTCGTCAACGTGGATTCCGCCTACGGGGGTGCTGATATCGACTTTGCTGTTGCCATCGCCGCCTTTATCTTTCACGTTCACGCTGCAGGCGGGCAAGAGCGCGAGCGTGGCCAATAACACCACGATTGAAAGGCGCCAGCTAGTTGCCTGTGGCTTGGGAATAAGCATGTTGAGAACCTCCGTGCGCGGCCTCGGCGGGACGTTCAATCCCGGCGCCGCGCTGCGCGATGTTGGGGATGCTGACCGGAAGATGTCCCCGGGTAGCAATCTCACCGAACAGCGCCTTTACCGCGCTGACTTCTGAAACTGTCGCATTGGAGAAGGTGCAAAGATAATTTTGGACTGCCGGGAAATCCTGCGCCAGGTAAGGGTTTCCCATCGCGAGCACGGCTGTTTTCTCGGCCGCACGATCGAGTATTTTCTGCAAGAGGGCGCCGCTCGCGTCCGACAGGCCCACCGAGTTGGTCAAACCGTTTGCAGCGTTCATGACTTTTCCGGGCACAGGGACTTCGTATACGGCGGCGATCACGGATTGCGCGCTGTCCACTGCCTTTAGCACATCGTCTGCCAGCACAGACGCGATGCGGGGGTCCACATAAATCACGTGGGCATCCAATACGCGCTCGTGGATCTCGCGTTCCAATTTGCGTCCCGCTTCGGTGCGCATGTCGTCGGAGAAGATTATGGCGATCATCTGGTCGCGCACTTCTTCCACCTTCTGATACGGAAGACCGGTCTCAGTAGTTCCAGATGATTTCAGCGGTAAAAGTTTTCCGTTATCGCGCACCAGGGTGATGGAGTCATCGGCGATTTTCTGGCCGAGAGCGAGGTTCGCGGGCTTGCCCACCAGCGTAGAGACAGCGTCGATATTGACCAGGCGCGTTTTGTAGAGGCCCAGCGACGCCTTTGCTTTCAATATTTTGAGGACGGAGGCGTTGAGTTGCGCGGGGGGAATCTCGCCGCTGCGCACGGCTTCGAGCATGGCCCGGTAGGAGGCGTCGAGGTCGGCGGGGATGAGCAGAACGTCATTGCCGGCCTTGAAGGCGTCCACTGCGGCGCGGCCAATGTGCGCACCATAAAGGCGAGTGAGGCCGGCCATATCGAGGGCATCGGTAACGACGATTCCCTTGAACCCGAGCTGGTTCTTAAGGAGGCCAGTCACGATTGCGGGCGAAGTCGTGGCCACATGGTTGGGATCGGGGTCGAGCGCGGGGACGGAAACATGGGCCACCATAACCGAATCCACACCGGCGGCAATCGCTTTCTGAAAAGGCGGAAGTTCCACGGCTTTCAGGCGCGTCATGTCCCCGCTCACCTGCGCCACACCCAGATGAGAGTCGGTTGCAGTGTCGCCATGGCCGGGAAAGTGTTTGACCGTGGCCATCATTCCGTTAGCCTGGGCTCCGCGGATGTATGCGGTTACCAGATCGCCGACTTGCTGGGGATCTTCGCCAAACGAACGGGTATTGATGATTGGGTTTGCAGGATTCGAGTTGACATCGGCGTCGGGAAAGAAATTCCAGTGCACGCCGATGGCCCGAGCTTCCTGCGCCGTGATACGTCCGAAGGCTTCGGCGTACTCCAGTTTGCCGGCGGCTCCGAATGCCATGGCATGGGGAAATTCGGTGGCGCCATGCACGCGCATGGTGACTCCGCGCTCGAAATCCGCGGCAATGAGCAACGGAAGCTTGGAATCCTGCTGCAGACGGTTGAGCAGTTCGGCAGCTTCGTAAGGCTGGCTTCGGTACAGAAAAGGCGGGTCCCAGGGTACGGTCATGGTAAGTCCGCCGAGATGGTATTTGTGTATGCTGTCGCGGAGTTGCAGATACTCAGGCGCCTCGACGTTCAGAAATCTGGCGCGCACCCAGACTACGAATAGCTGGCCGACCTTTTCTTCCGTCGAAAGCTTATGCAGAGTTTGTTCCGCCCATTTTTCGCCTGCACGATCGAGGTGGATCGGGCCAGGTTCCTGGTATTTTTCTGTCGCGAGGCAGGAACAGAAGACAGCGCATGCAAATATCGAAACCAAACCAAGCTGTCGAAGCATGAGCAGACGATAGCACGGGATTGAGCTTCAGGTCGCCACTTGGGAGAATGCTCCCAAACTAGCAGATGAAATAATCTAAACCCGCGAAACTCGGCCGCATCGAGTTTGGGTACTCCGCGCGAGATCCTTCACCCGGCTTACGCCGGATTCAGGGATGACGGCTTTTCGGGATATTTGGTACACGGGTATATATCCCAAAAAAACATTTTTCCGCCAGATCTATGAAAACAAGGGGTCTGTTTTGGAGATACCCACGTAAAATATCCCTTCTAAAAGACTTAGCAGACGGGGGATATCATTTCTCTAAGTCTACGAAAAGATGAGGGCGGTATGAAGTATACCTCTAAAATATCTCTTCTAAAGGACTTAGATGAGGCGTCTTTCATGGGAAATGGGCCGGTCGACAGGAGTGTGTGCCTTTGCTGCGGAAAGCCTCGGAAATTGTCAAGGGGCGGGATACAGTCTGCTGTTATCAAACAGCTAATCCATCCATGAATATCTTATCCTCACAGAGGAGCTAAGTCAACGGGAAAGAACACGTCGGCGCCTCGAAAAAATTGATGATCGTGTCGATCTCGCGACCCCTCGTTCGACTAGTAAGTAGAGCCAAGAAGAACGGTCTTGAGGAGGCGGATATGACGAGGCTAAGAAGAAACTTTCGAAGTACTAAATCAATCGCGGGAGCAGCCTTCGTCGGATTCGGAATGTTTATTCTGTATGAGAATCTTGCCAGTGCGGTTGCGTGGTTGAGCAATGTTCGCGGGGCCAATAATTTCGAGGTGCTAGGGGTTCTGCCCGCCTTCATCCTGGCGGTTTCGCAAGTTTTGCCGGCACATGCGGCGAATCACCAACACCTGCTGCAAAGTTTCCTTCTCCAGCACCTGTTGGTGTCATCCTGGCCGCTGCTGCTGGTGCTGGCTGGCACCGTTTTGTCGCGGGATGACTTCACGGACGATGCCAAAGCAGTTCAGAAAAAAGATCGTGGAGCTGTCGATCTTACGACCGGACGTTCGACGTTAAAGTAGAGGCAGTTATCTTAAGCGAAAAAGGGGGGGCAACAATGCGAGTCATGGTGATAGTCAAGGCCAACAAAGACTCCGAAGCAGGTATTCTTCCGAAGGAAAAGCTGCTTGCCGAAATGGGGAAGTTCAACGAGGAACTAGTAAAAGCCGGTGTGCTGCTTGCCGCCGACGGGCTGCAGCCGAGTTCGAAGGGGAAGCGCGTTCGGTTCGCGGGAGACAAGCGAGTGGTGATTGACGGACCTTTCGCCGAAACCAAGGAACTGATCGCGGGGTACTGGCTGTGGCAGGTAAGGTCCATGGAAGAGGCTGTCGAGTGGGTCAAGCGTTGCCCGTGTCCGCATGAAGGGGAGGGCGAAGTTGAGATTCGCCAGGTGTTTGAGGCGGAGGACTTCAGCTCCGCTCCAGAGTTCAAGAGGCGCCTGGAACGAATGCGTGCCGAAGTGGCGGCGAAGAAGCATTAGTGTACGGCGAAGAAAGTTCGTACACTGTGTCGATTTTGCTGACTGTTGTTCGACGCATTAGATAGAGGCCAGATCCGGCCGGTCGAAACCGTCCGGACGCCTGGCTCGTCAACCAAAACTAATAAAGGAGATCTAACCATGCGATTCATGATGATTGTCAAACACACCGAAAAGCAGGGCCCACCCCCGAAGTCGTTGATGGATGCGATCGCGAAGGCGGCCGAAGAGGAGACCAAAGCCGGCACCATGCTGGGCAATGGCGGTCTCTTGCCGACGGCGCAGGGCGCCCGCGTCCGGCTTTCCGGAGGCAAGGTGACGGTGATCGACGGGCCTTTCACGGAAGCTAAGGAAATTATCGGAGGCTATGCGCAGTTTGAGTTGAAGTCGAAGGAAGAGGCAATCGAATCGGCGGTCCAATTCATGGAACTGCACAAGAAACACTGGCCAGGCTGGGAAGGCGAGACCGAGGTTCGTCAGATGTTCGGGCCGGACGACTTTCCTTGCAAGCCCGCGTAGTGTGGCGGCCTTGCGCCGGCGGGTTAAAGATGGTGTGATCGGTACCAGTGGCTACCGATATTCATCGCACCATCGACGCGGTCTGGAGGATCGAGTCCCCCAGGCTCATCGGTGGGCTCACCCGCATCGTGCGTGACATTGGCCTTGCCGAGGACCTTGCGCAGGATGCCCTCGTCGCCGCACTTGAGCAATGGCCGGAGTCGGGCGTCCCGGACAACCCGGGCGCCTGGCTCATGGCCACCGCCAAGCATCGTGCCATTGATCACTTCCGCCGAAACACCAGGCTCGAGCGCAAGCACGAAGAGCTTGGTCGCGAGCTTGGTGCGAAAGAGATGGCCGTGCCAGATCTGGATTCAGCTCTCGACGACAACGTTGGCGATGACCTGCTACGTCTCGTCTTCATCTCATGTCACCCAGTGCTCTCAACCGAAGCTCAGGTTGCGCTGACGCTCCGCTTGCTTGGGGGGTTGACGACCGAGGAAATCGCGCGTGCTTTCCTTGTCCCGGAGGCGACCGTCGCACAGCGCATCGTGCGATCCAAACGTACGCTCTCCGAAAAGCGCGTTCCCTTCGAGGTTCCCCAGGGAGCAGAGCTGGCGGCCCGCTTGTCATCCGTGCTGGCGGTCCTCTACCTGATCTTCAACGAAGGTTACTCGGCGACCACGGGTGACGACTGGATGCGGCCTGCGCTCTGCGAAGAAGCGCTGCGGCTGGGACGCGTCCTGGCCGAGCTTGCCCCGCAAGAGCCTGAGGTTCACGGACTGGTCGCGCTGATGGAGATCCAGGCGTCGCGTTCCAGGGCGCGCGTGGGTCCGTCGGGAGAGCCGATTCTGCTCTTCGAACAAAATCGTGCGCACTGGGATCAACTCCTAATTCGCCGTGGTTTCGCGGCACTCGATCGCGCGGAAAAACTGCTCGCAGAAAAGCTGGGCGACGCCCCAGGCTCGTATGTTTTGCAGGCCGAGATCGCAGCTTGCCATGCGCGAGCGCACATCCCGGAGGAAACCGATTGGCCTCGCATTGTTACGCTCTACGCGGCGCTTGCCGAGCTCGCGCCGTCTCCAGTTGTGGAGTTGAATCGAGCGGTCGCAGTCGGGATGGCGTTCGGTCCAGAAGCCGGACTTAAACTGGTTAATGCGCTGACTGCCGAACGCTCACTAGCGAAGTACCACCTGCTGCCAAGCGTCCGCGGCGATCTGCTCAAGAAGCTGAGCCGCTTCGACGAAGCCCGAGCGGAGTTCGAGCGCGCAGCATCGCTAACTCGCAACATACGGGAGCGCGACCTGCTCCTCGAGCGTGCTCGAGCTTGCGTGAACCGTTCAACGCTGCATGAGCCGCAGTGACCAACAGCAAATCGATCCGCCCCACGGATATACTGGACCCGCGATGGCTGTGATCGTGTCCATGCTTCGTGGCGTCAATGTCGGCGGCCATAACAAGATCAGGATGGACGAGCTGCGTGCGCTTTGTGAATCGCTTGGATTGCGAGATGCACAAACCTACGTGCAGAGTGGCAATGTTGTTTTCCGGACTAAAGAGTCGAATCTCGCTGCGCTGGCCAAGCGGATAGAGGACGCGATCGAGAAGAGTTTTGGTTTTCGTCCCGACGTCATCGTCCGCACCACTTCTGAACTCAGAGACGTGGTTGCCAAAAATCCGTTCGCTAGAAGACGCGGAATCAATCCGGCTAAACTGCTGGTTACTTTTCTCGCCGACGATCCTGGTGCGGAAGCCCGGGATCGGATTAAAAAAATCAAAACCGACCGTGACGAATTGCGGATCGACGGACGAGAAGTTTACATTTATTTTCCCAATGGGATGGGGCGCACAAAGCTGTCGTGGCCAACGATTGCAAAAATGCTAGGGACGTCCGGGACGGGCAGAAATTGGAACAGCGTTACCAAGCTGCTGGAGATTGCCGAGAAACTCGAAGCTGCAGAAACGTAGCTAGCTACGTCTCTAACGCCAATGCCTTGGCTTTTTGCTGAATTGCTGGATCATCGCCAAAGCCCTCCAGCCACACGACCTCCGGCTCGCGGCGGAACCATGTCATCTGGCGCTTGGCGTAGTTTCGATGAGCCTGCTGCGCGGCTTGCAGAGCAGTCTTGAGATCGATTTCGTTGCGTAGAAGCTGCACCGCCTGCTTGTATCCCAGCGAAGCCAGCGGTCCGGCAGCGTCACCATATTTTCTAAGCAGATGTTTGGTTTCTTCGACCAGCCCGGAGTTGAACATTTGTTTCGCTCGGTCGTTGATGCGGTCGTAAAGCGCCTCGCGATTGGGGTTCAGACCCAGACGTAGGATTCGGAAGCCCATCAACGGATCGCGGCCTTGCTTCCACATCTCGGTCATTCTCTGCCGCGAGGCGAGACAGATCTCAATGGCCCGGATGAGCTTGGGGGCATCATTCGCGTGGATCTTTCGAGCGGCATCGGGATCAAGACGGCGCAGCACGCGGTGCAGATAGTCCGCCCCGTTCAGCTCCACGCGCCGCCGCAGCCGTTCGCGCAGTTCCTCGGAACGCTTGGGACCGGGGAAGAGACCATCCAGCAGGGCTCGAAGATAGAGACCCGTACCTCCAACCACGATCGGCAACTTCCGCCGGGATTTAATTTCCGCAAGAGCCTGCCGCGCTAACCGCGCGTACTCGCCGGCGGTGATGTAGCCTGTGGGGTCCACACAATCGAGCAAGTGGTGGGGAACGCGAGCTCGCTCGTCGGCATTTGGCTTCGCGGTCCCAATCTCGAACTCGCGATACATGGCGACCGAATCGCAATTCACCACTTCGCCATGGAAACGCTCTGCGAGGGCGACAGAGAGCGCCGTCTTCCCGCTGGCGGTCGGACCTAACACCACAACCAGCAACGGATCGGGAACCACTTTCAGCGGACGCCCCAGGCAAAGTGATGCCAGTAGCGGACGAGAGTCAGAATCAGGATCAGCGTCGCAATCAGCAGCAGACCGGTCGCCTCCAGGGTGTAGATTTGTGGTGTGCGATGGTGGACCGATGACGGGTGTTCCGGCAGATGGGTGTCCGGCTGTCGTTTTGGAGCCGACGCAGGCATACCACCATTGTAGCGCCGGAAAGGAAGGCGTTTGCCAAAAAGATTTGTGCGCCTCGGCCTGACTTTTGCAGTTACTGAGTTTCACGGAACCGTGGTGGCGAGCGCTGCGTATCAACGTCTAACGCCGCAGTGGGCGTGTGCCCACTCGTCCTCAGGAGAAAATCTATGAAACGTTTTGCCCTGGTTGCATTGGGGATTTGCCTGGCAGCCGCTCCATTGGCCCGCGCGGATCAGTGGTCGAAGACTTATACGATTACAGGAACGCCCGACCTTCGCGTCGAAACGTCTGATGCCAACATTCACGTGGATACCTGGGACCAGAAGACCATTGAAGCGCGGGTGACGTCCGAGCATTACAAAATTGGCGAGCACGGCCTCAAGATTGAGGAACACCAATCCGGAGACTCGGTTGAACTCCAAGTTCATTTTCCGCACGATGTCCACATCATTACTTTCAACATGCACAACTACCGGGTGGAGGTTGAAATCCATATGCCGCGCGAAGGACGAGTCAACCTGCATACCGGAGACGGCACAATCCAGCTGGCAAATTTCAAAGGGCAGATGGACCTGCAAACGGGAGACGGCCATCAGGAGATCGACGCAGTCGATGGCACGTTGCGGGCGCATGCAGGAGACGGTCACATCACTGCTGCGGGACGATTCGACGCACTCCAACTGACGACCGGGGACGGGCGCATCGAGGCTCGGGCGCTCTCCGGTTCGACCATTGCTTCGAGCTGGACTCTGCATACCGGCGACGGAAGCGTCACGCTGGAATTGCCTGGCACCTTCGCCGCCGACGTAGATCTGCATACCAGCGATGGGCACATTACCGCGGACATTCCAGTTTCCGTCGACGGGCGGCTTAGCGAGAAAAACATCCATGGAAAGATCAACGGTGGTGGGAACTTGATCACGATTCACACGGGAGACGGTTCGATCAGGCTGGAGAAGTCCTGAGGGGAGCGGTCAGCTGTCAGCGCTGGCTACTGCATGTCCCCCGGGCTGGGGTTGTAGTAGAAGGTGAATCGCAATCCAAGATACGGACCGCCGAACTCGTTGGGTAACGGTGGGAACGGATTTGAGGCTGTGATGCCGCCGTAGGCGGCACGGTCAAGTGCAACATCGCCGGAATGCGTGTCGTAGCGCATACCAGCGACTGAGCCATCTTTGAGGATGAAAAATTCGATCGTCAGCTTCCCTTTCTTCATGAGCGGAGCCCTCGCTGATTCCGGGACGAGGGTGTACCAGTTCTCACGAACATCGTGCAGCACGCGCTGTAAATAAGGGCCGAAGTCCACGCCCATGGTGTCCGTGAGAACCTCGAGCGGCCCCATCACTTGCGTCGGCTTGCGACCCTGACCGAGAGCGCCGTAGTTTCCGCCATCGCCACCGTAGCCCCCACGATGCGCGGCCGCGGCGCGCTCAGCCTGCTCAATGGATGAACCTGCGGTCATAGCGCCGCCGCCGAACGCCGCTTGGGGACTGAGGGCCGGCGGTTGCGTCTGCAGTTTTGCGACCTGGGGCGGAGCAGGCGGTGGTGGCGCTGACGGCTGTGGCGTCGGATTCTGCGCGGCGGCCGCAGCCGGAGGCGCTGAATTTGGTTGCGGAGTCGGCGGTCCGCTCGGACCCGGTCTGCCGGGGCGCGACGCGTCGAGAATCTTCTTGAGTTCCTGACGATCCAGCTGCGGAGTACGCGACGTAGCTTTGCGGTCCTTGTCGGAAATAATATTTGTGTCCGGACGCTTAGCCACCTTTTGTTCGTCGGGAGGCAATTCGAGATAGGTGAGATCCTTCTGGTTCGACTCAGGGCTTACCACCACCACCGCACGCCGGGGCATGAAGCCCGCCAATTTCTGCGAGTTCCACAGGAGCAGAACAACCACTAAGTGCACGCATACCGAAATCCAGAAAGCTTCGCGCCGTCGAGCCTGCGAAAGATCATCCTGAAGTTTGATGATTAGGGCGGGGGCTTCCACTATTTCGCGGTAAGCGGATTCCCAGTAACGCGCATCGTACAAATCTCCGCCCTCGGGAGGCCGCGACGGAGGCGTCGAGGGAGCCGGATTGGCTGGCGGGATTTGCGTAGTTGACATCGAACTGCTTCACCTGCTGGTTAGACACGAGCCGAAACACATTAGTTGTAAGGACACAAAATGCTCCCCGTGCCTGATTGGTTCAAGCATGCTGTCACGAATTTGCTGGCGTCCGCGGCCCAGTGTCCTTATTTTCGCATCTTCTGGCGAATCCGCGAAGACTGAAAGTGCAGGTACCCGGGATTTGCATCCAGATCAGCAATTGCCCGTTCTTCGTTTACAAAACTTGACAGTCGGGAAGGCAAAATCAGGCGTGCAGACGTTCCAAATCGACTTTCCGTCCGTGCTCGTTGATGGCCGCGACGATGTCGAGTGCGACGGCCAATGCGCGGCGTCCGTCGTCGAGAGTCACCACAGGTGGTGAGTGCTGCTGCACCGACTCGAGAAACGACTTCAGCTCCGCGTGCAGAGGCTCTTCGCCGGTGGTCGGAGGCTTTGTCATCTGGATTTGTGGATTCACCGAAGGAGTTGCCGCGGGATCGCCCTGACCGACACTGAACACCAGAACATCCTGCCGCCCGTAGTCCAGAGACACGTACTGCTTGGGTTGAAAAAAACGCAGCTTGCGGACACGCTCGGTCGAGACGCGGCTGGCGGTAAAGTTTGCCACGCACCCGGAGTCGAATTCGAGCCGTACGTTCGCGATGTCCACCTTACCGGAAAGAATGGGCAACCCTACCGCTCGAATCTCTTTCACCGGCGAATTCACGAATGAAAGCACAATGTCGAGGTCGTGAATCATCAGATCCAGCACAACATCCACGTCCAGCGAGCGCGGGGTGAAGACGCTCAGCCGGTGAACCTCAAAAAACATGGGACGCGTGATCACGGGAAGAGTGGCGCGGACCGCGGGATTGAAGCGCTCCAGGTGTCCGACTTGAGCGATACGATCCAATCGCTTCGTCAGGCAGATAAGTTCGTCGGCCTCCGCTAGCGACGTGGCTAACGGCTTTTCGATCAGCACGTCGATGCCTGCCTCCAACAACTGCTGCGCGGTGTTCAGGTGATGGCTGGTCGGCACCGCGACCGAGGCGGCCTGGACTTCGCTGTGCGTGGTAATCAGCTGGTCGATAGAACCGAAACTGCGGCAGCCGAATTCGCGCGCCACTTTATCAGCCCGCACGGTGTCCGGATCCACGACTCCGACCAGCCGGACTGGCGTGCCCTCCCGCGCAAGCTGGTGGTAGACGCGAGCGTGGTTGCGGCCAAATGTACCCACGCCGATTACGGCAACGTTGATGAGGTTGTCAGTCAGTTTTCAGTTCTGAGTTGGCCGGTTGCCAGAAGACCTGTTGATTTAACCACAAAAAACTGCCGATTTGGTCAGCGAGCGTCGATGTTGGCTGAAACCGGATCATCGCGACTGCGCTTTTTTCAGTAACGCGATTTGGCCCGCATGGTAAAGCTCGTGCTGGACGATTCCACTAAACGTATAGAAAAAGTCGTGATAGCTTTCGGTCTTGCCGGGAACTCGCTCCTGCAGCCGCGAATCGGGAAAGGCAGCAACAGCCTTTACTAGTTCGCTGTGAGTACGCTTCGCGTGCTCGATGGCCTTGCGCCAGGCAGCCTCGCTAGTGTCCTTCACAGGAGGGAAATTCTGTTCGTCGTGCAGTTCTAGCGCTGCACCACCAATGCGTTTAATAATTGCGCCATCCCAGGCAGCAGTATGCAGCACCAGTTCCCAGATGCTGTGCGCGTTCTTGATCGGATGCGCGGCAGCCACCTTGGCATCAACACCATCGAGGATTTCAAAAAGAGAGTCACCGTGCCAGGCATCTCCATCAAAGGCACGGCGTATTTGATCGGCAAGACGGGTAGTTTCAGACATGCGGTATTCTCCAGTAGGACATCAGAAGGGTACCGGAAAGGAGAGTTATGCTGCCACTCCACAGAGTTTCAACGCATCCTGCCCGGTCCGCGCGCGGAAGGATAGGCGGCGCACGCCTGGCTTAGTCTGCCACAATGGCGATCCCTGCCACATCCGTTGTTGTAACAATCGCGTTGCCATCGAGCAGCAGGCATTTGCCCGCGTCCAATGCCAGACAGGTTGCACCTGACCTTTGCATTACCTCAATCGTTCTTACTCCGATGACGGGCACGTCGAAACGCATATCCTGATTCGGTTTCGCAATCTTTATAACGGTCAATGCGCGACTCAACATCGATGGACCGGATTCCAGCGAAGCCATGATCTGGCCCGCGCGTTCGATGGTCGCATCGGTGCCTTCCATGGCTTCGACGGCGACGCATGCCGTTTCCGCGACAACCACTGTCTGGCCAATGTCATACTGCGCCAGATGGCGAGCCACAGCGCGCCCATAGGCGACGTTCTTCTTTTCCTGTTCGGATGGCACGCGTTTGGTGAGCACGCCGGGCTTCGCCAGCAGAGGTTCAAGAAGTGAAGTAGAGTTTTCCAGAACGATGCCTTCGTCGGCCAGGACCTTCGCGACAGCTCCCAGCAGAGAATCAGTGTTGCGAGTGCCCAGCGAAAGAAGAAGCTTGGCCAAACGCCAGTCGGGCCGAATGCTGGAGAAAATCTGCTTGTGCTTTACCTGTCCTGCCATGATCGCGCGGTGCACGTCTTCCCGCTTGAAAGTCTCGATCAGCTTGGATAGTTCTCCGAGCGACAGCCAATGGACGGCGGTCGCGCCGTGGGATTCGATCTCCGGGAAAGCCTCTTCCCTGATGGCGGCGACAATGACTTCATAGCCCTGGGCGCGGGCGGCGTCGAGCACAAGAAAGGGAAAGCGGCCGTTGCCCGCGATCAGGCCGATGCGCTTAGAAGCTGTCAAAATGGGACTCCGCCGAATTGCAATAGGTCGACACGATTACAAAGCACTTGATTATGGTATGCGTCGGTGACAATCTTACTTGAGTCCCCCCGTGCAGGCCTTCCGCACGCGGAAGCAATCTCATGAACCTGCTACCGGCGCTTACGAGAGACCCCGCATCGTACATGTGGGAAGTGGCGGTCACGATGGCAGCCAAACAAAAGTTCTGCTTCTCGCCCGAGTGTGAAGCGGGTCTCAAAGAACAGTTCAAGTCGGGCCTTGAAGTGTACAAGATCGGTTTATACGAATTTCGAGAGCGAATCAAAGAAGCCGAAACGAACATAGAAAAATTGGTCCAAGTGATCATAGGCGAAGAAATCGCGCGCGATCCTGCGTCGCAGCTTCTTCACGAATCGAGCATGTTTGCTGCGCTGTATGCGCGAAAGCTGTGTCCCGGACTCTGGCCGCTTTGCTAGCTTCGTTAAATCCGTCCGACTACTTAATGACGCCTCGCTCGGATTGTTCGATGAACCTTATAAGCATCTCCACGTCTTCTCCGCGGTCCGCCTCCGCCTTCAATTTCTCCAAAGCCTGCGAGGTGTTGAGCTTCGACGCGAGCAGGACTTTGTACGCGTGGTGGATTTTGCGAATGCGCTCCTTACTGAAACCGCGCCGCTCAAGCCCGACCGCATTCAGTCCGTAAGCCTGGACATCGCGGGCAGCGGACGTCTTGGAAAAAGGAAGAACGTCGCGGGTAATCGTCGTCCCGCCACCGATGAACGAGTGTGCGCCAATGCGAATAAAGTGGTGTACCGGACAGAGCGCACCCACGGTGGCCCACTCTTCGACCGTGACGTGGCCACCGAGAGTCGCGGCATTGGCCAGAATGACGTGGTCGCCGATCACGCAATCGTGAGCGATGTGAGTGTAAGCCATAACCAGGATGTGGTTGCCCACGCGGGTCAGTCCGCCGCCTTTTACGGTGCCGCGATTGATGGTAACGAACTCCCGAATAGTATTATGCTCGCCAATCTCGAGACGCGTCGGTTCGCCGGCGTAAGTAAGATCCTGTGGCGCCATCCCGATCGAGCAAAACGGAAAGAAGGCATTATCGGCGCCAATTTTTGTGGGTCCTTCGATGGCCACGTGCGAAACCAGATGGCACCGTTCTCCCAGTTCCACCTCTGGTCCAATTACACAGTAAGGACCAATCTTGCAACTGGGATGAACCTTGGCGCCGGGATCAACGATGGCTGTAGGATGGGCTTTCATCTTCCGCCAACCATGGCTGCTAGGTCGCGAGAGCTCCTGGCGCGGGTCTCTTTTCGGCGCGCACTCGATCGACCATCCTACAAGTCACAAGTGCTTCAGCGGCGAGGATGTCCCCCACGTAAGCGCTCCCTTCCATGCGCCCAGCATTGCCACGCCAGACCTTCACTACGACCTCGATGCGCAGTTGATCGCCGGGAACCACGGGGCGCCGAAACCTGGCGCGCTCGATCCCGGTGAAAAGTACCAGCTTGCTCTCGCGGTCCTCCACTTCGGTGAACAGCAGGACTCCGCCAGCCTGGGCCATCGCCTCGACGATCAGGACACCCGGCATCACTGGGAGGCCAGGAAAGTGTCCGGCAAAGAAAGGTTCATTGATGGTGATATTTTTGATCGCGACGATGCGCTCGCGGCGCGTAAGGTCAACCACGCGGTCGATCAGCAAGAAAGGAAAACGATGCGGGAGGATGCGCTGGATATCGTTGACGTCCAGCGTAGTCTTGGCCGCCGCGGAGGCTTCGGTTGCGGGTTGAGCAATGTCTGTCATTCTGTTTCTCGTCAACCTAAAAGGCGAAAGATGAAGAGCGAAGATTATACTGTACCGCGCGCGCCCTCAACCCTTCCAGAAAAGGTTTGCATGCCGAAGAAAGCTTTGAAAACAGTCCCGAACGAAAGCCATAGCGAGATCGCGAAGCGGCTGGCCTATTTCCAGGAACACAAAGATGAGATGGTTCAGACCATTCGCCAACTGGTCGAGACCGAGTCACCCAGCGACAACAAGGAGGCGGTGGACGAACTAGGGGCGCTGATAGCCGGCAGGTTCGAGGCGCTCGGAGGTCACGCGAAGTTTCACCGCGTGGCTAATTTCGGCGATCACTTGCAGGTCGACTTCGCGGGCGCCCGTGCGGGCAAGCCGGTGCTGCTGCTGGGGCACCTGGACACGGTCTATCCCATGGGCACTTTGGCGACCATGCCTTGCCGCGTGGCCGACGGACGTTTATGGGGGCCAGGTGCCTTTGACATGAAGTCGGGGATCGCATTGATGCTTCACGCGATTGAGGCCCTGCGAGTCTGGCACGAGGACACTCTGCCGCGGCCGGTGACCATATTGTTGGTCTCGGATGAAGAAGTGGGCAGCGAAACCTCCCGGCGGATTACGGAAAGTCTGGCGAAGAAATCTGCGGCGGTGCTGGTGCTCGAGCCTTCTCATGGGCCAAAAGGCGCGGTGAAAACCGCGCGCAAGGGAATTGGAGAGTATGTGCTGAAAGTCACCGGGAAAGCGGCGCACTCGGGACTGGATTTCGAAAAAGGTCAGAGTGCGATTCTCGAATTGGCCCGGCAGATCATCGCGATCTCGAAGCTGATCGACCTCAAACGCGGATTGACGCTCAATGTAGGAACGGTGCAGGGTGGAACGCGAGTGAATGTCATCCCCGCTGAGGCCAGTGCGGTGCTTGATGTGAGGGTTGCCCGCAAACAAGATGCCACCGGCATCGACCGTAAACTTCGTTCGCTGAAGCCCGTCAATCGCAAGTGCAAGCTCGAGATCAGCGGCGGAATCAATCGACCGCCCATGGAACGGACTCCAACCGTAGTTGCTCTCTACGAGAAAGCTGCCGAGATCGCCAAGCAGTTAGGCTGGAAATTGGAGGAGGCGGCCGTTGGTGGCGGCTCGGACGGAAACTTCACCGCCGGGCTAGGCATTCCGACGCTGGATGGATTAGGCGGAGTCGGCGAAGGTGCGCACGCAACTCACGAATCAATTCTGATCTCCGAGTTGCCCAGGCGCGCGGCGCTGCTGGCGGAATTGATCGCGAGTATTTAGATCTCTGACGTGCTAGAATCCTCACCCGGCGCCGTTTTCCAGCCCAGAGGATTCCCCAACATGAAGACTTCCCGTCTATTTCATCTCCTGATCGCGGCCATAGCAACAGTAGCGTGCTTAACCCCGATTGCAATATCCGCCCAGGCCGATGACACGACCGTGCGACACGTTGCCGGACGAATCCCTGTCCAGGGTGTCGGCCGAGAGATGTCCGCAGACCGGCCGACGAACACTAATAGTCAGCCAAGAATCAGCCGCGTCAGCCCCAAGGCCAATCCTTGGAAGCTGGAGGCCACTCTGCCCGGAGCGGTCATCCACGATATTTCTTTTCTGAACGCGAAGGTTGGCTATGCCGCCGCCGAAGCCGGTCAGGTCTGGAAAACAACCGATGGCGGCGCACATTGGAAGGAAATCCTGAACCTGAGTTTCCCGTGGTATTGGTATGGCGTGCACGCCTTCAACGCCAAAGACGTCGTCATCTCAGGCATTTACGATTCGTCGACGAACTTCGAAGGGATCATCCGCTGGAGCCACGATGGAGGCGCTACCTGGACCAATGATATTGTCCTGACTTCAACCGCATTTGTGCAGCGCATCCGTTTCGCCAACCGGAAAGATGGTCTGATCATGGACCTGGTTGACCGCGCTACGAACTCTGCCCAATACACAACTGACGGCGGCGCAACCGCAGCAGGCTGGACCAACGTCGTTTCGAACCCCGATGGTGGTTGGTTCCAACTTGAATTTAGTCTGTTGCCCAATCTGCATGCCCGGGCCTCGGGGATTAACTATTGCGATAGCACCGACGCCGGAGCGGTCTGGACTTGTGGTCCATCCATTGATTCGGTTTTCGACGGCGAGACGTTCTTTGTCAATGACAAGGTGGGCTGGGTGAGCGGAGGCGAGATTTCCCCTAAAGTAGAAGGCTGGGTGCATCGCACCACCGACGGCGGAAAAACGTGGAGCGGCCGTACCCTGGATGATCCTTGGCCGATCCGTGAGATTCGTTTCGTCACTCCAAATATCGGCTGGGCTGCGGGCGGAAACATTTATTCCAAAGTTGGTGGCATGTATTTCAGCCGCAATGGCGGTAAGACTTGGTCCCTCGACGTGAACACCGGCGCGGAAATGGATGCCTGTGACAGCAAGCCCGTAGGCACCAAATTCCAGGTGTGGTGCGCGGGATACAACAGTTCGTTCACCGGCGTCGTCTACACGTTGAAGGGGATCGGAGCCGAGTAGTTTGTCGCACCGGACCATTCTTTTGACTCCATAGGTTGGGAAGCCTAGACTTTCCTCAGGGGTGTTTGCGTAACTTCGACCCGAACCGGCAAGCCCCGCAAGGAGGACTTCATATGGTGGGCAAATTGGGTTTGCCTGAGATACTGCTGATCCTGGCTATTGCGCTCTTGATTTTCGGTCCCAGCAAGCTGGCGGACCTGGGCAAGGGGTTAGGCGAAGGCATCAAGAATTTCAAATCAGCCGTGAAAGACGGCGAAGAAGAAAAGGATAAAAAATCGTAAATCCCCGGTAGAGACGTAGCTGGCTACATGTCGAACGCGCCGTGCTCCCGAAGCATTTTGTAGACCAGCGATACCGGTAATCCCACCACGTTGAAATAATCTCCCTCGATGCGCGAAACCCAACGGGAAGCTCTGCCCTGAATGGCATACGCTCCAGCCTTGTCCGTGGGCTCGCCGGTTGAAACGTAGGAGTGAATATCGTCATCGCCGAGAGGGCCCAGGGTGACGAGTGTGGTTTCCGACCTGATGTCCTCCAAACCAATTCCCTGCCGCCGGTCGTCTTTACTCAATTGCGGACCGACGAGACAAACTCCAGTGACCACTAGATGCGTGCGGCCCGAAAGCAAGCGCAACATGCGAACGGCATCCGTGCTATCGCGGGGCTTGCCCAGAATTTCTCCATCTACAACTACGATGGTGTCAGCGCCGAGAACAAAGTCATTCGGGCGCAGGCGAAACACGGCCAAAGCTTTTTCCCGCGCCATGCGTTCGGCAAACGCGCGCGGCGCTTCTCCCGGTTGGGGCACTTCAGGAATATTAGTCGACTGGACGACGAACGCAATGCCCGCGTTGCGCAAAAGCTCCTGGCGACGCGGAGAGGCGGAGGCGAGGACGAGCATGGACTCTGATTCTAGCCGATCAACTCGATGCGATTTCCGAACGGATCGTGAACGTGGCAGCGGCGGACTCCGGGAATGTCGCCGGGTTCATTGACCTCGACACCCAAGCGGCGCAGTTGTTCGATCAAGCCGGCGTAGTCACAACAGCGTAAGGCCGGGTGGGCCTTCTTTGCCGGACGAAAATCTTTCTCGACGCCCAAATGGATTTGTACACTGCCACTCTCGAACCAGCACCCGCCGCGTTTGGCGAGTTCCGGAGGTTTGGCAAGCTCGACCATTCCGAGCAAATCGCGATAAAAGCGTCGAGCCGTGTCTTCTCCGCCGACAGGCATTGCGAGTTGCACGTGATCAATGGAGGTGAAAGGCAGGTTTGGCCGTGACAGAAGGTTCAATGCTTTTCCCGTGCAGATGGCAGGTCGATCAACCTGTGGCGAAGTGATTCCAGGAATAGCTCTCCCGACCCTTCCAGCTTTCGCTCCAGACGTTCAGTGCAATCACAATCCCCACAAGCCCAGGGCTCAGAACCGTTCTTGTCCCGGCAATTACGGCGATCATGGGCGTCCTGCACCCGAGTCAGCTCAAAGTATTGCTCCCAATAGTCGCGCTCTTCTTGCAGAGGAGTCGGGCAATAACAAACCTCGACCCAGCGGGCCGTGTCGTCCTGGCAAAGCCTCGCCTGTCGCATGTTTCGCAAGTACTCGCCCTCGGCAACCGAACCTCGACCCAAGGTGCCATCCTCGATCGCTTTCAGGAGGCTCTGTTCGCAACCACGTTTCACTCGCGCTCTGACTAAGTAACGCATAAGCTGAATTTTACTCTGCCCCAGGGGAAGCTGCTTATCGCTTAAGGGAATCGCCCGGTACCTGAAGCGCGTCGGCAACGCCTGCTAAAATCAAAGCTTGACCCCCGCAGCTATGGACGCCGCTTTTATCCGCAATTTCGCCATTATTGCGCACATCGACCACGGAAAATCTACGCTGGCCGACCGCCTCCTGGAGTTGACCGGGTCGCTCACCGCTCGCGAGATGCAGGCCCAGGTGCTCGACTCCATGGACCTCGAGCGAGAGCGTGGCATCACAATCAAGGCCCACGCCGTGCGCATGATGTATACCGCGCAGGATGGCCAGACTTATCAGCTTAATCTGATCGACACTCCCGGCCACGTCGATTTTTCCTACGAAGTCTCGCGCGCGTTGGCGTCCGGCGAAGGCGCATTGCTGGTGGTGGACGCTTCTCAGGGAGTCGAAGCCCAAACCTTGGCGAATGCGTATCTCGCCATCAATCACGGCCTCGAAATTATTCCCGTCATCAACAAGATTGACCTGCCGAGCGCCGATATTCCGCGTACCAAGGAAATGATCGAAGGCGCCGTGGGCTTGGATGCATCCGACGCGGTTCTTATCAGCGCCAAGACCGGCCAAGGCGTGCCGGATGTCTTGGAAGCGATCGTCAAACGCATTCCGCCGCCCAAAGGAGATCCCGAAAAACGCCTGCAGGCGCTGATCTTCGACTCCTGGTTCGATCCCTACCGTGGAGTGATCGTGCTCACGCGCGTGTTCCAGGGGACACTTCGTAAAGGGCAAAAGATCCGCCTGATGTGGAACGGTCGCGTCCTCGACGTAGAAACGCTGGGTGTATTGACTCCCAAGCCGGTCGAGATCGACGAACTGCGGGCCGGTGAGGTCGGTTTCCTGATCGCCAATATCAAGAACGTCGCCGACACAAAGATCGGCGATACCATCACAGAAGAAAACAATCCCGCCATCGAGCCTCTGCCCGGCTTTGAAGAAATCAAGCCCATGGTCTTCGCCGGGCTCTATACCGTCGATGCCCACGAGCACACGCAACTACGCGAAGCCCTGGAGAAACTGCGCCTGAACGACTCGTCATTCTTCTTCGAGCCGGAAAGTTCGGTCGCCCTCGGATTCGGATTCCGCTGCGGTTTCCTTGGCCTCCTGCACATGGAGATCATCCAGGAGCGGCTGGAGCGCGAGTTCAATCTGGAGCTCATCACGACCGCACCGGGCGTCCGCTACAAAATCTACAAGACCAATGGAGAAATGGTCGAAGTCGACAATCCGTCGCGCTGGTTGCCCCCGAGTGAGATCGCCAAAATCGAAGAGCCGGTGATTCTGGCCACAATTTTGACCAATGAAGAATATGTCGGCGGCATTCTTGCACTCGTTGAGGAGAAGCGGGGCAGACAGAAAACCTTCGAGTACGTCAGTTCGTCGCGCGTCATGTTGCATTACGAACTACCGCTCAACGAAATTGTGCTGGACTTTTACGATCGTCTCAAATCCGTGTCGCGCGGCTACGCGTCGCTCGATTACCATCTCGCCGATTATTGGGAATCGCCCATGGTCAAGATGGATATCCTGGTCGCAGGTGAGCCAGTGGACGCACTTTCCATCATCGTTCACCGCGACTTCGCCTACGAGCGCGGCAAGGCACTGGTTTCCAAAATGCGCGAGCTGATTCCGCGGCAGATGTTCGAAGTGGCGATCCAGGCTTCGATCGGCGCCAAGATCATTGCCCGCGAAACCGTGCACGCCATTCGCAAAAATGTCTTAGCCAAATGCTACGGCGGCGACATTACCCGCAAACGCAAGCTGCTGGAAAAGCAGAAGGAAGGCAAGAAACGCATGAAGCGCATCGGCCGAGTGGACATCCCACAGGAAGCATTTCTGGCGGTTCTAAAGGTAGGCGAGGACAGCTAGGCGTGGGCGTCCTCGCCCGTGCGGCCACCAGACGAAATTCCTATATGTCTGTCAACCCGTGAACGGCAGCAAAATAGCACAGCACGAGCGAGGACACTCGCGCCTACATTTGAGCGACTGAACATGACACTCTACAAACTTCTCTCATATTTCCTTCTGATCGCCGGCACTGCTTCGGTCTTGCGCGGCCAGACGCAACCGCTCGAGCTGACTACACAGATCAGTCTGCCGTTCCGGTTCGTCGCCTATGGAGACACTCGGTTTACCGATCCAAAGAACACCGATGCCTCCAATCCCGTTGTTCGCCAGATGCTCGTAAAGGCCATTGCGGACGCGCGCCCGGCGTTCATCTCCATCGGCGGCGATATCGCCTATAGAGGCGATGACGTAAATGACTGGAAGGTCTGGGACACGGAAACCGCAGTGTGGCGCGAAAACAAGATTCCGGTCTATCCGGCGCTGGGAAACCACGATCTGTATGGCGATCAGACGGTCGCGCTCGCAAACTACTTTCAGCGCTTCCCGGATTTACAGACCAATCGTTATTACTCCGTGCGCGCCGCGAACACCCTCCTACTCGTGCTCGACAGCTCACTCGATGAGACTTCGGGACCCCAAGGTGAATGGCTGGCTCACAAACTGGATGGGTTGCCGGCTGATATCGACTTCGTCTGCCTCGTTCTCCACCACCCGCCCTACACCGATTCCACAGATCAGACTGTCGGCGGTGGGCACTCGGCGCGGACTCCCGAGCAGGCGCTGGCCAAAATGCTGGAGGAGCGGCAGCCGCGCACCCGGGCGCGCTTTGTCGTCATCGCCGGACACGTCCACAACTATGAGAGGCACGAGCATGGCGGGGTCACATATTTCGTCACCGGCGGCGGAGGAGCGCATCCGTACCTCATCACGCGGCAGCCCGGAGATCCCTTGTTTGGCAAGGCCGTGAACTACCACTACCTGCTGGTTGAGGTGGATCGTGGCAAAATGAAAATCACGATGGAGCGCCTGGAGCTGGTAGACGGGAAGGCCAGTTGGAGCACGCTGGACTCGGTCGAAATTGCAGCACCTATAGCGACGCCCGTAAAAGCCGGCAAGTGACGCGACTGGTTTTCCTTTGTGTACCTTCGTGTCCTTTGTGGTTACTGCTCTTTCTGCACAAACCAATAACCACAGAGGACACAAAGGTACACAAGGGAAACCGACCAGCTCAGCGAACAGCCGCGCTTGCCGTAAGGCGCGGAACCACGGGAAGAGCCCGAATCAGTTGACGAGTGTATGGATGTTCCGGATCTTGAAACAACTCGCCTGTTCTGCGGCACTCGACGATTTCGCCTTGATGCATCACCGCAACGCGATTTGCGATGGTCGCGACCGACAGCAGGTCGTGAGAAATATAAAGAATGCTGATCCCGAACTTGGCGCTCAGCGTGGCAAATAACTGCAGAATCTCAGCTTGCGTGATCAGGTCGAGAGCGCTGGTCGGCTCATCGGCAATCAGCAACGCCGGACGATGCAAGACAGCCATCGCAATCAAGACCCGCTGCGCCTGCCCCACACTTAATTGTGATGGATATCGTCGTAGGAAATCCGGCTCTCCAGGCAGGCTGACATTCTCAAGGGCTTCACGCAAAGCCGCGCCGCACTCTTCTCGCGAGCTGCGCCGGTGTACTTTCCAGGCTTCTTCCAGTTGCGTACCGATACGCAGCGCAGGGTTCAGGGAGGACATGGGGCTCTGCAGGATGAGGCCAATTTCTTTACCACGAAGAGATCGAACTTCTCGCTCACTCAAAGCCATCAGGTCGCGGCCATTGAAGTGAATCGAACCTTGAGCTCGGCCTCGCTTCAAATAGAGAAGTCTCAGAATTGCCAAAGCCAGCGTGCTCTTACCGCATCCACTCTGCCCAACTAGCCCAAGGATTTCCTGCTTGCCGATGTCCAGCGAAAGGTTGCGCAACACCCCAGATTTGCCAGGGTAATCGACCGAGAGTCGCAGTGACAGCAGCGGCTGCGCGTCCATCAGCGATTCCTGGCGACCTCACTGGTGAGTGACAGTTGGTCAATGTTCCAGTAAACCTGCGGCCGCAGCACCACCGGATGCGCATTGCGTACCGCCGGCGAGACCGCCGACAGCGCGTTCTTGTTGACCAGGTAAATGAACGGCTCCTGTTGCCAAGCAATCTCCTGAACCTTGTCGAAATCTGCCTTACGCTTCTTCGGGTCCAACGTGGAAGCTTGCGCGCGCATCAACTTGTCGATCTCCGCTTCCCACGCAGTCGCTGGCGTCTTCTGGCTTGGATTCCACTGGTGGCTATCCGCGGAGCTGAGCCACACGGTCATTTGCGCATTGGGATCAAGCTCGTCGTTCACCAGCCCCAGCAGGCAAGCCTCGTAATCGAAAGTATGGGTGATGCGCTCAATGAGGGAGGGGAAATCCAGAGTCACCACGTTCAATTTGATTCCGATGCCGGACAGATCCTGCTGAATCATCGTCGCCATGCGCTCGCGATACTTGTTCCCGGCATTGGTGATGATGGAGAATTCGACAGCGTGTCCGTCGCGATCTTTCAGGACGCCGTCTTGAAGATGGAATCCATCCTGGGTCAGGCGTTGTAGCGCGGATTTCTGGTCAAAGGGATGCGCTTGCAGTTTGGCGTTGAACCAGAACTTGTTGGCGGGAGAAACCGGACCGACCGCCGGACGCGCGTGTCCGCGGAACACGATCCGGGCTAGGTCTTCGCGGTTGATGGATTCCGAGATCGCTCGCCGGAAATTCGTTGAAGTGAACCAGGCTTTTTTGTAAGACGGTAGCGGAGAACTGGCGACTTGATTGAACCACATCTCCTCTGAGTCCAGCGACGCGCCGGCATCATGCGCCATCGCAGGATCCTGAGCAACTACTTTGTCGAAATATTCGGCATCGAGCGAGTTGATGAAATGAATTTCTCCGCGCGTCAGGCGCAGCATCTCGATATCTCGATTTTGCTGAATATCGAGCCGCACCGATTCGATGTAAGGCAGTGGGCGGCCAGCAGGATCCTTTTCCCAATAGTTTGGATTCCGCTTCAGGATCAAATACGACCCCGCTTTGTTCTCGCCGACGAAGTACGGCCCCAACACTGCCAGCTCTTTTTGCGGAGACTTGGCAGACATAATCGCCACTTGATCAAACAGCCGGTCAAGGCCTGCGATCGGCGCCGGGAAGGTGATGCGGACATGGTTCTTGGGCAAAACTTCAGTTTCGACTTTCCCGTCCGACGAACGGAACGCATCCCCGGTCGGCGAGTGCAAGGCGGGATCCATGAGTTGTTGCATGGTGTAAGCCACGTCGTCCGCCGAAAAAGGAGTTCCATCGGAGAAGCGCAGTCCGTCGCGCAGCTGGAAGGTGATTGTCTTTCCCCCGTTCGTCAACTTCCACGAGGTAGCAAGCTCGGGCTCGACTTCCTGCGTGAGACGGTTGACGCGGACCAGCACCCCACCAGTGAGATAACGAATAGTCTCAGAGGCATCATCCGCGGCGAGCAATGGGTTCAGTGTCTTGGGCTCTGACCGCAAGCAGAAATGTAACTCGCCACCAGACTGCGCTAACAGGCGATTGGAACCGAGTGCGATCAGCGTCAAAAGAACAAAAGTTGCTAAAGCCTTTTTCATACCGGCAACTCCTCTTTAGTCAGGACAAGATGAAAGCTGCTCACCACGAGGATGAACAAAATGAGTGGAACCAACTGCCAGGTTTGGCCAGAGACACTCGAAAATCCTTCCAGTTCACGCAGAAGACTGCCCCATGAAGGCAGTGGCTCTGCAACTCCCAGGCCCAGAATCCCTAAATTGGCTTCGGTCAAAATAAAAACCGGAACGGAAATCCAGAACTGCGCCAACAGCACGGGCTTTAGATTGGGCACAAGATGACGCGACAACAGCCGAAAGCCGGTGCTGCCCGAAGCCCGCGCCAGAAGGATGAAATCCGATTGCGCCAGCGCCCGAGCGTCGGCGCAAATGATGCGGGCCGCGCCCGCCCAGCCCAGGCATCCGAGCATCGCAAATGTGATCAACACGGAAACAATCGGAGACACGTTCAGAGGCAAGAGCGCGCGCACGGTAATCAGCAAGAACAGCCAGGGCAGGGAAAGGAAAAGATCCGTGCCCGCCATGACAAACCGCTCCACGCGGCCGCCCGCAAATCCCGCGATGCCGCCAACGAAAGCCGCTAACAGACTAGTCAGTAAGGCGGCCGCTGGCGCCAGCAGCAGCGACACGCGGGTTCCATACAGCAGACGCGAAAAGCGGTCCCGGCCCAAGTCGTCAGTACCCAACAGATGTTGCCGCGAAGGCGAAGCGCTAGGCTCCTCCCGGAATTGGTGCGCGTATGACGCTGGCGCTATAAGGTTCGCCAGCAGACATGCGGCGGAAATTCCCAGCAGAAAAACGATCGCCGTTGTGCGTGCCCACTTCATGCTTCACTCGCGCGAAAGGTTTTGCCCATCATGTCGAAAGCAGAATTGGCGACGAGCGTCACCAAGGTCACGACCATGGTTAGATTGACCAACAAAGCGACGTCGCGCCCCAGCGCAGCTTTCCACGCCAGTTGGCCGATCCCGGGAATGTCACACAGCGCCTCCATGGGGATGGCCGCGGTGAACGCAACACTCACCGTGACTCCTAGCAGCGCCAGAAGCTGCGGCGCGGCCGTCGGCAGGATGTGCCAAACCAGCACGCGCATGTTGCCCAAGCCTTTGGCTCTCGCAGTCAGGACGTGTGGCAACGCTGAACTCCGTGCCAGCAAGTTCCGCGAATAGCGAAAGATTTTCGGGAAGACCACCAAACCCAGCAATAAGCGCGCGGGCGCTTGCGCCAACACAAACAACAATGCCAGCACGGCCGCCGGCAGGCAAAGCAAAACTCCTACCAACAAACTGCCCAGCAGATCGAGTAGCCAGGCCCTCGACATCACGATTGCGACTGCCAGCAGGAAACCGGTGCTCCAGCCCAGAGCAAGGCCCAGAGCCACCGACTTCAAAGTCTCGGGCAAGCGTTCAGCGACCAGTTGCAGCACCGGCCGCTGCAAAGTTCGCGAAGTTCCAAGGTCGCCACGCACCAGCCGGTTCAAATAACGAAAATAGAAAACGAAAAGATTGGGTTCGTTATCTCTGGTTTCTCGCAGGGCCTGGATACTACGGTCGCTGAGTCGCGCATCCAACTCCTCTTCGTCCACGCCAAAGCCGGGCGCGAGTCGAACCAGGGTCGCGCCCAGAAAACCGCCAATCAGCACGGTGACCAGAATCTTGGCAGCGAGTTTTGGCAATGCGGATCGCGTGTAAATATCCTCAGCGGGCAATTTCCAAATGATCGTGGGCTGGGCCAAACCCTTCTGCGCACCACTTCCCCGGGCGGGGATTTCAAACTGGGTTGAAAGTAGAGATATCAGCTAACTTGCGCGAGGGCAATCACTTGCGGTGAAAGTCACAAACTTAAGTAACGCGCATGAACGAAATCGGGATTGGTGAAAGATCTCAACCGAAGGAACGCAAACTGCTACTTTTCCCCTTCAAGCTCGATCGGAATAGCTTCGTTCTCGTTTTCGTTCGATGTACCCCAGACCACCGACGTTCCCCACAACACACTGTAGCCGTTGTCTCCGCTCGAGCCCCATGGAGCCGTCGATCCCCATAGGACCGACTCGCCCTTCGTGCTCGTCCCCCACAGCACCGACGTGCCCCATACCACGGAAGTTCCCCACATGATCGAGCCACCCCAGAGCACTGAAGAGCCAGTCACTAAGTAAATGTTCCCACTCCTGTCGCGTGCCACGGTCGGGGACTTCGCAATCCCTTCAGTCGCTGGCGCCAGATCCGTGCTCGACAACGCTGCCTGGATGTCCAGATATCCCGCGCCGATGGTGAAAATATCGTATTGGCTGGTGTAGCTCTTGCCCGTGGTCGGATCTTTTGCAGTGCTCGATCGCGGGAAGGTTTTGTACGCGCTCTTCATCAATCGCGCCTTCACCTGGTCCGGCGTCAGCGATCCATTTTTCTGAAGCAGCAGCGCGACGGCTCCGCTCACAACCGGCGTGGCCATGCTGGTGCCACTCAGCGTGAAGTAAGAAGCAGTACCCTTACCGTTGGCGGTATAGGAACTCAGCGCAACGACGTTCTTGGGCGAGGCCTTCACCAAAGTCGCACTCGAGGCCAGCACGGAAATCATCAGGTTGCCTGGCGCAACAATATCTGGCTTCACAATGTGGTCGAGCAAGGTCGGTCCCTTTGAGCTGTAACTGGCAATCAGATCGTCGGCGCGCGTCGAAGTCCCCATCGGTTTCATGGCGCCCACTGTGATGGCATAAGGATCGTTCCCCGGCGCTGCGATGGTTCCGTACCCGTCCGTGTGAGCCGAATCGTTGCGCCCTTCGTTACCGGCCGCGACCACCACGACAATCCCCGCTTTCCACGCCGCCTCGACCGCCTGACAAAGCGGATCAAGCTTGTAGCTTTCGTAAACCGCTCGGCCAAGCGAGAGATTGATGACGCGGATGTTGTACTTGTTCTTCAGAATGAGCGCCTTCTCAATCGCCGCGATCACGGCACTGTCCCGGCCCGTTCCGTTCTGATCAAGAACTCGCAGATTGATCAGGCTCGCATTGTCCGCAATCCCCATGAATGTCTTGCGAAAGTTTGCGCCCCGCGAGTTCATGCCATTGCCCGCCAGGATGCCGGCAACGTGCGTGCCGTGTCCGTATAGATCAGCAGCAGTATTCGGACCACTGGCAAAATTCTGGTTGTACACGATGCGCGACCCCGTACCGTTCGCAAGCGTGAAATCCCGGCCCGCTGTGATTCCGCTATCGATGACCGCGACCCCGATCCCACTTCCACTAAAGTTCCTCGACCACGCGTACGGAGCCAGCACCGCCTGGTCGTAGAGGTCGGTAACGGTTGCCGTTGCCCAAACCCTACGGTCGAGCGAAATGTACGCCACGTTGGAATCCTTGGCCAGCGCACTCAGAGAACTGCCTTTTACCATAAAAGCGGCGCCGTTGATCAAGGGCAAGTTCTGTTGGAGCATGCCGCCCTTGGCAGCAACCTTGGCGAAATGCTTCTGACTGGGCGGAACCCGGTACTGCACAATCACGTTCACCCACGGCTGCGAGGATTGCTTCTGCAGATCTTTGGAAATTTTCCGCGGCGCGGCAAAGGCGAAGGCAGCACCCAGGATCACGCACCAGAACGCCAGGTGACGAACTTTCGAAGTGACCTTGGTAACTTCCGCCATAAACCTTCACAGCTCCTCACGCCCAAATAGCTCGGGCGTCCGAGTCATTGCTGCACGCCCCTGACCACGGGGGAGGTAAGCGTGAAAGGTTGTCCGGCAAAGACTTAGGCAAATCCGATCAGCGACACGGCGGGCCAAATTGTCCCCAAGCCCAAGCGTGAGCCAGTCTGTCCCAGTTGGCAGCACGTAGCCC
>Ga0207048_10014_pt1 | contig 57107 bp, 40 predicted proteins | sample Alteio_BWMinCont_65_FD_153301 | JGI IMG/M metagenome (GOLD analysis project Ga0207048, IMG submission 153301) | Enriched cells from forest soil in Barre Woods Harvard Forest LTER site, Petersham, Massachusetts, United States -... | ecosystem: Environmental > Terrestrial > Soil > Temperate forest >...
GCACGCTGGGATCGGGCTTTCTTCAAAGCGGCAGCCGCTTCTTCCGGCAACGCATCCGTCAATGACTCAACCCAGAGGCGCTGCTTGAAAGCGGCATCCGCATGTCGAACTGCCTGAGGCAAGACGCTTTTCAAGGCCACGGCCAACGGAGCGCAATAGTATTGCGCCATCCATTGCGCCAGCTCGATCAGAATGGAAGGAAGAAAAGAACCCGTTCCCAGCACTTCCAATATTGGCTTGAGCTTGCGTTTGGAAGGTTCATCGGGAAATTCCACCACATAGCCGACAATTTTGCGCGAGCCAAAGGGGACACGCACCTTGGTCCCTAACCCCACCTGCGGAACCAATTCTTCCGGAATGTCGTAATCGAACGCGCGATCCAGGAAAACTTCAGGAACGACGCGGGCAATGCGGGGCATGAGACCGATTACCTTAACGCCATCGACGGTGCAACGGCTATCTCTCGTTCAAAAGCAGGGAAAAGAAAAGGCTAGGACTGCTTCCAATTCACAAGCCACGTATTGGTATAATTGGGATTGGCAGTGGTGACTCCGGTCGTCCCGCCGGTTGACCAGAGGTCATAAAAACCGTCGCCGTTATAAGGCACGTTGTTCGTTGTATCACCAGTTGAATACCCGTAGGAAAAACCAAATGGGTCTTTGACATAGGTATTATTGGAAAGACTGCCCAACTGCCCCGACTTGAAAGGCACATAAGAGTTTGTCCCCGCTACCGTGGGATCGGTGTAATTTGTTTTCCCTGACAAGGCTTGATAGAGAAGTTCCGAAGAAAATTGATAAACTCCACCGAGAGTACTGGGATCGGCCGGATAAACTCCAAGAGGCGGACTGGGGTTCATATCGTAAATGGGAAAAACCCCGTTATCTACTTTGTAATTCGCCAAACCGGCACCCATGGCTTGAATTTCATTTGTAGCCCGGACTCGCGCCGCCCTCTTCAATACGGCACCGCCTGCGGCCAAAGTAAGAGCCGCCAAGAGGGCAATAATGACTATGACCGTCAGCAACTCAACCAGGGTAAAACTCGAAAGCCGACGATAAGACCGCCGGATAGCGGATGATGAAATCCTGTACATTGAAACTCAATAAGTATGAACCCAAAAGTTAGGATTCGTTGCAACAGTAAGACTAGGATTCTGATCGCAATTACTCCACACAGCCACGCCAGCTGTAATACCTTGAGACTGTGGCAATACTGTATTGGCTTTTGCTTTGGAAAAATCGGGAATAACTATCCCATCGGTGGGACTTCCAAGCACATTGTCATAATCGGTATCGACAGCCATAAAGTAATATTGGGTAGCTCCAGCACTACTGGTAAATGGTGTTTTGAGAATGGCGGGTTTAACGGTAGTATCCAAATCGCCTCGGTTTGGACTGAGATAGGATATTTGACGCGTATTGGGAATTGTTGGAGTGGCACTGTACTGCCCCGCTCCTGGATTTCCTGGGTCCACGCCACCACATAAAGCAACCATCATGTCACCCCATTTATAGGCAGTGGCATTTTTACTGTCATAATAGGTATCCACCGCTGTGTTTGCTGGCGCAGGATAAAAGCTATATTCGGTATAGTAATTTTGCACTGCGGTTACCAGCTGATTGCCAGCAGCAAGTGTTTTCATTCGCTTGGCGGCATTAATAGCTGATCCTGCACCAGATATGACCACGGCAGCCAGAATAGCTATAATTCCAATAACAACCAGAAGCTCGACAAGTGTGAACCCGGAAAGGCGAGAAGATTGGGGGGATGCTAGTTTCATGTTGTTAGTAATTGATGCAGTTATGATTCCTTAGGCTTAAGTTCAAATTAACTCACTAGCGACGTTTATGCGAATGTTTTTCACCCTTTTTTACTAATAAAATCTTCAAAAAAACATAAACACCATTAATCGAGTTCATCTTCCAAGCGTTCGGCCAGCCACTGCTTAAGCATGCTCTGATAATTGAGGTAGCGTTGACGCGCCAGCCTCTTGAGGCGCGAAAGCATGCGAGGGTCCATCCGCAGGGTAATCGTCGTCGATTCGTTCGTATCCGTACTGACCAGGGAGGTCTGCATTAGGCGCAGGTCAATCTGGTGCGATTCCCAGAATTGGGCTTCCTCCGTCAGGTTGGCAAAAGCAGGAACGGTTTCCCAGTCCGTCACAGGGGTAAGGCTCATAGGTATTAGGTATACTCGTGGGTTTTACGTTCGTAAAAAAAAGTTTCTTCCTCGCTCATGGGCCGCGCGGCAACCACACGGACGATTTTACCCGTTGAGGAATAAACGGCAAAAATACCCTTGCCGCTGTTGCTGCGACCGAGACTGAAAAAACGATTTTGATTCGCGAAACGATTGGAGTCGGGCAACAACCGCAAGCTAAAGGGATCTTCAAAACTTTCCGAAATCTCTTCAGGAGCAAGCTGGTTCGGATTATAAAGCGACCAGTCGAATTCCATTACAGTTCAGGCTAAGGAGATTCGTCGCCGGGGGAAAGATCAAAGCACGGTGCCGTTGTGAATGACCCCATTTTTGGGCACCACCACGATTCCGTCACGAATGTAAAAATTGGGGCCATCGTAATTCTCCGGCTTGCCCTCGGGCGAGATGCGGACGTTGTCCCCGATCCGCGCGTTCTTGTCGATGATGGCCCGTTCGATGTAACTGTTTTTCCCCACTCCCAGAGGAGGAACGCCCCGCTCCTGCGTCGCCTTCAATTCTCCCAGCGTCTCGTAATCGTCGTGCCCCATGAGAATCGAATCTTTGACCACAGCCCCGGCTTCGATGCGGCTGCGAATACCGATGACCGAATGTTCGATCCTCGCATCGACGATAACGCAGCCGTCGGAAATCATAGCCCGCTCGATGTAACCGCGGACGATTTTGCTGGCGGGAAGATAGCGGGGATGCGTGTAAATCGGAGCCTGTGTATCGAAAAAATTAAATTTCGGCACTTCATTGCTCAGATCAAGATTGGCGTCAAAAAACGCTTTGATCGTCCCAATGTCCTCCCAATAACCCTGGTAAATATAGGAAAAAAGCCGACCTGTTGGGATCAGATCGGGTATGATGTGCTTGCCGAAATCGACATGTTGACCCGCCAGGGCCTTATCCAAAACGTCGCGGTTAAAAACATAAATACCCATCGACGCCAAATAAAGATCGCCTGAATTTTGGCCGTCGAGCCGGGCAAGATTTGCTGAATCAATTTTAAGCGTATCGAGCAAGGCCGGGTCCTGCGGTTTTTCCACGAACCGCGTGATCCGTTCCTCGTCGTCAATCTGCATAATACCAAAGGAACCCGCATCGTGGCGGCTCACAGGAATCGTAGCCACCGTGACGTCGGCGTTGGTCTTGATGTGTTGCTCGATAAGCTGCCGGAAATTCATCCGGTAAAGCTGATCTCCGGATAGAATGAGAACATATTTGTGGGCCGAATTCGCAAAATGCTGAAGATTCTGACGCACCGCATCGGCTGTACCCTGGTACCAGGCATTGTTACCGGGGGTCTGTTGGGCGGCCATGATCTCCACGAAACCGGCGGAAAATTCGTCGAAGTGATAGCTTTGCTGTACATGCCGATGCAGCGAGGAACTATTGAACTGGGTGAGCAGAAAAATACGCTTCAGACCCGAATTCAGGCAATTACTAATGGGGATATCGACTAGTCGGTATTTACCCGCAAGAGGCACCGCTGGCTTCGACCGATCCTTGGTTAATGGAAAAAGTCGCGTACCAGCTCCTCCACCCAAAATAACCGAAATAACGTCACGCGAGCTAAAAATGGAAGTCTGGCGGGGCACCTGCATACGAAGAACTTAGAGAATTTTCGACTACTTGCCAACTATTCCATTATTTAGAAAATAAAAGCAGGCCATTCAAAAGTTCATTACCCCATTAAAGTTCAATTTTCTTGCAACCTAGCTAATCTGACTTAACAAGGTATCTCAACCCTAAAAAATCGAAGGAAGCGATCACTATGAATACTTTGTTTCAAAAGACGATAACACACCTCGACTCTTATCACTACCTGATTCTGCCTTTGCGGAGACTGACCCTCCTGGTTGTAGTGGGTTTGCTACTTTTTATAGCCCAGGCGCAAGCCGCAACAACGACCATTTTCCATAACTTTGGTGATGGTAGCGTTTCAAATGACGGAACCGGTCCTGTGACAACTTTGCTGTTGGGCACCGATGGCAATTATTACGGAGTAACTAATGACGGAGGCTCTGCCAATGAGGGTACTGTTTATAAAATAACTCCAACCGGAACAGTGACGATTCTCCACAACTTTGAAGATGGCACGATCACCAATGATGGAAGAGCACCTCAATCCGATCTCGTCCAAGATTCAAGCGGCAATTTCTATGGAACGACTGCATCCGGTGGCGGTTTCCTCGACGCTGGCACCATTTTCAAGATCACGTCGGCAGGATCGGTGACTATTCTCCACCGCTTTGGGGGTGGCAGCAGCGATGGCGCTATTCCCCTCGCCGGTTTGGTTCAAGGCACGGATAGCAATCTCTATGGAATGACTTACAGTGCCGGCTCTTCGAATGATGGAACAATTTTCAAGATCACACCATCTGGCACTTTTACCCTTCTCCACAGTTTTAGCGGTACGACCAACGATGGAAATTTTCCTGATGCCGCTTTAATCCAGGCTACCGACGGCCAGTTTTATGGCACGACGGCAGAAGGCGGTTCCACCAATAAAGGAACAGCTTTTAAAGTCACCTCAACCGGCACTTTCACGTTTCTTCACAGCTTCGGTACCGTTACCAACGACGCGAAAAGTCCCGAGGCACCATTGGTTCAGGCAGCGGATGGTAATTTTTATGGAACGACTGAGTCAGGCGGCTCGGGAGGCAATGCCGGGACAGCTTTCAAGATGACCTCGGCCGGATCTGTGACGATTCTGCATGTCTTTGGCAGCATCACTAAGGATGGGCTGGATCCCGAGGCCGGTTTGATTCAAATCGCAGGCGGCGACTTTTTCGGAACCACTCTTTATGGTGGAACGGGCACTGGTAGCGCCGGAACCGTTTTCGAAATGACTCCGGCTGGAACCGTGACCATCCTCCACAACTTTGACGATGGAAGTGTCACCAACGATGGCAAATCTCCCATCGCCAAGCTGATTCAAGGCCCGGATGGCGGCTTATATAGCTCCACGCTTGACGGTGGTAGCGCGAACAAGGGTACTCTTTTTAAAGTTTCCACTTATACTGTCCTGCATAGATTCAACGATGGCTCAGTGACCAATGACGGATCCGAACCGAATTTTGGCGCCCTGCTCAAGGCCACTGACGGTAACTATTATGGAACAACCCTTACCGGGGGCAGCGCTGGCCAAGGTGCCGTCTTTAAGATGACGCCAGCCGGATCGATCACTATCCTGCACAGCTTTGGCAGCGTGACGGGCGATGGAGGTAATCCGCAGGGCGGCCTGATCCAAGGCACCGACGGCAATCTCTATGGAACAGCCTCTGCTGGGGGTAGTGGCGGCGGAGGCACCGCCTTTAAGATCACCGCAACGGGAACTTTCACCCTTCTCCATGCCTTTGACGATGGCAGCGTCAGCAACGATGGGGAAGTGCCTTATGGCACTCTGGCTTTGGGTACCGACGGTAACTACTATGGAACTACTGCATTCGGCGGTAGTGGTACCGTGTTTAAAATAACCCCGGCCGGATCGGAGACCGTCCTCTACCATTTTCAAGGCGGCAGCGATGGAAATGCTCCTTTCGATGGATTAGTCCGTGGCACGGATGGTAATTTCTACGGAACCACAAACGGCTTGGATCTCACTTATGGCGCGATCTTTAAGATCACGCCAAGTGGAACCCTAACCGTTCTCCACAGTTTCACCTTCTCCACCACCGACGGGAGCTACCCTTACAGCAATCTGGTTCAGGACAGCTCCGGTAATTTTTGGGGAACCACGTCTGGGGGCGGCTCGAGCGGCAACGGCACCGTCTTCAAAATAACTCCGACCGGAACTTTCACCATCGTGCACAGCTTTGGCGATGGCAGCGTTGCCAATGATGGGACATTGCCCGCGGCCGGATTGATTCAGGATGCCCAGGGTAATTTTTACGGGACAACTCCGGGTGGTGGTTCTGCGAATGATGGCGCCGTCTTCAAGATAACCCCGTCAGGAGTAGAAACTATTCTGCATAGCTTTGGCGACGGCACCGTCTCCAATGACGGACTTAGTTCCACCGCTCCTTTGGTCTTCGGGCCGGATGGCTACCTCTACGGCACAACGCAGACTACCGGTACCCAAAATTACACCAGCGGTGCCGTCTTCAAGCTATTGCCTTAGGACGACTTCATCGAACGTTAACTCGGTCATGGGTGAACGATAAGCCCCTGTGACCGAGTTGGCAGGACCCCTCTCTTTTTCTTACAACGACTGGCTTAACTAAATTACCCCAACTCTAAAAACCCGAAAGGACGAACCCGATGAACACCCTATTCCAAAAACTACAAGCGACAGATATTGGATTGTATCGTACCCATCTGATTCTGCCTTTGCGGAAAATGGTTCGCTCAAGCTTAATGGCCCTATTTGTCGCAACGGGCTTGCTGACCTTTCATGCCCAGGCGCAATCATGGCCAACCACAATTCTACACAACTTTGGCGATGGTAGTGTTTCCAATGATGGAGCTTTACTCGACAGTCCCGTCCTTCACGGCACAGATGGTAATTTTTATGGCCTGACCTATGAGGGTGGAGCTTCCAACAAGGGGACCATTTTCAAAATGACACCGGGAGGAACGACAACCATCCTTCACAGTTTTGGAAGCACCACCAATGATGGCGCTAGCCCTATTGGCGCTTTAATCCAGAACACCGATGGTAATTTTTATGGAACTACTGCGGCAGGAGGCTCTGCAAACCACGGGATTGTTTTTAAAATAACAGCCAGCGGCACCCTCACCCTCCTTTATACCTTTGGCAGTATTACCAATGATGGAAATGGTCCCTGGGGTGGTTTGATCAAAAACACGGACGGTAATTTCTATGGAACAACGTACGGAGGTGGCACCTACAATGCAGGGACCGTTTTCAAAATGACACCCTCGGGCACATTGACCATTTTGCACAGCTTCGGTGCCACCACAAGCGATGGAAGTGGCGCTATCGCCCCTTTATGCCTGGGCGCAGATGGCAAGTTTTACGGAGTCACTTACGTTGGCGGCTCTGCCAGCAAAGGCACCTTCTATCAGATAACGTCAACAGGAACGACCGTCATTCGCCATAGTTTTGGAAGTACCACCAATGATGGAGCCAACCCTGACGCTGGCGTCATCCAGCTCTCGGATGGTAAATTTTATTCAACGACCCTTTATGGTGGCTCAGCAAATCAGGGTACTGCTTTCAAGATGACAGCAGCAGGAGCGGTGACGATTCTTCATAGCTTTGGCAGTCTTACCACCGATGGTTCTGAACCCATGGCTGGTTTTATTCAGTCATCGGATAGTTACCTTTATGGAACCACTTCGATCGGAGGCACTTTCGACAACGGCACTGTTTTCAGAATGACCACAAGTGGATCTGTGACAGTCCTCCACAGCTTCTCTTCTGGTGATGGATTTGAACCCTCAGCTCCCTTGATTGAGATTTCGAATGACCCAGGTACTTTTTATGGAACGACCTTCAGCGGCGGCTCGGGGAGCAATGGTACCGTTTTTAGGATCTCGAAGTATGGCATCTTGTACAGTTTTCAAGGCGTTTCCGTTAACGATGGTGAGTATCCCATGGCTCCTCTCGTTCTGAGCACAGACGGAAGTTTTTATGGAACAACTTATTCGGGTGGTGCCCCAGATCAATACGGAGAGCAAACAGGCACAGCTTTCAAGATCACACCGAGTGGATCATATACCCTCCTCCATAGCTTCGATTTTAACAATGAAGGCGGTGATCTCAATGCTCCTCTCGTTCTGGGCACCGACGGTAATTTTTATGGAACCTGCAGCGAAGGTGGCCCCGGTGAAGTAACCGGTTCCATTTTCAAAATGACCCCGTCAGGAACGTTAACGGTTCTCGACCTCCTTACGACTGCCAATAACACGGGATATTGGCCCACAAGCAGTGGGTTGATTCAAGGCACAGACGGTAATTTCTACGGCTTGACCCGTCTGGGTGGTTCCAACAACGGCACCGGCACCGCTTATAAGGTAACCTCAACCGGAACGATGACATTCCTCCACGATTTCGGTGACGGCACCCTCACCAATGATGGCGCAAACCCCTATGGTAATTTAATCCGGGGGACGGATGGGAATTATTATGGAACGACCCTAGAAGGCGGCACCATAGGTGATGGAACCGTCTTCAAGATGACACCCACGGGAACAATAACCATCCTTCATAGTTTTGGCAGCGTGACCAATGATGGGACTTATCCAGAAATTGGGTTGCTCCGGGGTACGGATGGCAAATTTTATGGAACGACCACCAGTGGCGGAACTGCGAATGATGGTACTCTCTTCAAGATAACCTCGGCGGGGTCGATGACCATTCTTCACAACTTTGGCGATGGAAGCGTCGCCAATGACGGACAAGGTCCCCTCGCCGTCCTGATCCAGGCCTCAGACGGTAACTTTTACGGAACGACTTGGAACGGTGGCTCCGCCAGCCGTGGCGTCATCTACAAGATGACCCCGGCAGGATCGATGACCATTCTTCATAACTTCGCCGATGGCACCATACCCAATGATGGAACTAATTCCGCAGCTGGCTTGATCCAGGGATCAGACGGTACTTTCTATGGACTAACGTACGGAGGTGGCACCTACAATGCAGGGACCGTTTTCAAGCTAATACCTTAGAAGCGATTCCATTAACCATTAACTCGGTCATGGGTGAACGATAAGCCCCTGTGACCGAGTTGGCAGGACTCCTTTCTTTCTTTTTCTTACAACGACTGACTTAACTAAATTATCCCAACTCTAAAAAACCGAAAGGACGAACCCGATGAATACCCTATTCCAAAAACTACAAGCGACAGACCTTGGATTGTATCGTACCCACCTGATTCTGCCTTTGCGGAGAATGGTTCGCTCAAGCTTAATGGTCCTGCTGGTTGCAACGGGCTTGCTGCTTTTTATAGCTCAGGCACAAGCTGTGACGACTTCGATTCTCCACAGCTTTGGCGATGGTAGCGTCACCAACGATGGAATCAGTCCTCAGACAACTTTGTTGTTGGGGACCGATGGCAATTACTACGGCGTAGCCACCCAAGGTGGCTCTGCAAATAAAGGCACATTTTACAAAATAACGCCTTCGGGCACGATGACCATCCTTCATAATTTCGGTGATGGCACTGTTACCAATGATGGAAGGGCTCCTGATTCGAATATGGTGATGGACTCCAGCGGCAATTTTTATGGAACAACCGGAGCTGGTGGCCCCGTCGATGGCGGCACGGTTTTTAAAATCACGGCAGCTGGCTCGGAAACCATTCTCCATATCTTCGTGGGTGGCACCGGAGACGGCGGCAGTCCCCTCGCCGGTCTTGTCCGCGGCACGGATGGCAATTTTTATGGAACGACCTTCGAGGGAGGCTCTGCGGGCGATGGCGTTATCTTCAAAGTAACTCCGACCAGAACATTCACCCTTCTCCACAGTTTTACCGGTACGACCAGCGATGGAAATTTTCCTGATGCCGCTTTAATTCAGGCAACCGACGGCCAGTTTTATGGTACGACGACAGAAGGCGGTTCCGCCAACAAGGGGATTGTTTTTAAGATAACGTCAACAGGAACGTTCACCCTTCTCCACAGCTTCGGCACCTTCACCAACGATGGGATAAATCCTCAGGCAGCTTTATTCCAATCGGTGGATGGGAATTTTTATGGAACGACCGCTAATGGCGGCTCGGGAAGCAATGCAGGAATTGCCTTCAAGATGACCTCGGCGGGAGCAGTGACGATTTTGCATCGCTTTGGCGATGGCACCCTCTCTAACGATGGTTTAGCCCCCGAAGCCAGCCTGATTCAAATCGGAGGCGGCGATCTTTACGGAACGACTATTTATGGTGGGTCTGGCGAAAGTAGCGGTACTGTTTTCGAGATGACGACGACAGGGACAGTGACGATTCTCCACAACTTTGACGATGGCAGCGTCACCAATGACGGCCTGTTTCCTCTCTCCAATCTGATTCTGGGTGCGGATGGTAGCTTATATAGCTCCACACTTAGCGGTGGTAGCGCCAACAAGGGGACTCTTTTTAAAGTTTCAACCTATACTATTCTCCATGAGTTTGGAGATGGTAGCGTAACTAATGACGGGCAGGCGTCTTATGGAAACTTGATCAAGGGCAGCGATGGCAATTTTTATGGAACGACAGAAGGTGGCGGTTCAGCCAATGATGGCGTTGCCTACAAAATAACGCCAAGTGGAACCGTGACCATCCTCCATAGCTTCCATGACGGCAGCGTTACAAATGATGGGAACGAACCCAATAGCTTGATTCTGGGGGCGGATGGGAATTTTTATGCAACTACTTATAAAGGTGGCTCTGCAAACTATGGGACGTTTTTTAAGATGACTCCCAGTGGATCGGTAACCATTTTACATAATTTTCACGATGGTAGCGTTGCCTCGGATGGAGCTTATCCTGATACCGGGTTATTGCAGAGCACCGATGGTAATTTTTACGGAGCTACTTACACAGGTGGCTCTACCGGTGCCTACGGCACGGCCTTTAAGATCACACCTACGGGAACCGAGACCATTTTGCATAATTTTGGCGATGGTAGCGTTTCCAATGATGGAATTTATGGCTGTGAAGGACTGATTCTAGGCACCGATGGTAATTTTTATGGAATGAGCGGCTATGGTGGATCTACGGCCCACGGAACCCTCTTTAAAATGACACTAAGTGGAACCGAGACCATTCTCCACCAGTTTGGCGATGGCAGCGTCTCCAATGATGGGCTATTTCCCAATGCCCCCTTGATACTGGGTACGGATAGAAATCTTTATGGAACGACAGAAAATGGCGGTTCTACGAATAGTGGTACCTTCTTTAAGATAACATCGACGGGAACAGAGACCATTCTCCATCATTTCAGCGATGGCAGCGTCCCCAATGATGGAATCAGACCTAAGGCTGGTTTGATTCTAGGACCAGATGGCAACTTTTATGGTCAAACCTACCAAGGTGGGGTTTTTTCTACTTGGGGTTGCCTTTATCAGGTAACACCAACAGGTTCGGTAACAATTATCCATAGCTTTGACAGTGTCCCAAATGATGGAAGTCAACCTTATGCCCAAATGGCTTTTGGATCAAATGGCTACTTATATGGCACAACTTCTAAAAGTGGCAGTGCTAATGCCGGTATCGTCTTCAAGCTTTTACCTCCGTAGAATTCAGACTCTTTCTTGAACGATTATCCGATCATGGAAATTTGAACCATGGCCCGGATCGGGTGGAGGGCAGGTGTTATCTCGTTTTGCTTTCGCAACGAGATAACACCGTTGCGCGCCCCAACGCATTAGGCTAACAAAGGGGTTCGCTTATGTGTGGAATTGTTGCCTATCTCGGAGATAAGGAAGCGCAACCGCTTCTTTTGGAAGGATTGCGTCGTCTCGAATATCGGGGTTATGACTCGAGCGGCATCGCCGTACTCAACGGCAAGGGTCTCGAAATCACCAAAAAAGTGGGGCGCATCGACCAGCTCGAACGCGCATTGAGCAGCCATCCCCTCCATGGCAGCCTCGGAATCAGCCATACGCGCTGGGCCACTCACGGCAAGGCAACCGACGTCAATGCCCATCCCCACACCGATGCCTCCGGCAAACTGGCCATCGTGCACAATGGAGTCATTGAAAATTATGGCATTCTGAAGAAAAAATTGCAGGGCAAGGGTCTTCAGTTTCGCACCGAAACCGACACGGAAGTTCTCGCTTACTTAATCGGCCTTCATTTCGACACACTCGACACGGAGACGGAAAATCGCCTCGAACACGCCGTCATGGAAGCACTCCGCGAAGTCACCGGTACCTACGGTCTGGTTGCCGTCCATCAGGATCAACCTGATACCATCGTCGGCGCGCGACGCGGCAGCCCCCTCGTCCTGGGTATCGGCCAGCACGAACATTTTCTCGCCAGTGATGTTTCCGCTATCGTGGCCCACACTCAGACTGTCGCCCACCTGCGCGATTTCGACGTCGTCACCATCGATCGCCAGGGTTACCGGCTCAAATCGCTTACCCAGAACAAGGCAGGCCTTGAAATCAGCCAGGTCGATTACGAAACCAGCGAAGTCGAGCTGGGCGATTTTCCTCATTACATGCTCAAGGAAATCTTCGAACAAACCGTCTCGGTACAGAATGCCATCCGAGGTCGTCTCAATCTGGAGGAATGCACCGCCCAGCTCGGCGGATTGAATCTTACACCCCAGGAATTGCGCGAGATCGATCGCATTGTCATCACCGGCTGTGGTACCGCGCTCCACGCCGGCATGGTCGGCGAGTACATTATCGAATCGCTGGCGCACGTTCCGGTAGAAGTCGATTGGGCCAGCGAATTTCGCCTGCGCAATTCACCTCTCGACCGGCGCACACTCGTTCTCGCCATCAGCCAAAGCGGAGAAACCGAAGACACCCTCGGCGCCTTGCGCGAAGCACGCCGCAGAGGTCATCGCGTCCTTGGCGTCTGCAACAATGTCGCCAGCACCCTCGCCCGCGAAACCGATGGCGGCGTTTATATGTATGCGGGCCCCGAAATCAGCGTGGCGGCGACCAAGTCGTTCACTTCGCAGGTGGTCATCTTCATCCTACTTGGACTGCTCCTGGGCCGAATGCGCTTTCTTTCCGCTTCACAGGGACGCGAAATGATCGAAGCCCTCGAGGCGCTTCCGGATCAGATCACGGCGGTGCTCAAGCAAAGCGATCACATCCGACAAATCGCCAAAAAATATAGTGATTCCAAGTCGATGCTCTTTTTTGGCCGCCAGATGCAATATGGCATCGCGCTGGAAGGTGCGTTGAAGATGAAGGAAATCACCTACCTTCACGCCGAGGGCCATCCCACGGCGGAACTCAAACATGGTGTCATCGCGCTGGTGGATGAAAAAACGCCCAGCATCTTTCTCGCCCCAAAAGATGGCGCTTACGACAAGAACATCAACAACGTGCAGCAGGTCAAAGCGCGCAAAGGTCCCGTCATTGCCATTGCCACCGAGGGAGATGAAGAAATTCTTCATCACGCCGATGATGTTTTCTACGTTCCTGACGCACCTGAATACACGGCGCCCATCCTGAGCGTCATCACCCTGCAACTCTTTGCCTACCACATGGCGGTTATTCTCGGTCGCGATGTCGACAAACCGCGCAACCTGGCCAAATCGGTAACCGTCCCCTGATTATTGGGCAGCTGGCAATTTCTCCAACATGTCCTGGGCTGGCGCAAAATCAGGATTAAGACGCAAGGCTTCCTGAAATTGCGCCTTCGCTTCCGGCATGTGATCGGGCATTTTTGACAGAGCAATACCAAGGTTATAATGCGCCTCGATAAAATTGGGCCTCGCCTCCAAGGCGGCCTGATATTCCGAAATCGCATCGGACAAGCGGTTCGGCAACCGCATCCAGGCATTGGCCAGGTTATTATGTGCCTCGGCGGAACCGGGACGGATACGTAGCGCCTCCTGATATTCGGTAATGGCCTCGGGCAGCCGATCGGGAAATTTTGCCAATACCATTCCAAGGTTATTATGCGCCCAATCGTAGGACGGATTGATCCTGAGCGCTTCCCGATATTGTTCAATGGCTTCATCAAAGCGTCCCCGATTCCGCAGATCGTTACCCAGATTGTAATGGGCCAACCAAGCACCAGGATTGTACCTTACGGTGTAAGTCAGAAGCGTGCCGGGATTCACCCATAACGCAGCATAGTCTTGGCTTTTCGTGGCCAGAAACAACATTGCTGCAGTTACGATGGTAAAGGTAAGAGGTCGAAAACGGGTCGAAAGTTGGGAGTCAATCCGTTCCAACGCCGCAACCACCAGACCAATTAATCCGATCATGGGAATATAGAGAAAATGATCCAGAACCCAGGTGAAATTCATGTAGGAAATAATAAAAACGCCACTAAAAGGGAGCATGTTAATTGCAAAAAAACCGAGCCCAAGCAACGCAGGCCATCCCCAACTTTTACGTTTTTGCCAAAGCACATAAATCACTCCCAAAAAAACGACCCAAGGAAGGAAATCGAGAAGCGTTGGAGGATCAATGCTCCATCGCGGATACATTGGCAATGGAGTCATCGGCCAAAAAAACCTGCTGAAATAATAAGCCACCACTAAACCCATGAGAGCGACCCGCGATAAAAAACCTCCCGTCGGCAAAGCATTGGGGTGCGAGGGATAGAGCTGTTCGAATCGTGTCCCACACCAAATCATGGTTACTCCCAAGACAAGGGAAATCACAAGGAATGGCATGGCATTCCTGAAATCCCTCCAACCGAGATGTCCGCGTTTCCACCAGACATAGAGCAGGATCAAAAAAGGAAAACACATCATTGTGATTTTGCATAACATCGCGACAAGAAACAAAGTAAGCGCCAGGAAATAGTCCTTTCTTCGCTTGCCCTCCTCAAAATCGATGTAGGCACAAAGAGCCATAAGAAAAGGAGGCAAAGAAAGGGTATTTTTCAATTCGCAAACGTTGGCGACAGAATCGACATTCATCGGATGCAGGACAAAAATCAAACCACCAAGCCATGCCCACCGAAGATTAAATTTACTCAATAAATGCCACACCAGGAGCGACCCAATGATATGCAAAATAATGTTTGAGAGATGATAGCCAAAGGTCTCTTCGCCCCAGAGCTGCCATTGAATCCACTGCACTGTTTGATCGATGGGGTAGTATTCGATAAAGCTGCCCAGTACGAACCAAGCCTTCCATAGCCGGGCGGGATCATGCAGCAAAGGATTCGCCGTTATGTATAATTCATCATCACCGATCCAATCTCCCTCCACGGCAGGCCAGAAAATCAGAAATCCTGTGGCAACAATTAGTAATATCCGAATAAGGAATACCCAAGGATGAGGAATCTTTTTTACCACGGTTTTATTGATATTTATCGTACCGTTTCCTCCACCTCTTCCGTCAATAAGTTCGCGCCGTTTTGGAGTTCCACGATCCGGCGATAGGCTCCATCGGGCACGCTCATCAATTCTTCATGCGAACCGGTTTCGCGAACAGTTCCGTCGCGTAGCATGACAATAGCATCCGCATTTCGGATGGTGGAGAGACGGTGCGCAATGACAAAACAAGTCCTTCCCTTCATCAGTTCTTCGAGGGCCTGCTGCACAAGCAGTTCGCTTTCGGCATCGAGCGCGCTGGTTGCTTCGTCTAAAATTAAAATCGACGGATCTTTAAGCAAGGCTCGCGCGATGGCAATGCGCTGGCGCTGGCCACCGGAAACTTTGACGCCACGCTCGCCGACCAGCGTCGCATAGCCCTCCGGAAACTGGACGATAAAGTCGTGGGCATTGGCACGACGTGCCGCCGCTTCGATCTCGGCCTGCGAAGCCCCTGGCTTCCCATAAGCGATGTTTTCCGCAATCGATCCACCAAAGAGAAGCACCTCCTGAGGAACAAGTGCCATCTGGCTGCGCAATTCATGCAGGCCATAGTCGGTAGCCGCACGACCATCGAAAAGGATTCGTCCCTGTTGCGGATCATAAAAACGCAAGAGCAAGGATACGATGGTCGATTTACCCGAACCACTTGGCCCCACCAAGGCGATGACTTTTCCCGCCTCAACCGAGAAGGTCATGCTTTTAAGCACATTGACCGTTGGACGCGATGGATAGGCAAACGTGACATGATCAAAGGCAACTTCCCCACGAAAACGACCGGTAACCTGAGCATTGCCGCTACGCGCTGCCGCGAGGATCAATCCCTCCGAGGGTTCTGCCAGCAATTCACGCACACGCTGGGTCGCGCCGATCGATTTTTGAAGATTGCTGTAAAGATCGGCGAAGCTACCGAGAGAGCCACCGATAAAAATCGTATAAATGGTAAAGCCGAAAAGCTCGCCGTTTTTCAATTCACCATCAAGCAACAACGTCGTGCCATACCAGAGAACAATGACAATCGCGCTGAAGATCCCGAAGATGATGAAGGCAATGAGAGCGGCACGTGCCTTCGCGCCATGAAGGACCGCTTTCAAAAAAACATTGATCCGCGATTCATAACGTCTTTGCTCAAAAAGTTCATTGCAGAACGCCTTGACGTTCGCGATGCCTTGAAGCGCTTCCTCGACCACGTTGGCCGTCTGAGCAAGTTCATCCTGCGTCTTGCGCGAGCGTTTCCCGACTTGACGTCCCAGCAAAATAGCACCGATAATCGTCACCGGAAAACAAGCAAGCATAACACCGGTAAGCCTCGGCGAGATGCAGGCGATCATCACAATGCTACCGATCATAATCAGGCTTTGGCGCAGGAATTGTGGAATGGCGAAAACAAAGGCATCCTGGAGCTGGGTGAGATCGGCTGACATCCGACTGCTTAACTCCCCGACCTGTTGCTGACCGAAAAACGTCATCGACATTTCGGTCAAATGAGCAAAAAGCGCTTTGCGTAAATCGGCTAGGCCATACTCGCCAACCGTATTAAAACACATCGACTGGAAATACGTCATCACCGCCTGAACAAGCAGGACACCCAATATGAAGAACATGAAATGGAAGGCTGCCGTCTTAGTGGGACTGTCGATCAGGATGCTAGCCAGCTTGGGAAAAGAAATACCCAGAATGCTCGAACAAACCAGTAATCCCAATCCCAGACTGAGTCGGTCCCGGTAGGGATGCAAATAGCGGTACAGTCCAAATATCTGCCCAAGCGTCTCGCGCGTCACCTTCACCTTGGGAGGCACGGCGGGGGAAGATTCGGGGTTATCGGATGCGGTTGAACTCATATCAATAAAAACACAGGACGTGGAACCCGGTGACTTTAGCGGGTTACCTGACATATGCCAAGAAATGGCCTTCTACCGGAACTTATTTCACATCCGATGGCGGTCTATCGCTGACACAGCGGAACCCGATCCAAAAGTCACGGGTCTCCGGCACAAAATCGGTGGTTCGATGCGTGAGTACCACGCGTTCCACTGAATTGGTTTTGAGATTGGCCCCACGAATGACTGCGACGTTTAATGAACTCATCTTCGTGCTTGGGACAATCGTATCGGTCCATTCGCTGACATTGCCCGCCATGTCGTAGACACCGTAGGGACTTTTATCCTCCGGCATCTGATCCACAACCATGTGGGAATGCGACGGCAGACTGTATCGATCCACTCCAGGAGGCGCAGCAGAATTATTGGCCTTCAGGGCAAAGGTATTGCCCCACGGGAAAAGATAGCCTTTGGAACCTCGCGCCGCTTTCTCCCATTCATGCTCGTCGGGCAATCGTTTACCAGCCCATTTGGCATAAGCCTGCGCGTCATACCAATCGATATTGAACACGGGATCATCCAGGGTGAGCATTTCCTTGTTGTAGGCCTCGTGATACTTGATGCATTTGAAAATAACATCCCAATCCTTCGGTTGATGATAGGTATCTTTATCGGGCTTCTGCGAAGGATGCCGCCACGCCTCGTCCGTTCCGGCCTTGGCCACGGCACGAAGAAACTTAAGATACTGTCCCCATGTCACTTCGTATTTATCGATGTAAAACGTATGATCCATCGTGGCTGGACCGTCCTGATATATATAATCACCGGCAGGAATCTCGACCATTTCATTAAAAGTGCGAGAGGGTGGATCGGAAAAAAACTGAGCGTAAACAAAGCAGCCGACACCCAAAACCACGATCACGAATCCGCCCAAGGTGAGATGCTGAACTATCTCCTGCTTACGCCGCTCTTTCTTGATTTCCTTTTCGGCGATATGGTGTTCCTCGGTAACTTCAATCTCCTGCTCGGGTGCCAAGTCAATATCGAGAGACTGTGCTTCGCTCACCACCTGCACCAGAGGAACAGGCCCGCTGCGAATAACGCTCAACAAACTATTCAAGCGCGCGGGAAGTTGCTCCGGCAGCGGCAGGAGGACATCCAGCACATTGGCCAGAATCCGCAAATCGGCCAATCCGGGTGGCGTCACTGGCTGCGTGGGATTAACGCAATTAGCCACTTTAATGACTCCTTGCGGAGAAACCGATACATCGGTAGCCCCGATCAGCGTGTGTGGATACTGATTGGAATCCCAAAAAATTACGACAGAACCAACGATATAAATGATTTGGGCGGCAAGACGCACATCGATCCCCTGCCCTGCAGTGGCCAGCTCGGCCAGATTCAACATATCCCATTTTTCACGGGCAAAGAAATTGCGCCCCTCACATTCCCCGCCCTGATAAACGGCCTGCACATTGGGATGCGAGGCTCGGGCCATCAAGGCGGCGGAATGACGAAACCTGGCGGAATCCTCCGCCGATGCCCATGCATGGGTCATCGTAATGAAAACATCGCGCTTAACGCCGGTGTCATAAGCTGCGTAACAATCACCCCAACGATCCGGCGGTTGCTTTTTGCCGATCAGGAAGGGAGGAAATTCGTGTCCCTCCAGCGTGGCGAGGGCATCCTGGCAGGTGGAGGTGAAAAGAGGTTCATCCAGTGGCAACGGAAACACCGTCAGACCCTGGATATGATCGGCAAAGTGATGAAGATTGTAATTCGTGACAATGATCACGCGGGCCCGGCGAAACCTCGCGCGAACCGTTGACAACAAAGCCAGCCCATCGCCCAGAGTGTAATAAAGTTCGCAGACGAACAGATCAAGGTCCTCATACTGCTCCAGAGCTGAAATACCTTCCTGGGGACTCTGAACAAAACCAACCATGGCATCCGGTGTTCCCGCCATGATCAATTGGCCAAGGCGTTCCGCCTGCGCCTGATCGGACTGAACAATCAGAACATTCGCGCTCATGTAAAAAGCCAGAGTGGGCCAAAATTGTATTTCTGCCAATGGCGATTCTTCAGCCTAGTCGTCTTTCTGATACCGAATTGATCGAATAAAGCCCCCGCAAGCAGCGGGGTATTTATTTGGAGGGACGACCTCCGTGTTCGTCCATTGGTAGCCGCAAGCGGCGGGGAATTAACCCGAACGAGATTAAAAAGGCTTCACCTGCGTGGGCTTGGCCACATCCCACTTATTAGGATGAATCGCAGCGTCATTCGAGGGAGGCATCACGCCATTGCCCAAAACCCCCGTCTTGTTTCGTCCCCATGACCAAATGGTTCCGTCATTTTTAACCGCGAAAACATAAGCCGCCTGGGATGATCCATAAACAGTTTTAACATCATCCAAAACCTGCACCGGCTTCATAATCATATCCTCACCGTTGTGCCAATCCCAGGCATAGGTGGGAGGATTGGTTTTGGTCCAATCATGGGCTGTTCCATCCCCCACTTCGCCCATGGGGCTCGCCCCCCAGCCCCAAAGCGTTCCATCGTCCTTAAGAGCGTGGGAACTTTGCTGCGATACCACCACTGCCTTTACATGACCATTGAGATCGGGAAAGTTCAGTTTTCGAGGCGTCGCTATCGGCATGTAAGCATTTTGAGCTTCTTTAATTCCCAAATACGCCCCTTCCATTCCCCAACCCCAAAGATTGCCATCCGAATCGAGAGCGTAATTCCAGTTTACACCGATCGCAATCGACTTGATGCCGGAAGGAAGTTTGGGAAGTTTTGTGGGCGTCGAGGGGTCATGATTACCCGTACCGCGATTTTCAACCGCATCCCCTCCTCCCCAAGTCCAGACGCCTCCCGTCGAATCCAACGCCGCCGCCATGGTCCACGATGCATCGATCTGTGTGATGGTAACGCCATCCGGGAAAATCACTTTGGCAGGCCGGGTGACATTATGCTTGGTCTTGTCCCCATTGCCGCACATTCCGGTCGAATCGTAAATCACACCATCAAAACCACTGCTTCCCCAGACCCAGACTGAACCGTCTTTTTTAAGCGCGAGAAAAAATTCGAAACCACCAATCACGCTCACAACATCCTCAAAGGGATCTCCATTGATATCGGTCTCGATCTGCTTGGGAAGATGCAGTTCCTTGTCGGGCGCGCCAATACCGAACTCTCCGAAGTTATTGCAGCCCCACACCCAGACATGGCCCGTGCTATCCAGGCCGATGGCCTGATAACCGCCGCAAGAGACATCGATGAAGGTCCTGTCCGCCAGGGTCGGAATCGTCTGGGCCGGAATATTAATGTTCCCGTGTTCCTTCGGAAAACCAGCCTCGTTTCCCCGGTTGGAGCCCAATGCCTTGAGTTTTCCATCCACGATAAAAAAATCCATGTATTCTCCAATCGCAATCTTGTTCAGGCCATTTGTAACGGAGTTGGAATCGGACGTTGCCAATGGGTCGGAACCGTTTGTTGAAAGATCGTCCGAAAATAATTCCGGAGAAAACAAAATGACCATGCCCGCTATTAGCGCCAACCACCTTGCCTGCTGGAGAAGTCTTTTCATAAATAAAGATTACTCCACCAGTCTGCGCGCCATTTCAAGGATTAGGGACTGCTGACGGTTGAGCATTTGTATTTGTTGCAGGCTGGGTTGAATTCGTTGCTGGCGGAGAATCCGTTGCAGGTTGAGTCGTATTTGTTGTCGACGTGGAGTCTGCCGCCGATGGAATATTGATAGCGTCCTGCTTTTTCTGATCTTGTTCGGTTTCATCAGCGATTCGGCGTAAATCCGCGGCAGAATCGGCATCCAATTCTTTCGGACAAAACGCCACATCCTTCACGCTTTCGCCAAACAAAGCCTCGTAAAGTACGGCTGAGCCCAGATATTTTCCCGAAGCGTTCAAATGATGCGTATCGCCGCTGAATTTTTTATTATTCCAGTCCCAACCGAAGCCCACATTCAAACTTCCTTTTTGATCGGGTGACACTCCAGGCGTGGGATGGGCCAGGTCGTAATTCGGATCGGGCACAAAGTGCCAGCGGTCGGTATGCCGCGCCGCCTGGAAAGCATCGCCCACCGGGATCATGCGGAGATGATAATTTTTTGCCAACTGGGTGTAAGCGGCCTGTAGTTCCTCGTGCATTTTATCCGAGGTAAAGGAGCCGTCCTTGAAAAGTTCGTCGTCTTCGCGATAAGCCCATGTTTCGTGCACCAGGATTTCCGCCTGCGGCGCATATTTTCGGATATAGGCGACCAGCTGGGCCGCAAAGGGCTCATACGTTTTCGGATCGTAGCTGTTAGCGCTTGCCTGCTGAATCGTTACGTAATCCCATTTGTCGGACTCCAGGGCTTCGCGCAAACTGAAATTGGCTCCGAGTGATGCTCCGCCGCCCAGAGAACCCTCGTGCGTGTACATGCGCGCTTGAGGAGACTGCGGATCTTTTTCGGCCGCATTGATCCCGTTCACGTGCCCCGAAAGGCTGCACCCCGGATTAAAGGCATTCAAAAGCACGATATTTTTTCCGCCGGTGTGCGCCAAGTCCCCGAGATAAGTCGCGGCATCGCGGGAAAAACTATTGCCCACCATTAACACTTTGATGGCAGCCGTCGGCGCGGTTGTAGATTTGGTATCTTGCGCCTGAGCAAAGACGGAAACCGAGGGATAAACTGAAAAAATGCAAAGGAGAAAAATGAGACTGAGACGGAAAGGAACCAGTTTTTTTAATTTATTCATAATCAAAAACCAATGATAGCTGAGGAGCGTGACGCCAGTCATCCCTAGGCATGACCGAATGGATGACTGAATTTCTTTACGGTTGGGTGATATTCAAACGGATAAATTCTCTGGAATTGCCGGTGGCGTTGACTTTGACCTGGATAGCTAATCGCCGAAGCGGCAAGAGTACCCAAGGCGGTGCAAATCATCATCTCTCCTACCATCCTCAAAGTCGGAAAGGCTGAAAATACCTTGCTCACCGCACCTACCGTCTGGAAAAAAAACGAGAGACGTTCCTTGGGTACGGCATTTAAGAACATACGCTCAGCTTAACGTATAAAAACTCGCTTCAAAGTGTCAATCCGATTCTCGCCGCTCAAGCAGTGAATCTATTGAAATATCTCAAGTAACCATCGACCGTAAGGCTCAGTTTTGTATTGGTCGCGCGCTGGACAATGACTTAGGGTAACGTCAAAGTCATGGCTTCCAGTTTTTCTCTGACTGAGGGATAAACGGTTAAAAAAAATATAGCGGAGTTAGCTTAGAGGTAGAGCAGGTCCTTTACACGCGAAGCCGGGTACTTTTACTCATTTTCTCTCACGTCATTGTACATTATCAAAATCCCGTTTTCAGAGGAAAATCCGGTGCAGACTTATTTTCTCACGTTATCTGAATAATTCTTACTTTTACCCCATCGGGTTACAAAAACGGGTTACAAATTTTCAGGTTACAAAAATGGTCCGAAAAGCGGACTGGGCTTACCTTGCCAGCTTGCGCAAGATCACTTCTACAAATCAGTTCCTTGTAGAATTTCAAGGCATCTCTTCTTCCGAAAAGGGAGTTTCTTCCGCTTTCTTTATCAGGAATTAATCTAGTTTAAAACCCTTTTCATAACCCTTATGGTTATGGATGTCCATCTGGTCTACTAGCTTTTGAAATAGCCTGTACCAGAAGAGAAAACTGGTTTTTAAAGCCTTTCCTCGGGGTTTGGTGCCCCCTAATTTAAGGGATTTCTGGGGTTTAGCATGGTTTAAAAACATCTTTCACCCCTTATCTTGAGGGTTATTTTTAGTTTTTACCCCCCTCTTTGAGGTTTGAGATAGGTTTGTCCTAGGTTTTAAACCCCTATCTTGAGGTTTTGAGTGGAGTTATTCTTAGTTTGGTATGGGTAAATCTAGGTTTCTGTTGATTGGCGTTGCTATGCCGCTTACGAATGTGGGAACAAGAGCAAAAATCAAAATTCATGGAAATAGAGCACCTCTTTTTCGGGCGGGGTAATCGTCAAATCAGGTAAGGTCACCTCTTTCATAAAAACGATGGTGACGGTTTGGATTTTCTGCTCCTGACGGTGAGTGCGATTCCAATTACCAACTAGGTAATCGGCATATCCCTGCAAAGCCTGGGGATCGCGATCATCGAAAAGATTGGAAAGATACCGACGCCAACGGTCATCACCAAAATAAGCGCCGATGTCCTTCGGTTTTTCCCACGACACAGCTTGGCCCGTGAAAAGATCAACCTGCGTGCCTTCAGCCAAATCGGCAGGAATAACCAGCCACCCATGCTCCTTGCGAGGATAGGGAGCATACATGTTCCAACGCTGGTCGAGTCGCAAGGTATTTCCAAAGACATCATGCTGTTTCATCCAATGCAGGGAAGCGTTCCCACCCACGCTCGCGATGTTCCAAGCCAGGATATCGAGGAAAGCTGCAATGACCAGTGCTGAGCAACCGTAATCCAAACTGATCCAAGCTGGATGACTTGCTATACCCTTTCCTTGAACTGCGGCTTCCTGTTTGGTCTTGGTTTTTTTGTCCTTGGGTAATGCTTTTCCTCTGGCCCCGAGCCAATCCCAAAGGGAACCGGGAATAAAGACCAGCCACGCTGCTGCGCAGACCCAGGGGAAAAGACCTATTCTCAGAAGACCCTGCATGCCGATGAGGTGAAAACCGATGAAAAACACGACTGCAAACAATCGACAGGCATCACGCCGATAAGGAATAAAGAGAAGGCAGGGACCGGCGATTTCCAGGCAGAGCGTGCCAAAGGTAAGGGCTCGCAGGAAATCGGGGAACTGCCTCACATAGAGGCCGAGAGGCGTGGTGAAATGCTCGATATCGAGAGCGTAAAACAAGGCGTTGCCATTTTGTGTCCAGAGCGGGTCCGATTTCAGAAGAGCGGCGAACCAGTAGACGAAGCAGATTTGAAAAGTAAGTGCCCAGCCAGCGAGATAAGTTGTCCACGGCAATGAGATGAAACGAGGTTTTCTGAAGCGGGCATCGACCGACCACGTGTGGCTTAGAGGCAAAAACAAAGACCAGAAGAGCAATAACCTTAACAGAAAGTCTCCGCCTTGGAGAATTTGTGGATTGGCCTCCTGAACGATGACCAGGCCAACCAGAGAGAGCAATGTGACAAGCCGGGTAAAAAAGCCCATCAGCAGGCAAATCGCGAAAAGGGGAAGCAACCCGAAGATAAGCGAAGCCACTAAGGATTCGCTCCATCCATGGGACAGGGAAACTCCCTCGGCTCCATAAAAGGCATCGAAATCGGGGGAGAGAAGGATCGCCTGGCCCAGGAGGAGCAATGCCATCGCCATCCGAAATACCGCCAGTGAACGAAGATCGAGTCTCATGAATTTCCCAAGACATGATCCTCACACTTTTGGTGTTTTTATCGAGCAGAACTACGTTCTCGACAGGAGATCAAGCTTGCTGGATAAAAGTCTCAGAGCCGGGAGCAGTCGCGTTTCTTACCCGCTTCGAGAAGGCTATAGCCAGTAAGTTGTCTTGGCATAACTGAAAACTGCGGTCTTGGTTGTCGGAGACTAGCCCATGGAGGAGGAGGGACCTTGTGCTGAAACGTCCTGATGCATAAGGGAAAGCTGATCCACCTTATACGTGGGCCGTGAGGTACCAAGACCGCCATTCGCGAAGCGAATAATATCCTCGGGCAACTGACTGGCGGAGGCTGGGAAGCCAACCTGCATCTGGATTTGTTTTACCGTGAACTGTTGGTGCTTTGCTTTTTTTGGCATAGCGTCCGCTATTGGTTGCAAGTTGTCAGACATTGCTCATGCCAGATTCCGTTCACACCTTTGAGCTTATACAGCTCATCACCGCCGTGATAAAATCCCACTGATTCCACCTCGGCCATCTGACCAGCATAATTTAACTGCTCGGGTTCCAGTTTATTGTGAAGCTTCCATGTCTGGAGGAAATTTTCCAGAAATGCACGGTCAGCAATCCTTACCGTGGAACCTTTTGGAAACTCTTCTTTGTATAGGCCTTTTATTTTTCCCATGGCTATGGAGTAGGTACAAATGTTGTTACTTGCGCTGGGTTGATGATTTGAAACTGCGTCGCACCACCACTGGTAAGAGGCCCGTTAAATGCAGGCCCAAGATTGGAAAAAGGGACAGGCACATTTTCGCGTCAGTCGTTAATTGTGCTTATCCCTTTTTCTTTGTGAAGGCATTCCGTTTGCGTTGGGTGCTTCAGTTCCATTTTTTTAGATTTAGACCATATAGACTTATCTCAGCTACCAGTAAAAAGGCGACAAGTGTCGAGACCGCGATGGAGATTACATAAATGGTCCATCGCGTACGCTTATTTTTATCCCAAGCATCAAATATTTCCTTATAATGGTGAATTCGATTTTCGGAACCAATTATCCGTTGATTCATGAAGCAAAGAACTAAACCAATCGCAAAGGCAGTAACTACAGTGGAGGAAGATATTTTATGGATAGGTGGCCCTGGCATTGTGTGATAGACAAAACCGTAAACTGTTACTAGCGCTAATGCCTGGAATGAACCAAAAATGCTAAAAGCTTTGAATTGCGTAAACGAAGCCGACATCCCTGCGCGTTTGTCCCATATACGCATCAAATAATAGGCATATTGATAGAAAAGCATAAGAACCTCTAAAATCTTCATTTATGGAAGCGGTTAGTATCCACCCATAGGGGGATAGGGAATATTCGTTCCCGCAGGAAGAGCAGGCGCGTATCCCATAGGCGCACCCAAAGCCTGGGGTGGAAGCAACTGAGAGCCAAAATAAGCGGATGATACAATTGTTCCCTCAGGGGGAAAGAAACCTACCGCACCCATAGTGGCGTTCATAACAGCTTTTCCAGGACTTACCTGGCCATTGTATACTCCTACTCCGTCGACAACGCTGCCCGCAATATATCCAGCCGGTCCAAGTGCCTTACCTACTTTACCAAGATCAGCCGCGATACTATAGTATTGGTTCCCGCGTGCAAACTCGCTTGTATAAAGGCCTAAGTTATCTCCGATTTTGAGGCCGGAAAGATCCATAGCAGTCGAGGCAAGTCCAGATGCATTCAGCATATTTGAAGCATCCTCGAATCCTGAATCATCAGACGGCATATTATTCAAAGAGAGGTCGGAAGGATCAAAGTCAGGATTGGTGGACGGCATATTATTCAATGAGAAATCGGTGGGATCAAAAGCATTACCGGGAGGAGCATCCATGCATGATCCTCCTCCGCCTGAGAGTTGGCTCAGCGCATCGGGAAGAAGAGGATCAAGGCCTGAGGGATCGCTCAGGTTAACCGGGTTGCCTCCGCAGTAGGCATACATATTTAATCCAGCAGCTTCAGCGAGAGGATCGCGCTGAATAAACCTACCCAGGTTCGGATCGTAGGGGCGGGTGGCGGAGAGGTCTAAACCGGATGTCGCGTGGTAGTAGTAGCCGGTGAACCCGAAGTCGCAATCTAACGATCCCGATACCTTCGTGCGGCGTCCATAGGGATCATAGGAGTAGCGGGCCTGGATGGTGCCGCTGCCGTCGATCATTTCGCGGATGGAGCCGAGATGATCGCGGGTATAGAAGTAACTGGTGGGGGTGCCGCTGACGATGCGTTGTTCGCCCTGGCTGAAATAGCGCTTGAGCACCGTGTTGGAATTATCACGTTCTTCATTGGCGATATACCACTTGGTGCTGGTGACGGTGCCGGAGCCGAGGGTGGTGCCGGTCCGTTCGACGATTTTGACCCGCGCTCCCGCGCCGTTGTAGGTGAACTCGGTGTGGGTGCCCGAATAGGCGCCCGCGCTGTAGGCGATGGAAATCAGCTCGTTCTTCGCATCCCACGAGAACGTGCGCACGCCGTCGGTGAGAAGATTGCCGTTATAATCGTAGGTGTAACTGGGACTGCTGCCGGAAGGAACGACGACCTGGTAGGTGTTGGTGGCGACATTGCCGTCGACATCCGTCGCGATGATCGGCACGTCGTTGGTTCCCGTCGTGACGGTGGCCGCACCCCGGAAGTTGTTGCTCGCGTCGAGCGACGCGGGGTTGCCCCCCACCGTGATGGTCGAATACTTGCTCACCGTACCGGAGAAGATCATCGCCCCGCCCGGGCTTTGTCCCGTGAGCTGGTTGAGATTATTATAAGAAGAACTGGTCACGTTGCCGTCGATCTGTTCGGTGGTGCGATTGCCCGCCGGATCATAGGCATAGGCGTACTGATGAAGCAACGCGCTGGTGGTGGTGTCGGTGATGTTGACCCCGAGCAAGCGTCCGCCGTTGTCGTATTGCATCGCCCACTGTTGCGGGTCGTTGCTGTCGGTCTGCTGCGTCCAGCTGGTGATCTGCCCCTGCGCGTCGTAACCGTAATCGAACTTCGAGATGACCGCCGAGGAACTGTTGAGATTCTTGATTTCGCTCAGGCGCGGTTCGCCCGTGCTGCTGCTGTCCTGATACGTGTAGACGGTACTTTGGCCATTCGGATTGGTGACCGAGGAAACGCGCCCGGTGTTGGCCAGGTAGGTGTAGCTGAACGCCGTGCCGCTCAGCGCGTTGGTCGCGGTGGCGACGCGCCCGAGCGTGTCGTAGGTGACGCTGGAGGCGGTGCTGTCGACACTCTGGCTTAATTGCCGTCCCAGTTCGTCGTAGGTATAGGCCAGCGTGGCCGTCGTGCCCGCCACCGGGACGCTGACGCTGCCGAGCCTGCCCCCGCCGGTGATGGCCGCACCGCTGACGTAGACGCCGTTGTAGCTGGAGGTCGTCGTGCCCACCCCGTCGGTCATGGTGTGGACCCGCGGGTAAATCGCATCGTAGGTATAGCTCACCGTCGGCGTCGCGACGACGCCCGAGCCGGCGCTGGTACTGACCGAGGCCACCGTGTTGTCGACGTTGTAGGTGTTGGTCGCCACGCTGCCGTTGGCGTCGGTCGCGCTCTTGACCCGGCTGGTGGTGTTTTCGTAAGTGATGTGCTCGCTGTGGCCGTCGGGATAATCTTTTTCCGTCACCCGGTTCTGGCCGTCGTGCTGCCACGTCGTGACATGGCCCGAGGGGTCGATGATCGATCCCAGCCCCGCCGAAAGCGTGTAGATCGATGTCGTCACATTCCCCAGCGCGTCCATCACCGAGATCGGTTGCCTTATCGAATTATAAAAGATGTGCGTCCAGCGTCCCAGCCGGTCCTTGGTGAATTGCGCATCGAGGTTCTGGTAGCTGATCTGGCTCGTGGTGCTGTCGGGATAGGTGATGAGCGTCGGGCGATCCATCGCGTCGTAATTGGTCGTCGTCACGTAGCCCTGCGAATCGGTCACCGTCGCCACCCGCCCGTAGCTGTCGCAGGTGAAGCTCACCGTCGAGCCGCTCATCGGTCCCGTGACGCTCGTCAAATAGCCGCTGCTGTTGTACGCGTACGTCGTGACTTGCCCCTTCGCGTTGGTGATGGTGTGCAGTTCGCCGTTGGTGTAATAGGTGTTGGTCGTGGTCTGGTCCGAAGCATCCGTCATGGTGAGAACCTCGTGCTGGCTATTATAAGTATACGTCGCGAGCAGATCGTAGGTGGAGGTACCGGTCTTCTGCTTGACCGTGAGCAGGTCGATATTGTTGCTCGCGTAGGTATAGTCAGTCTCCCTTCCCAAAGGATCGATTTGTTGCGTGACCTTACCCAGCGCGTTGTAGGCGTAGGTGAAGAGCTGTGTGCTGCCGTCATCCATGATGCGCCCTTTTTGCGTCGGCAGGGCCAGCATCGTACTGCTCGCCTGGTACGAGACCAGTTCCCCGGTATAACCAAACCAGATGCGGTTTTGATCGACGCTCTTGTGGCTTTCCTCGATGTCGGAGGTAGTGTTGATGTCGCTGGTATGGAGCCAGTGGGTGATCTTGGCGTAGGCATATTCGCCGGGATGATCTTTCATCGCCTGCTTGTCCCAGAAGTAGGTGTTGCGGTACTCCATGTAGTCGTTGATCGCGCTGATACTGGGGTACATGCCGGTGGGAATGCCTTGGGCATCATAATTGGATATGCCCGGCGCACCCTGGCGATACTCCGTCCGTGTCGTGTTGCCATCGGGATAAGTCACGTTCATCCAGCGGGTCGTGCCGAGGCTCGAATCGTTGCCGATGTCCCCATAGGCGAAGCCTGTCAACCCGTAAGGCGTGGTCAGCGACGTGACAAATCCATTGGTTGCGTAGGTGAACTGTGACGTGATACCGATGATGTCGGTAATGCTTTGCAACTGACCGCTCGCATTATAAGCGAACTGAGCGTAACGCCCGAACGGATCGGTCACTTTCGCTATCTGGTAAAAAGCCGGGAGGTTGGTAGTCGTATTGGACTCGTAAGTAATGTTGGTGACTTGGCCAAGAGCATCGGTCATGTAGCTGAGCCGGAAATTCGAGTCGTAGCTCAACGTTAGGGCATTACCCTGCGGATCGGTGATTTGAGTCAGGAAGAATCTCCCCGATCCGTCCGGCTGGCCGTAGGTTTCAATTTCGCCGCTGGGTAAAGCGCGTTGCCAGGTCGTCGAATTGACTTGGCTCAAGACTTCCTGGGTCATCTGGCTCGGATACCAGCTGCTCGTGCCCGAATTATAATAGAACGTTTCCACGCCGCCGCCTCGCTCATAAACCGTCGAGGTGGAGGAACCTGGCGTGATGTAGGATAGATAATTATAGGTCCAGCCCGGCCCAAAATTGCCGTAACTGAAGGTCGTCGGTTGTGTGTTGTCCCGTTGATTATATTCCACTTTAAAGTGCATCCTCGGTCCAAGCGGCGGGGTGTAGCGCACGGGAGTGTCTTGCAAGGTAAGACTCACCAACATCGCTTTCACCGATGATTGGGTCATGGCGGTTTCTTCGCTAGGATCAGGGCCATCTCCATCACCTCCGGTCCAGTCACCACCATTATTGTAACTGCCACTCGTGTAACCACCATCACCACCCCAATCCCCGCCGGCATTACCCGAACCACCGCAATCTCCTCCATTATTGCCATTACCACCAGAAGGCGAAGCATCGGCGCCAAAAGCATTAGGATCGCTGCTACCCGTATTGCCCCGGCCAAACACCAGGTAACCTTCCTGATCGGATACCGAAGTCCAACCTTGAGGCAGGTTACCGGCAGGGACCAGAAAATAACCGCTCGTCTCCTGTTCAAGAGCCTGGGTACTGATGAGAAACTCCATTCCGCCAAAGGTGGTATCATGAACCTCATATTTCCCGTCCCGCTGCCCAACCAATGCCGCATAATGGCCAAGCTTCCAATGGATGACCGCCGGAACCATGAAGGACGATCCCGCTGTGCGCTTGGCCATCTGCATCGGCATATCCATCCACCCGGCCAACGTTTTCAGATCGGATAACGCAACGCCCTGTGGGGTTGATTGCGATTGCTTGATGAGTTCGGGATGAGCGATCTTCCCCTTGGTCTCCAGACTGATTTCCTGCAGGGCCGAGGGCCCGCACCGGAAGGCATCCTGGGGCCGATTCTGCATCAGCCACAACCCGGAACGTGCCTCGACCAACAATTGCGCCGCCTGACCCGTGACATTGCGACCCTTGATTTGCTGGAAGAGCGCGACCAGTTCGTCGGTTCGCCCGATACGGGCTTTCATTTTCGCCAGCTTGGCCACGGCTAAATTCGCTACTTGCTGGCCAGTCGTATCGGTCAAGTTCTGGGTACGATCCCAGGCGTCTTGCCAGGCGTTGAGGGCGTCGGAAAAATAACCGTTCTTGAAATAGGTCTCCGCCAAGTTCAAGTCGAGTGAAGGACGCCATGCCGAATTAGGATATTGATTGAGAAAATTCATCAGAGCCGAAACATCTTCATCACTTGCACGTTTCAGGAATGTCGTGATGGCCACCCCTAAGGCCTGGTCTTCCGCCGGGGTCGTTATGCCTCCCACCGGTTGAAGCGGTTCGGCAAAGGCATGACTGAATGTAATATCGTAATCGGTCGGCTGGCTGGGTAATTGAACGCCGGCGTAAGGCGTGATCCTAGGCTTGTGCTTGTTGACGTGAACATTCTTGGGCGTGAGGACTGGTTGGGGATGGTTGTTGCTATCCGTTGTGGCGGCCCATGCCGAATAAGGCACTGATGAGGTGACAAAATAAATGGGCAACACAACCGTGGCCACGGCGCGCCAGCGGGCTTTCCAAGCCATGATCGAAGCTCGTCTAAAGGTTAATGGTTTCACGGCAGGAGAGTGGCGTTGGCGGGTTGATTCAATGTGATGGTGGGCGGCGTATGATCGCTAGGATTGGTCGCCGGTGGCGTGATCGGTGCTTCGTTCGTGTTGAACGGATCGATCCCCAAGGCCAGGTTCTGGGCATTGGTCAAACCATCGCCGCTGATGGTGGTGTCACTTGCGGCGATACCAAGTTGATGGTTGACCAGATCAGATAGTCCATCGCCGTTGGTCGAAAACAAATTGGGATTATATCCGTAAAGATAAGCTTGAAGATTGGTCAGCCCGCTGCCACCGGGGGATTGGGCATTGGGACTAATGCCGGTGTGACCAAAGTAGGTCGTTTGCCATGCATCGGATATGCCGATACTCCCAGTATCGCCCACATAGAATTGCGCTGCCGTTATTGGACTGATCTGGACACCACTCGAACTTGAAAAGACTGCAGCATTGACCGGACAACTTTGGGTCAAGGTAAAGGAACTGGAGTAGGTTGTCGAATTGACCGTCGGAGCGGTTCCATCCAGCGTGTATTTGATCACCGCCGGAGAAGTAACGGAAGCAAAACTGACACTGACCGACGACGAATAAGAACCGCCATTCGGTGTCATGACCGGTGCCGGTGACGTGAAACTCAACCCGTATTTGTTAGACAGATAAACCCCAACCTGCGCTTGCTCCGCCGCAGACAAAGCATGATCGTAGATGAGGATTTCTGCTAAGTCGCCCAAGCAAGGAGCCCCTGTGCTGGTTGAACTTCTCGTGCCGATGGCCAGATCATTGGAAGGAGCGCCACTATAATCCAAAGGATTGTTTGTAACGGCACTTGTTCCAAGCGACGCTCCATTAATATAAAATTGTTCGTTTCCATTGCCGTAAATTCCCATAAGCAGGTAGGCCGTTCCTGTACTGACGGTTGTCGTTGGATTTATAGAATTTAAAGTAGCTCCTGTACTTGCGGTGCTCAGATAAGGATAATTTGTGGGAGTTATTCCCATGATATAACTGGCGTAAGGAGACGTCCAACTACCCGAATAATAAGGTTTAGAAATAAGGCTTTGGTAAACAGATAATGTGCTTGGTCTATAGACTGCAACTATACTTGTGGCACTATTGCGAAGACTGGGATTATCCGCTGCGGAAAGCCATTTGCCTGCACTGGTAAAGCGAAGAACGGGGTTCCCATTGAGACTACTAGAAACTAAAGCAGGACGAGTACCTGAGGTGGCTTGCGAAGCATCGTTGTGATTGACGCTTTGATCCGACCAGAGACTGACATTGCCCGATCCATCGGTCGTTACGCCAGCATCTGCCCGATACCATGCAGCTAGTCCGCTCACGGGTACCGCCGGACTGGTGCCTAAGAAAGTAACATAAGCATCGGCCTGTGCCTTGTTCCACTGAAACCGTTGGATTTCTGTTTGTACCGCCGTGCTATAACTCTGCCACCAAGTCGCGTTTGGATGATAAAGGCCATATTTATTGGCCAGGTAAATTTCCGCATTCTGCCGGTCCTCGTCAGAAAGTGGATGATCGTAGACGAGAACTTCAGCTAAATCCCCATTATAATAGGTTCCCGGGGCATAGGGCGTATCAACCCCCAGCGCCATATCAGCCGTCGGAGCGCCACTATAATTCAGCGAATTAGTGCTGACTGCTCCCATATTAAGTAAGCTCCCGTTCTCAAAGTATTGCATGGTCCCGCCTCCGTAGGTGCTCGTGACCAGAAGAGAACGCTGAGGAGTAAAGGCATGGGGTGCCCCAATCGAACTGAAAGAAGACGTCGTATTGGCCGTGCTCAGGTAAGCCTCATTCTGAGTATTCATGGCTAACACATAAGGAGCATAGGGATTGCTCCAACCGGTGTTGTAATAGGGCTTGGAAATGATGCTCTGATAAGCCGCAGTGGGATTGGGCTTCACTACCGCCAGTATCGAACAGCCATTGATGCGAAGGCTCGCATTGTCCGAAACGCGAAGATACTGGCTTGAACCATTAAACTGCGCCGCCGGTTCACCATTGATAACATTGGTTGCGTAGGTGGGTAAATTGGTCGTACTGCTCTGATACGCGTTATTCTGATAGATACTTTGATCCGCCCAATTAGTGATACCTCCCGAACTGTTAGTTGAGATACCCGCATCACCCTTAAGCCAAAGAGACAAACCATTGGCTGGCACAGGTGGATTAGAAGCCAAAAAGCTGACATAGGCGGTGGCTTGGGCTTCCGTCCAATGATATGTGGCAATTTGTGCCTGTACGGCACTGCTAAAAGACAGCGGCCATGTCGCACTGGAATCGTATAATCCATACTTATTAGCCAAATAAGATTCCACCAATTGCTGTTCACCACTGCTCAAACAACGATTGTAAGCAATGATTTCGCAAACGGTTTGTTTGATATGTACATTATCGGCGCCATCCGCTCCTAACACGATGGTCCCAGAAGTTGCCGTGTTCCACGTAAACACACTGGAACCAAGAAGACTGCCGTCGTTGTAGAGGTCGGCCGTTCCAGATTGCAAAGTGGCAGTTTCGATAAAATAACCAGCTTCGTCCACTGATGGACCAAATTCGGCTCCGGCACCCCAATCACCGACAAAGGCGGTGCCATCCGAAGCTACACCCACAATGCAATTGTGATCGGTGGCTGTGGTTCCGTAATTGAGCCCACCACCATATCCGATGCCATCATAACGAGCAACAATCAGAATAGTCCGGTTACTACTGCCTGTGGAAAGACCCGTAAAACTTGACCGGGTGAGACATTGGTGAACTCCGTCAAAACTTATTCCGGGTTCGCCACCGATGGCGCTGCTGACGAGCTGGGGATAATGTCCACTTCCGCCATCCGGAGTGAGATTATTTCCGTTGGCCGTTTGATCGTTCCACTGGGTTACATTACTACCGCTGGTCGTCACTCCTTGATCCGCTCGCAGCCAAAGAGCGAGACCGCTCTGCACACCGCAAGTAGCCGTGAATGAAACCGAAACATTACCTGTCGTATAGACTGCCGTGGCTGTAATCGTATTGGTTTTGAAAGCGTCCGGACCCGATTGATAATAGACGGTTGCATTGCCACTGGAATCAGTCGTCATGCTCAAGCTGGTTGTGGTCGTACCTCCGCTAGTCTGGGCTATTCCGCCATCGGAACCGGAAGGAATACTGAAAGTAATCGGAGCACCCACCAGGGCCGTACCCCCAGAATTCTTCACATGGACAACCAAGGCGCTACTGGCAAAGGTGCTGGCGCTGATCGTTTGGTTATCACCACTCGTCTTGGTCAAGGTGGGCGCGCTGCTCCCATAATAACTCGTTAAACCCGAACTGATAAAGCCCGACGTAACGATACCGGTGGTCAACAACGGATTGAGGTTTTCCAAATAATCCTGATAAATACTCAACCCACTGCCATTCAAATCTGTATAAGTCACCGGCAATTGGTTAATCTCACTCGCCCCCAAGGCCCGATTATAGAGCCTAGCTTCATCTAAGGCATAAGGATGATTGGTGGCGCTGCCAGTGGGTACACCAAAACCAAATGACGAAACCGTTCCTGGCGTCCAACCTGTGATCGTATTGGTGGCTTGGCCTGCGCCATCGACGTAGACCGTGGCCACCTGATTGGTCGTATAAGTCGCCGCTACCTCATGCCAACTGCCATCGTAAAGATTAACATTCGTTGTGCCCGCCACGACTTGCTGCGTGCTCCCATCGAAAAAGGTGATATTGGCTATGCCATTGGTGGTTGCCCCCACGCTCCAGCCATTGGTCGTCGCATCGCTCCACGTCGCAATCGTAGCCGATTGACTGACCACGTTGGTCGATTGGAACCAGGCTGAAAACGTAAATTGATTGGTGGCGGTAAGCACACTATTCGTCGTCGGAAAGGTGACCATGCCATTGGTCGTAAAATAGAGTGCGTTGCTAAAAAGGCCCGACCCGTAAGCCACGGATGGAAAACCGCTCAACGTCCCAGTGATCCCGTTACCGGAACGATCCGTCGCATTGTCGGTGCTGTTGGTCCCGTTGAGCTGCCACCAGCCCACTAAGTTAGTGGATGCATAGGCATTGGTGGTGATTCCATATTGCGCTTCCCACGTATCATCGAGATTGTCGCCGTTCGTATCAAGTGCCCACAATAACACAGGCACAGTTAAAGCCAGAAAGACAGCTGTCAGAGTGACAATCGTCACCAAGCGTACCTCGATATACGAGTCCGACTTGGCTTTACAATGACTCTTTGCCCCAGACATTTCTCGGGATTAGAAGGGAACTGATGTTAAGGCAACCCTTTTCCATTCCGTCATCGAAAAATCACAATTACCTCATTCAATCATTTGATTAAATTAAGAAAAATAACCCAGCTAGAGCCTTATCTAATTTCCCTCTTGGGCAAAGACAAAGCCTAGCTAAGTGACAGAAACCTATTCGTCGCTTTGAGCAATTAATTTCCGTAGCTGCTCTGCGGGAATAAGCGGATGTCTAAAGGCGCGACAAGGCTTGAGAAGACCTCGGTGGATAGCTCGCCTAATGGTGATAGGAGAAACACCCAAAATTTTAGCTGCTTCGTTAATTTTGTAGCTGAGCCGGGGAAGTTGAGGATTCTCGCTTGATCCTAACTTGTCATTGGGGATCATGGCTCGATTAAGTCGTGAGTAGAGAATTTACCGGTGTAGGATGAAAAAGAGTACAGGTAAACCCTCTCTGGTTTCGGAACAAATCCATGTGACATACTTCCAGCGTATGTGAAAAAGAATGCTCTACAAGGGGGTGGGACTACTTTAACAGTACCCCCTACTGATTATTTCGCTCTTTATCGTCGTTTTTGGGATGAAAGTGCGGTCAAGAAACGCCTTTTAAGCATTTTCACGCTACGCCTTCCATCGGAATAACATTAGAAGGATTCTCCGTCGTCATCAGCCGGGCCATCTGTTCGCTATGGACTGGTCGTACGTGGCTGTAGGTATCCAGGATGAGTTTCCCTCCGTCGCGATGTCCTTGCCACTGAGAAACAACCTTAATGTCCACGCCACGCTCTATCGCGGTTGTGATGAACGTGCGGCGGAAAGACCGACTGGTATATCCGGGAAGTTTCAATCGATCACATGCGGCCTCGATTGCCTTCTTTGCGTTGGCCACCGTGAACACCTTTGCGTTTGGCAATGGTGCGCTCCCTCCATTTTGAGCCATCGCCCGAACAAACCGCTTTTCAAGCAGGGGGCGAAGTTGAGGAAAGATCGGCACAGCGAATCCTTGCCGGGTCTTATGCCGAAAGGTAATAATTTGTCCTCGATCAAAATTAACATCGCCCCAGGTCAGCGCAGTCGCCTCCGCCAAGCCCAGGCCAGCCAGTCCGAGAAACTCGACAAAATCGGCTGACTCCTCACGCGTGTCGGCGAATGGTTGAGATCGGATGCTGTCCACGATAGCTTGAAATTCGACAGGGGACGGGGTCTGGCGTATCGGCTTTTCTACCTTCTCCTCCTTAACACCCTCGATTGGAGACCGGGCAAGGATGCCATCATCTGTGGCTAACTTGAACATCGCGCGGACCAATCGCAGATGTTTGTTACGGCTCCCAGACCCAAATTTAAAGGCCGCCAACCATGACATAATCTGTGATTTCTTAAGGTCCTTGGCTTGGAGAACACCCCACTTATCTTTGACTCGCTGGGCAATATCCTTCTTTTTACGGACTGTAGCCACAGCCTGATGTTGGATGGTGGCAAGATACCGGTCTGCAAGGGCCTCCACGGTGATTTTTCCGGCAGCTTGATCAATGCGGCCTATATCATTACGGAAATCTTTCAGCTTTCGGCGGGCTTCCGTCAGGTTCTTAGTCTTCAGGCTGCTTTTGAATTGCTTGCCCCTCACCTTTACCAAGGCGTAGTATGTGCCACTGGCTGGGTTTCGATAAAGACACTCACCGATCTTCTGAAATGATAGACTTGTTCCCATATAACCAACCTCTCTGTTTCTCACGCCCTCCAATGTGCACTAAACATAAGGGTTACAAATACGGGTTACAAGCCTTTTATTGCGGTCGACATATCATACGTAACATGCTTATATTAAGAATAATGCGGAGTTAGCTTAGCGGTAGAGCAGGTCCTTTACACGGACAAGGTCGGGGGTTCGATCCCCTCACTCCGCACGTATATTATTATCATATGTCAGTTGCTGACCTAATCTTGGAATTAAAAAGTTATCCTGAATTAGCCTGATAAAGCCTGAATTACCCTGAATTCAAGGTACTTCCAGCGCAGAAAATTCAGAATAATGGCAGAGTTCTAAAAAACGTTGTTTTACAAATTTGGGATTTTCGACCAGAGAGTTCCAAAATCAGTTTTGTTGATTATCAGTAGCTTGTGCAATTTTTTTGGAAGTCTCATTTTCAAAATTCCAAAACTCCTCGCAAAGAAGGACGTGCAACGTGCAACACCCTTTTATCCCCTTACCGCACTGTTCTCGCCGATCTTGGCAATTTTGCACCTATTACTAATCTCTGCATAACAGACTGATGGATTAGAAGACTTGAATGAAGGGCTAATGTTGGAGGAGGGGCTGAGCCCAATGCGGGTCAGCTCGCTTCGCAAAAGAGGATAAGACCTTAGTGAACGATGAATGGCTCCTTTTCTGGAACTCAATTTATTTGGCGTCGTCAGGAAGGCGTTCTTCAATGAATATGACGTCTCCGGCAGCGAGAATCAATTTTTTGCATCAAGCAGAATGATGGTGTGGCTAGTTGTTGTTCCAACCACCGTTTCGCTCTCTTGTAATGGGTGACAAAGTCCCAGGCCCAGACATGGTTTTTGTGCCAGGCCTTCTGAGACAGTCCCGTGGAAAGACCCTGGCGGCGCACCCGCTTCTGGGGCGGTGGCACCTGCAAGCCTTCTTCCCGGCGCACCCGCTGCACCTGCTTCTTGTTGATTCGGTAACTCAAGGCCCTCAGTTGTCCGGTAATTTTCTTATAACCTTCCGTGGGATAGCACAGCGACATGGCGACGATGACTTCTTCTTCCAGCATCTGCTTCCTTCCCACCACCGGCTTGGGCGCGTAACGCAGCGTGGAATGATTGAACCCCAGCCACCGACACGCTTCACGCCCGGAACATCCCAACGCGGTGATCACCTTCGCAGTCGCCTGACGCTGGACTCGCGCAAAATCCGAATGATCTGCTCCACTGTTCTTCTCGTCTTCTTCATGATTTTCCTTTCTTACCGGAAAATCATCTCTCCAACTATTGACTAGTTTTTAGGAGCTCTACCAAGTCCAGTCGGATGACCTAACTCAACCCACCAGGAAACCTAAAGATAGGTTTCTGATTGGTAAGCATCTCACCTGTCCCTTGAAGAATAATTCTGGTTTAGGGTTGGCTTTTAATTGCATTGACAATCTCGTGCATCCAATTGGAAATGTACTCTTCTGTCCCTGGAATCAATTGAAGTTTGATGTTCGGACAGGAACGTGCCTGTTCACTCCAATAGTCCTTGTTCCGGGAGTATTCTCCCACAACCACGGTCACAGTGGGAATTGCTGCGAGATCTTGCAGGATGCTTGGCGAGACTGGCTTGGGGTTAATGAGAATAATTTGGGAAGGAGCCAATGTTTCGAACGAAGAAGGCACTTGCCCGGAAAAAACCACGATTTGATTTTTGGGAATGTCTTTAAAACCCGACGTCACTCCCAGGCCCATTTGCTGGCAGATGGATTCTGCAGTAAAACCGCGCCGAATTTCGTGCCCATAATGTTCTCCGAGTACGCTTCGATTTGGTGCCATGATCCAGATTTTAGATGCTTTGGGGCCCAAGATGACGATTCCTTCGTGTGGAGAATAAACAGAGGGAGAAGAAACGGACTGGTTCTCGAACAGGAAAATTCCTCCAATGATCAAAATCGAACCCAAAGCGCCACCCAGCCAAAGATGAGACCCAGGCCATATTTTTTTGCGATAGCGCGTGGCTAGTACACTTGCCAGGGCGAGCGCTGGAATAACCCATAAGAACACAGTTTCCGCGACTGAACTAAAGGAGGCGCAGATTCCGAAAGCGATCCAAATGGCCCATGGAATTGAAAACCACCGATAATCCGAGTGGGGCCAGAGCAGGACAAGAACTGCGGCCCAGGCAAGGACATAGGCGATCCGGCCCCACCAGTTCAGTTCCACGAGCCAGGTAAGATGACTATTGACCAATGTGCGGTATCCTTCGCCTCGAGCGATCGGCTGATACCATTGCATGTAGGCCTCTCCCGATCGGCCCAAACCCCAGCCATTGGGAGCATCGTGAATCATGGAAGGCACCTGCTTCCAAATCAGCAAGCGATTGTCGATGGATCGGTCTTTTCCTGAAAGTCCTTGAGTATAACGAGACTCTGCATTCATAACCCAAGCGAAAATAGCTAGTGCGGCACAGGCGACGATAACGGCCGCGGACCGCCGAAATGGAAGTGGACGAGGAGCCCAGGCAAGTACGACCAATCCTCCAATCACGATCCCAACTAGTCCACCCCGCGATTGCGTAAGAACCAAGCAAGTGCCAAATCCAGTGAACAAGACAAGTGCAGCCCAAAATCCCCACTTGCGGATGTAAGCCAAACTCCATACCGCAATCATGAGCATGGCGATAAGGGCAGCGGTCTTGTTAGGATTACCCAATCCCCAATCCAGCCGCCAATGTCCGGGATAAAGAGAATCTTCCATATTATTTGTTCCAAGCGTCTGCGATTTCTTTTGTTGGGAGCGGCGTACGAAATCCTCCCGGCACTTTGTCCACTTGGTCGTAGGGAAACATTTCCTGATTAACGATGTCGCCGACATAGGCAGGCTTACGAAAACTTTCCAGCCAAGGTTGAACGGAACTATTGTTTGTCTGCGTCATCTGGAGTTGAGCAAGAGGATCGTTGAGGCTTTTCTCGTAAGCGGTTCTTTGATCACTCACACTGAGAGCATAGGCAAAAAATTTGAGCCCTAAGTCAGCCGAAATAGGACTCCAGGCATGTCCTAATCCTGTGACAGCCTTGTAGGTCATGGGATAGCCAAGTTGACAGCATTGATTATAAAAACGCAGGGATCGGGCATGGCCCGATTCTAATTCGCCCGTGGTCAGACACCAGAGCACCCGGCTGCCCTCTGGCGTGGGTTTATCAAAGCTGCTGGGTATATGGGCATGAATGGCCAAAAAATACTCTGGCTTGCGCAACGCCAGCCGGCAGGCGTATTGCGCCGATCCTGACTCTCCCCACAAGAGATAATTATTCTGGGGAATACCATATTCTTTGACAAAATATTGGACTCCATTGGCCCAAGCGCTAGCTATTTGGTCGAACTCTTTATCCGTTGCCCAGGTGGTATCAGCGCTTTGATCGTCCCAATTCTTTCGTGGGTCCCATAATCCATGAGACCCCCAACAAAGAACAATCAAGTGGTGTTCCTCAGCAAACTTGAGCGGTCCGCTCAATTGAGCGACAGCTTCCGCTCCCTGCAACTGACATCTTACCCCCTCAACACTGCTCGCCAAGAGACTCATGGCCAGCACGCCCTGGGCCTGCGAAGCATCCGTCATCCCCAACGGAGGCCGCAAGAATAAAGTAATCTCCGGTTGCTTGGGATCGTAGGTCTGTACGACATGCTCGATGATCGGATCCATTGTTGTTTTACGTTCAATGGGAGCCCCATTCTTGTCCTCTAAGATATTTTTCTCAGGATAATCGAAATCGGTCAGTTGCTGTTCGTCCGAACCCTTATAAAGCTGGACATCGACTCCCTTGGCATCGCCAAAGACCACGATCGCCGACCAGTCCGGTTGTTGCAAAACTTGATCCGGCACGGCAAAGAAAAGCGTTTGTTCCTTTTCCTTTGGCAAAATAACGGGCCAATCATATTTTTGATTGTTACCCCGATCAACGACCGCAGGGACCAACACCTTGTCGATCATATTTTTGGTTCCGTCATAAAAATAGACTTTGGCAAATACGGCATTGGCCTTAACTGGCTCCTTGACGGTAACTCGAACCTGTAAAAAGGGGTCAAAGACCTGCTTGATAACCGGATGATTATTCTGGTCCAAAACCGGCTGATTATTTTGATCTACCGCTGGCACTGTATGGTATATGGTTGGTTCATTACTTGGCGCATTTTGATAAAACTTGACGTGCGTAATATCAAAAAAATCATCTCCTTTAGCTCCCGAAAAGCAGAAAACGAGAAGAAACAATAAAATGAAATGAGTTCGCTTCATGGCTGGTGAATGGTCTGCCATTCAGGCAGCAACTTGGCATCGGGAAGCCAGCCCGTTAAAGAAGGCTGATTATTTATTGTTCCCTGTTCCGCATTGGTTTTGAAGTCAATGTCCACCCATCGACCCGATGTTGTCGATCCATTGGCCTCCAGCAGAGTGGCAAAATAGTGACGGACAAAATCCTCGACGGGCGGGGAAATTGAATGACCGTTTTTGGGAACACTGATCCATAGCAAGGGCCTGCCCAGTGCCCTCCCTTGTTTGAAATACGTCAGCGAGGCGCCGTACCGTTCATCTTCATCGCCACAAGCGATGATGCCGGGTGGAGATGTGGTGCTTGAGGAAGGCTTATCCCACCATTCAGCAGAATAGGCGCACCACCCCATCACGCATTCTGGCTTCCACTCAACAAAACCAGATGTGAAATGTGCCCCTCCCGAGAATCCATAGAGCAGTAAAGGGATGTCAGGATCAAAGGCGTGGCGGATGCCGTCGAGAAGGAGTTGGCCAGAACCTTGCGCAGGATAGTAATAACCTTGCCCTTTTCTCAACTGTTCTCCGTCAGATGCAAAAGAAAGGCCGACCAAACCAAGATTATGATTTCGTGCAAACTCCTGCCAAACCGGATTTTGAATCCAATCTTTACCATTGCCATTGAATCCAGGATTCAGCACCAGAATGGCCGCCGGATGCCTGGTTGATTTCAACACATAGACATCCGCTCGCTGCAGGCCACGAATGAGCGGCAACGAGATTTTTTCAATTTCCTCGGCTTGTGAGATGCCCATGCCCAAGAAAAAGACCAGCCAAAGTCGCAGGTTCATAATGCCTTGGTTCGAATGACAAATCGCCAAGCCAGAAAAAGACCCACCAAAATATGAAATCCCAGTACGGCCATACAGGTTTCATAAGGTGCGATGAACGTGTCGGTCGATTGCTTGACGATGTCATAATGGCGTGTTGATTCGAGCGTTTTGAGATAACCACTCCAGCCCCAATAAGCGGCAACAAAAGGGCGGCAGATGGTTGAAAGCCAATCGGGAAGAGAGAGAGCCGCACCTGAAAGAGGAAGCTGAAAGCCCACCAGATAAATGGCCAAAAGCGAAGCGCGTTCCGGCGAAGGAGAACCGGCTGAGATGGCCAGGCAGATGGTGCTCATGGCCAGGGTGGTGGCAAAGAGGATGCCAAATTGTCCCATTAACGCCCCGGGAAATCCGCACATGGTTTTAACAAACCACGCCATCCAGAAAGCCTGTACCGCGCTGAGAAAAAGGAGATGAAGAAATTTTGTGCTGACATAAGCGATGGGAGAAAGCCCGGCCCGAAGTTCCTTGGCCAGCACATCCTTTTCCTTGGCGATTTCCCTGGCGCCATTATTGGCTCCAATCAGAGTTAAGAGGATGACCTGAAACATGGCCAATCCTGAAACCAGCGATGCCGCGTGAAAAGCTTCGGTTAGGTAGAGGAGTTGATCGGCCAGCGTTTGAACAATATTCGATTCCAGCGTCAGGGTGAGTTGTCGAACCTGGGGCAAGCCATGCACCGCGAATACCGCCACCAATGCGGGAAAGGTGACGATCAGGGCCAGATGAAGATAAATTTGGGTGCGGTCTCGCCAGAAAAGTTGAAGGTGTCGCCAAAAGAGCGTTGGGAATTGGACCCAACCGGAAGGTGGCCGCCCCGTCTTCAAATTCTGGACGGCGATTTCCGCTTCGGGTTGCGACTCCACCGGAGAAAATTCAACGTTTTGAGTCTGATAAATTTCAAATAAGTCGGCAATGGAACCAACCTGGTGAGAATCGAGCAATTCCTGATAGGTTCCAAACTGGACTTGCCTGCCCTGATGAAGAAACAGGATGGCATCACAATATTCGAGGTGATAGGTCGCGTGGGTCACGAGAACCACCGTCTTTCCCTGGACATGCGCCAGATCGCGAAGCCACAGCATCATTTCACGGTCGGAAAAGGCATCGAGACCGCTGGTCAATTCATCCAGCAGCAGAAAGGCCGGATCGCCTATCAACTCCTCAGCGAGAGCCATGCGCCGCATCTGTCCCCCGGAGAGAGTGGCGTAAGGCTGGGTCAGGAAACTTTCGAGCCGGGCTAGTTCCACGATATGACGGACCCATTTCTCTCGAATCTCATCCGAGACGGAACGAGGCAGCCGGAGCGCCACGGCGGTCCGCAGGTTTTCCTCGACCGTTAATTCGTGATGGAAGGCTCCAAATTGCGGCAGGTATCCCACCGCCAACGGATATTGATCCTTGATATCGACAATGGAATGACCTGCCAACAAGACGTGCCCTGACATGGGCGTTATTTGACCCGCCAGAGCCTTAATCAGCGTGCTCTTACCGCAGCCCGATGCACCGATGACTCCGACAAACCGCCCTGCTTTCAGGTCAAAATTGATCCCTGACAAAAGGGTCTTGGCGCGGCCTCCTGTTACCGCAACCGCCAGGTTCGAGACATGGACGGCATATTCTGTGGCGTTCTCCATATCCAAGGCATCAGGACGCTCCTAAAGCGATGACTTCGCGAGGATAGCTTTCGAGAGCCGGTCAATGGCTTGGTTCGCCATTTGGCTCGCCGGATAGGAACGCTGGGCGATGGCGTACCAACTGAGGCTGAACCCGAGTTCCTGCTTACTCTCGGCATCCTGAGCTTTATTGATCGCGGAGACAAATTCCGCACCTTTCCCGGCGAGATCGGCCCTCAAGCTGTTTAGTTTGTTATCATCAGGCAAATCCTTGATCGCCAGTTGAACGGTTTCCCAAGCCCCGTCCACGTCCCCATTCGATTGCATCAGCGTAGCTTTTTCAATGGCTGTTTCGGCAATTTTGACTTTTTCCAGCGCGGCTTTCAGTTGCCCTTGACGTTTCGGGTCGTCCTTCATGGCTGGAGCAAAGGCCAGCTGCTTATCAAAGATGGCTCGGTAGTTATTTTCGGCGACAAGCCGGTCAAACTCGTCCAATGATTGAGTCTGAACATCTTGAGAATTGAAGAAGCTCAAAGCTTTATCCTTTAAATCGGGATTGCCTGGCCAAGCTTCCGCGGCCGCCTGAAATTCTTCCATCGCTGCTTTAAGATCGCCCTGTTGCGCCGCTAGTTTAGCCTTCCCCAAACGCAATTGGCTTTCAAGTTTGACGGCATTGACCATGGACATGGCTTTGACTGAATCAAAATCGGGAGCCGTTTTTTTGATTTCAGCGAGGAGCGGTTCAAGGTCGGTAAAATCTCGCGCTTCGATGATGTTCTGCATTCGGGCGAGTTCTCGCGTAAAATCTTGAATTGGCTTTTTCTTAGCCAGAGGAACCCCGAGAATGGCAGGGTTGAGTTCGTTGAGCATGAACGCCTGCTGGAGACTATCGGTTGCTGCTGCAACGTCTTTTTGATCGAGGTTGTTGTTGAACACGCCAATCGTGGTGTTCACTTCTCCATTGGCTTCAAGGCTGGCGTTGACCTGTTGCGCCATGGAAACCGGATAATCCCCTTCATCAAAAATTTGCCGCCAGAAATCGGCGGCAATCAGGACATGCTGGTAACGACCACTTTTGTAAAGTGTCGTGATGTAATCGGCAAAGTCGTTCTTGGCCTGATCGAACAACTTTTCGACCTTGAGATCATTGAGTTTAATTTTTGCCTGGGCCGACAACGAATTGAGATATTCTTCGGTAAGCTGCAGTTTGCCTAAGATTTGATCAGATGGTGGACTCATGGCCGCTCCAGCACCTCCATCGCCTTGATTACCTTGGTTGACATTGACCTGTGATGACCCCCCATTACTTCCGTTCGCGGGTTTTCTCGTAGCATCTTGTAGCTTACGCTGATATTCGATTTCTTTGTCCTTAACATCATCGGACATCATATCGGCGTTGTGATTGGCTGTGTCTGCTTGCTGTTGAAGTTGGTTATTTTGTTGGGCAATCTCGTTCTTGGTTTGGTCGGCATTCCAAATTGATTCGATGCGATTAGCCAATTCCCAACTCACGCCGGCATCGATAGTTTTATACTGAGCAAGTTTATAAAGCTTTTGCCATGCTTCCGTCGTCTTCCGCTGATGCAATAAGTCGATGACACTGTTCATGTCATCTCCATAGGCTTTGATTTGGTCCTGTGGCACTTCATTCATACCGAGATATCTCTCGAACCGCGCCCTCATATCAGGATCTTCGATTTGTTGGGTTCCCAAGGCATCCTGGGCCATGGCCCGATTTTTGGCTTCCGCATTGGCTCCCATCACCTCTTTTGCGGCAGAGCCTTCTTGAGCCTTATGATTGAATAAATAATCTAGGGCTGACGAAGTGCTGGAATCCGAATTGCCTGGGACGGAGGGCGTGCCTGAACCCGTTTGATTTGAAGATGAGGGGGCAGCCGATGGGGATGCTGAAGAAGATTGATCGGCGGGAGGGGATGCAGCAGGAGAAGAGGCTGACTGCTGTGCATAAAGGCCGCAGGAGCTACTTATAAGAATCAATACCGTCACAGATAACCATTTAATTTTTTTGGCATGAGTTGGCATAAATAAGCCCCCCTTCTTTGACTTCTACTTCGGCGATATAGGTTTGACCCTTCGTAAAGTAAATATCCTTGGCTACTGCTGCTGGAATCAGAACCGCAATCGGCCTTGAATCGTCCACAGTGGAAAAAAGCATCAAGCGACCAGCTCCTTCTTTCCAACCGAGATCGGCTTCCACTCGGAACTCCGCCTTGAATTTGGAACCGGCCAACCCTTGATAATTATCCAAATATTTGGAAACAGGAAAATTCTCCAGAGTGCGATAGGGATCATTAATATAGCGCATGACAAAAATTCCAGCCACCGCGCCACCCACCACCAGAATCAGGCTAATGCCAATAAGTAAAAAAAACTTCCCGCTACTTCCCTTGTTTTGCGAAACGGCAACCTCACTCTGAGCAAAGGGAGAAATGACTTTTTCGCCTTCTGAAGAAGATTCAGATTTTAAGGGAAGCATGGGTTCAGTATGTCAATGAAAGTTACTTTTCTCAAGTGGAAAGCTGCTCTTATGCACTATCGTTTAATGATGCTACTTGCGGACTTAGCCTTAGCCAAATTATCTTCAATTTCCTTGTCGCCTGGAGATAAACGTACGGCTTCTTTAAATTCGGCAATCGCTTTCTCAACTTCTCCATTTTTCAAAAAGATAAGGCCTAAATTATTGCGTGCCTCTGAAAAGTTTGGATTTATTATTTCGGCTTGATGATATTCTCTAATTGCTTCATCAATTCGCCCTTTTTCTAGAAGGGCATTGGCGAGATTGTTGTGTACTTCGGCATTATCGTCATCAAGCCTCAAGGCTGCTTTAAATTGCAAGATCGCGTCGTCTGTCCGTCCCTTTTCGGAGAAGGAGATTCCCATGTCATTGTGAATTTCCAGCGTCTCATGCCCAAATTGTACCACTTTTTGAAAATTAACCAATTCTTTATCTACTTGACCTTCTTGAAAATAAATCCGACCCAACCTCGTAAGTGCCTCTATATTGTCAGGATCGATTGCAAGTGTATGTTGATAGCTCTGAACCGCCTCATTAATTCGTCCTTGTTTTAGATATACAGTTCCTTCTTCATTATTAATCTCAAGGTTGTTGGGATTAAGATTCAATGCTTCATGATATTGCGCCAGAGAATCATTAAAGCTTCCGACATCAAACAGGACTTCGGCAAGATTAACGTGTGCATCCAAATATCGAGGATTGATGGCAAGAGCTTTTCTATATAAGACGATTGCTTTATCGGGCATCCCTTGTCTAAACAGGATCGTAGCCAGGTTATTATAAGCAGGAAAGTTGCTTAAATCTAATTGCAACACTTCTTGGAACTCTGCTATCGCGTCCTCCATTAGACCTTTTTGGTAAAGAGCCAGTCCCAGATTGTTACGCGCCTCTACAAAATTTGGACTGATTGTCAGAGCGGTTTGATATTCTCTGATTGCGGTATCTATCGCCTTATCTTGAAAATAAATTAATCCCAGCCCATTATGAGCAACAGCCGAGAAAGGACTTATTGCTAACGTACCAGACCAAAGAGATAATTGGGTCGAAAAAACCTTCTGTCGATCCAGGTTAAGGCGGAATAAAGGAGGAATTGATACTACGAGAATTATCATGCTGAACAGGTAACTTCTATGTGGTAGCATAAAAAGAAGCACTTCGATAAGCTGCATTGCCAGTCCAACCATAGGCAAATAGTAGTAGCGATCAGCAACAATGCGGTAAAGAGGTACTAGATTGGAAACGGTTGCAAGGCCCAACCAATATAAGATGACTCCAAAGGCTGCTATCCTGCCCTTAAGGGCTAACCATATTTGAAATAAAAATATAAGAACAAACATTACGTCCGAAGCAAAAACGGAAAGTCCGGCAATATTTTGAGGTGTATAATCAGCTGACAGTTGCATAGGCCAGAACAATTTTTCTATCATGAAGACCCACAGGCGTGGCTGTAATTGAACTGCATGGAAAAATGATCCTCCCAAATATGTCAAAGGATGTGGATTGGGGGGGGCAAAGCTAAATCGAGCAAGAAGAAAGCCCACGCTTAAGATCATTGCTGAACCCAAAAAAAATGCCCAAGGCTTTCTGGGTTCCTTGCGGTGGAACAAGTACCAGTATGCAAGGAGTGCAAATGCGGCGGTGATCCCTGACTCCTTCGTAAGAACGGCTCCAAAAGCGAAAAATGAACCCAGAACTCCGGTAATTATCGCTTGAATTAAGTTCTTTGGGTTAAAATAAGTGGAGACAAGCAGCGACAGCAAGGTGAAGAGTGTCACAAGCAGGCTTGAGCTATAACTGATTTCAGCTACTGACTCTACCATAAGTGGATGCAAGCCATAAATTAGAGAAACGGTCATTAAAACAAATTCGACTTTTAATAGGGGCACTGCAATCGTCTCTTTAGTGACATTTGCCACCAATCGTCGAAGTAATAGAAATAGTAATATTACATTTACTCCATGAATGAAATTACTGCACAAGTGATATCCAAATGGCTGTTTGCCGCAAATACCTGCAATTAGCATTAGATAAAGCAACTGTCCCGGGCGAGAGCCGAGCATAATGTTTAATCCTAATACCTTAAGGGAGAGAACAGATGCTATATTGGAGAGGCAGGTGATATACCCTTCTTGCTCAATCTCTATATAGGCATCATATACGAAATCTGATTTAAGAGATGGCAGGTAAACTATGAAAATAAAAACGCCTAACGCAAATGGTAAGCACCAGCGCAATAATGACATAATAGGATTATCACCAGAGAAGTAACATGACTTCAAATTTTGACCATCTTCCCCTTGGAATTAGGTAATGGTCTCGATCTTAAAACTTAAATTCTTTTGGTATTAGATTTCCATCGTTCCCCTTATAATAGAGGATCAACTTGTTTCCTGCAGCCGAGAAATACTGTGCGGCACCCACCTCTTTCCATGAACTACTTTTACTCCGAGTATCTATAAGAAAGCAGCTATTCCCTCTACGCGAATAGATAATACCAAGAACATCGTTATCCGAAATCCACGTTATCTCTCCCACAGTATTCGCATACACATCTTTTAGGCGAAAGCTTGCCAAGTTCTCTCCAGTTTTCGTATCCGTTATAATGCAGTCAGATCCAGGAAAAGCGTCTTTGGGTAATGACAGCATGCAAATACGATCATGATTTGGAATCGGAGTAACCGCTAAAATGCCATTGGATGTATCGGCTGAATAATCTTTCAACTTCTGCGGAGCACTCGAGGCGATATAGAGCTTGCCTTGATCTATTATGGATGAATTACGGTTAAGTGCTTGCACCAATGAATTTGGAAGGAAGGTCTTCAGTGGTATTCGCTCAATAGAGTTTTTAAGAGGCGAAAATACGACTATGGTTTTGTCCGGCTCGCCGGTTAAGCCCATTGCATTATCTAGCGTCAACGAAAGTGGGATAAAGGGACCAAGTGCCTTTAAATTCAATTCTTGCGCAGAGGTTTTATAAACAGAGTTTCTGATCGAATAATAAAAATCCATCGTTTCGGTTGCGTGAAGACGGGCCGCTGAAGCCATCGCCCATGCAAGCAATGCTGGACATAGTTGAAAAAAAATCATTTAGCCTAAGCTACGTCAAATTTAAAACTTATAGAAGAGTAGGACTTACAACCTAGGGTTCTCATTAAAGAGTGATTTCCTGTAAGGAGTACGTTCCATCCGTAGCTTTTGTATAGACTTCTATTTTTGCCCCATTTATAGTGAAATAATCTCCTAACAATAAGCGAGCAATCGGGCTTTGACTCTGGGTATCTATAATAAATGCAGCATTTCCACGCGGAGCATTACTAATGCAGAGAACGTATCGGTCAGAAATCCACTCCATTGCATCGATCGTATTTGCATAAACTTCATTTACACGAAACGTTGCAATATCTGCTCCTGAGTGAACATCGATGACCGTACAGTCTGCCCCAGCAAACATCTTATCTTTGGGGATGGAGAGGCTGCACAAACGATCTTTACTAGCAATCGAGGTTATAGCGACTGACCTTCTTCCAGCGTACGTTGAGTATTCTTTAAAAAGTTGAGGAGAACCAGATCTTATATAAATTTTAGATTGGTATACCAAAAGAGCATCAAAATCCAAATTAAAGTGCAATTTAGACGCTAAATCCTCAACCGCCACCTTGGTAATTTGTTTAGATGATGACGCATAGATGATACTACCCATGCGGTGGATAGATTCCAATTCAATAGGAGAAAATGATGGAAGGATTGGAATTGGTAATTCCTTTATAGAACAAGAGTATATGCTATTTTTATCTGCAAAAAACTCGACCGGCTCTCCTTTTACAGGGCCTATCCCAGATACTTCATAAAAGCAAAATGCTAGTATGATCCAATATGGATTTGATAGTTTCATTGAATTAAGGTGAAGTGCCCACGTAAATCGTGGTCTCCGTATAACTGCCAGAGCTATCGCCTGTAAATGTGCAATCTTTCGCAACCCCGGATCCCGCAGAGGTTGGTACATCCTCTCCAAAATACAAATCAATATGATCACCACTTACAGAGCTACCGATATCGTTAGCATTAAATTCACTGGTACCAAAAGCTGATGATATAGAAGAGTTCGTAAATTTGACGTATGACGATGATGCCAATGGCACTACTGTTGGATCGACAGCACAAGTATGGATACCGCTTCCGGGACCGTCACCTTGAGGAGCGAGTATATTGCCACCGTTATTACCCCTTGCATATTGATCGTCATGATATTTGCCACCATAATAGGCAATAAATGGTTTGCCAGTTTCGACGGGAGTAATTGTTCTGCCGTATCCCTCCGTTTGCACATCCGTCGCAAAGTCTGTTCGAAAGCTAAATGATCCAATCAGTGTATATGGCGGTCCCGCTTGCGAATACACTGTGTAACTCGAAGTTGAGGTAGAATATCCGACCTCCTTTGTCGTAAAATAAACTGTACACCGAAATTTGTCCTGAAAGACAGCAGGTGTCATATTATGTAGCTGCGACTTGATCACAGTGGAGGCTGGGGCTGGACTTGTGAACTGCATTGATATCTGATCGGTAGCATCGCTGCTTGAAAACGCAGTGGTAAAAGTCCCGCTTGCGCTGGTGGTACCGCTTGTCGGAGAGAACGTGGCATTGCTATCTTCATTGGACGCCAATGTACCAATTGATATGCCCTGAACACCCAGGGTAATCGTTGTATCTGTAGTAAGAACTAATTTGCCACTACTGACGGTCGTCCCAGATTTGACGTAATTATTTACGCCTGAACTTGTAACTGACTGGTTATTAGCAAAATCAAATTTAGGCACTAAAACATCGGCCGTGACCTTACCGGTTGTAGTGCATGTTATTGGATTGCCATTATGTGTACTAGATCGAGTCGAGGTAAACGTGACAGCATTAGCGATTCCCTGAGCAGCCGTGGTGCTGTACGTGACATCAAATGGTCCATTGCCTGATCCTGATGCAGGTGATCCATTATTGAACGTCCAAGAAAAGGTTGCTGAGGCACTCGGAGAAGTTGTGAAAGTCACGCTATTCCCAAGTTGAACTATCGCGTATCGTTTTCCGCTTACCGTGACAAACGCGGGACTAGCCGTCAAATCCAACTCTGCTGCTAAAACAGCGCTTAATGAGCTTGATCCAAGCATTAACAAGAGCCCGATAACAAGTTTTTTCATAATAATTCTCCCTTTATTTTAATATAGACCAGCATCCACCATCATTTGAGATTTTTGTATCACATAGTCCAAATCGGCTTTTTTTTCAGGAAACTCTTTTTCCAGTTGGATATAACCAGCAATTTTTTGTTTGTAGCTAAGAGAGTCATCGTGATTTACGGTAATTCGTTTTATTAGATAAAGCTTATCTTTATCGGTAAATTGGGATGCAAGCGCCAGGGCTTTCGAAGTATCCTTTACTTGATCGATGTAAAAGATAGCCAGATTCTCTAGCGCAAGCTGACGGGTTTCACTGTCTTGCGCCGCAGTCACTGCACTTAGTAAGTTGGCTTCTTGCTTCTTAAAATCGGCTAAAATTTGTGAATTTTTCGTTTTTAACAAGGATTTTCCGATGAGTTTACCTGCGTCGTCATAAGTATAACATTTAGAAAAACCTTTATCATCCATCTCTCGAATTAGCCTGCCGGCTTCATCATATGATGCGCGGTAAACGAGTGAGGTTGTTTTTCCTGAAATCTGCTCAATCTTTTGGATTTTGCCATAAAGCGGTCCCGGTGTTTCAAAGACATGCTTGACTGTGGTAACCCCGTCAGTTCCTTGGGTCGTAAAGATCCCCATTTTAGTATCTACTGTTACTCCTTCCATTTTACCGTCTATGCCGATCTTCGAAATCGGAGGCAGGCCAAAATCTTGAGTAATTTCGCCAACTTTATATGTCCAGTCGCCTTGAGTTCCCTTTTCGGTAACGAGGTAATCCGTGGCGGTATCCCAACTATAAAGGGTCGATTGACCGTCCCTATCTGTGAACGTTAGTGTGGGGACACGATCTGGCGTAAGCGTAAACTTAAAGGTGTCTGATTTTCCGTCTGGATAGCCAAAACTTGAGAGGGCTTGATCGATTTCCTTGATCGCGACCTGCCCCATTAGTACCTGTGTAAGAGGTCTTTCCGCATAAGCTACTTCATAGCGCTTACCATTAAAAATAAAAGCAGCCACCTGTCCTGCAACATTCGGCTCCACCGTAATAATCTCATGGTTGTCTTCACTAACGCTTGAAGGCATGCCATTACTATAAGACCAAGTGAAAATATGATTTTCATCGGAAGTTAGTGAGCTAAGTCGATTCTGATGGTATACGAGCTTCCATCCATCGTCGCGCCAGATAGTAAAATCATCTCCATTTAAATATCCGATCCATTCGCCGTCAACTGTTTGGAATTTATTCGGGTCGACCACATTCCGACGAAGATAGAGTCCTTTGCCACACGGGAGAAATGCTCGCATCATCTGTTCGCGGATAAGGACATTCTTAGCTTCAAACATCGGACAGTAAAATCCAGGTCCCAGTATTCCGCTAACTTTTGAATCGCTCGAAAACTCGTACCGAAGAGGCAGATAAGAATCCTTATCTAACTGAAGACCCACATCGTCGACTTGACGCCAAATCGAAAGATACCCGTACATGTTTGCGGCTCCCAATCCGCCAGACGGGGCGGAGAGGTCAACGGGGCCAGCCGAAGCCGTATTTATTATCATAGCCAAGCCCCCGATTAAAAACGTTGCAAATTTGCACGCTTTCATGATTCGGTACGTAATGATTCTGCTATTCGTATCCGTTCTGATCGCCTGGATCAGGTGTATCGCAATCAGCGTGAACAGTGGTTGTGGCCGCGAAGCCTAAAAGAATCGCGCCTAACAGTATAAGGATCAGTTTTTTCATGCTTTTTTATCTCCTAATGTATGCTCAAGTTAGTTTCGTAGCGAGACTCTTAGGTCTTGTCCACAATTATTTCGTTACCTTTACTGTTTGATGTCTAAAATTAGAAAATTGCGATGGCACTTCACTGTCTGTAATTTTGAGATGCAAGAGGCAGAACCTCCGCATCTGCAATGGGTTATCCTGTAAGAAAGGCATGGTTTAACGACTCGGCAGCCAATCTTCCAAAATTAAAGAAATTCATTTTGGAGTGGTAGGTTGACTCAAAAGAAATGGCTGATTCTTGAAGATAATCGCTTTCCTCTGCCAAAATAATACAAGAGCCGGACAAATGGGTTCTCCCAAATAGAAGAAAAGGCAATTGGCGATTTTGAGGATTGTCCCAATCTTCTCTCGTGACGTTATCGGGCACCACAATAACCCCGGCCAAGGAACTTGCTATTTCGGATCTCCATTCTTTTTGGGAGGTGCTCATGAGCACCAGGGCGGAACAGAGTGAAGAAACGACGCCCTGTGCTCCTCGGATCATTTCGACCAAGGCCTGATCTTCAGTTTAAGGCGATTTTAACAGGATAGCGATATTTCGAGAAATCCGTGTCGAATGCCCATAAGCGAAAGTCCCTTTGCCATGCTTGTGGAAGATGAATCCACGATGTTCCAAGTCGGACAAACCAAGACGACGGTCACTCGGCTGGTATTAAATCGGTGGCATAGATCATTTGGTAGTGTCCTAATTTGAAAATGACTTCCATAAAATCAATCGACCAAGAGTTACTACAGCTCCAATAACAAGAACCCACCAATTCCCAAACGCGAAACATAAAATTGAGAATATGAAAACGTCCAGACCTAAGATAAGTGCTCGTTTGTGGTTAATCTTCATTAGTTCCTCGCTTGTTCCCGAATTTTTCCGACGATAGAAGCTTGCACGGCGGTCTTAGGAGAAATGACCGGAGGTAAAGCAATACCTAATCCCGTAAAGCAGCTTAGCGCAAGCCAAAATCCCCATTTGCGGATATAAGCAAAAATCTAGACACCTATCATTAATATTGCAATTAATGCCGCCGTTTTATTTGGATTTCCCAAGCCCCAGTCCATCCGCCAAATATCATAATAGAAAAAATCGTTCATGGTCTATTCATTGACTCCAAGCATCGGCTATCGCCTTGGTGGGAAGAGACACGCGATATCCGGTTGGCACCATGTTCTGTTGCTCATATGGAAACATTTCCTGATTGACGATATCGCCAACAAAAAGAGGGTTGCGAAAGGTATCCAGCCAAGGGTGGAGTTGACCAATGTCTGTTTGTGTCGCTTGAGATTGAGCTAGCGGATCTGCCACACTTTGATCCAAGGCCAAGCGTTGATCACGAACACTCAGGGCATATTCAAAGAACTTCTTTCCCAAGCTGTCCGCTCTGGGACTTTCTGTGTGTCCCAGTCCCACAATGGCCTTATAGATTATCGGATAACCTAAGTCACGGCATTGCGCATAAAAGCGCAAAGATCGTCCATGACCACTTTCCAACTCGCCTGTAGTCAGGCACCAGAGTACTTTGTTGGCTTCAGGCGTAGGTTTATCAAAACTGCTGGGGATGTGAACATAAACTGCAAGAAAGTATTCTGGCTTTCGCAAGGCTAGACGACAGGCATATTGCGCTGCCGCAGATTGACCCCAAAGTAAATAGCCATTTGCTGGTATACCATATGTTTCAATAAAATACTTAATCCCCCTGGCCCAAGCCTCTGACGATCGATCGAATTCTTTATCCGCCTTCAATGCAATATCAGGATCCAGTTCGTCCCAATTCTTACTCGGATCCCATAATTTTTGTGATCCCCAACAAATTATAATTAATTTATGCTCCTCGGCGAATGTGAGAATACGGTTTAAATCCTGGCCTTGCTCAAATCCCTGTAGCTGCTTTTTTACTCCTGCGATCGTGTCCCCCACAAGACACATACAAAGAACACCTTGGGCTTGAGAAGCATCTGTCATGCCGAGAGGAGGACGCATGAACAGAGTAATTTGTGAATGCTTAGTATCTTCTGTCTGTTCCACATGTTCGACCAATGGGTCCAGAGTCGGCTTACGCTCAATCGGTGGCCCGTTTCTATCTTGGAGAAGATTTTTTTCAGGATAATCGTAATCCGTCAATTCGGTTGTAGGAGGATAAAGGTGACTATCGATTCCCTTTGAATCTCCCAAAACAACGATTACCGACCATGCAGTTTGTTGTAAAACTTGATCAGGAATAGCAAAATAAATAAATTGAGGAAGTTCCTTTGGAATAACTTCCGGCCAATCATAAAATTGATGATCTGCATGGAAAGCTCTTGGAGAAGGCGCAGCGAGGATTGTTATTAGCTTCTTGTCCTGGTCATAAAAATAGGCTTTAGCGAAAATAGCATTTCGATTAATTACATCCTTAACGCTTATTTGAACTTCTAGGCAAGGTACGTAGACATCACCTACCGTCGACTTACCATTTATAATCAAATTTTTCTCAGAACGATAAACGCCCACTTTAGAGGGCGGTTGTTGAGAATAATAGTCAATTTTTTTAATGGTGAAAAAATCATCCGCATGGATCGATACGATAACGCATAGAAAGAAGAGATAAAAACAACAGATTATTTTCATGGTTGATGGATCTCCTGCCATTCAGACAATAATTTTGTACCCACCACTGCGCCTGCCACCACGAGCAATAAACCAAGCCCCAATAATCAGGAAAAGTTTTCCGCCCTTAGGCTTTTTTTGCAATACCTCTGCCCTAGTTTGCGCAAAGGGCGAAATCACCTTGCTAGGTTCAAGTGACTGTTCTGACCGGGAAAGCTCCATTGACCGGAAAAGTCGCATGTTTTATCATGCTCATCAAGTCTCAAAAAATGTATTAATAAGAAAAACATTTAAGCATTCAAATCGGCTCACATGATAAAGCATAGGCCTTTAACTAAATTAGTTTGAGACAGAAAGCTTAATCTTGCGGGACAAATTTTTTGTTTTACCAAAAAGGTAATTTGGGGAAATTCCCAAGATATCCATTACCTGCTGAATCTGTTCTGGCCGTAATGCTACGGAGTGGCGTTCCCAATCAGCATAACCTTTTTGGGTCATCCCTAATTTTTCAGCTATTTGAACTTGCGATAATCCGGACGCTAGGCGAGCTATGTAAAGACGCTCTCCAAAAAGAGTACGGGGATACTTAGCAGGTCGGCCAGTCTTCACTAGGAAATGCTCGCGAAAAAAGACCAAGAAAAAAGCTTTTAAATTACCTCTATTAGCGGTAACTTGCTCATAAAATCATGTCTAAATTTTTTTTAGCAAACTACAAGTTACTTTTTACCGCAACACAAATTGCAAAGGCCTTGAGATCCTCACGTCAAGTTGTACAGCGCAGACTTGCCATGGTACAGGAAGCCGGTCATCAGCTTGTGCGCGGCAATGAGGCTAGTGTCTGGAAGTTTTCTTCTCGACCTGAAGAGATGCATAAGAAATTGACTCGTCGCGCTAAGGTCAAGGGCTATCGGAATACTGAGCATTTACTCCGTGCCGGTTCCGATCGCTATGAATCTCCTGTACCGGTGAATCAACTTTCTGGTCTGGTCCAGGAGCGGGCCATCAAATTGCGCAATGCGCTGGCATCACCCTTGGCTCAATATGGGCAAGGACTGAAAGGCGCATCCCTCGAAGAGCTGGGACTACGCGAATACCAGCGCGTTTTCGGGTTCGAAATTTCAGGCCGTCACTGGCGCGCATTGTTCAATCGTACCATCGGGCGAGATGCCGGTGAAGAACACTTTCAGAGACTTGATCTTTATATCG